>Ga0184612_10000943_pt1 | contig 13923 bp, 16 predicted proteins | sample PLM3_60_coex_FD_133163 | JGI IMG/M metagenome (GOLD analysis project Ga0184612, IMG submission 133163) | Groundwater sediment microbial communities from an aquifer in East River, Colorado, USA - PLM3_60_coex | ecosystem: Environmental > Terrestrial > Soil > Riparian zone | place: USA: East... | reverse complement strand
AGCTCATCGATGTCTCCATGCTTGATTCCATCGTCTCATGGCTCGGTTATTTTCCGCACCACTACTGGCACGCCGGCGAAGAGCCGGCCCGCGTCGGTATGCGTCATCACTATGTGACTCCTTACGGACCGTATCTTGCGGGTGATGGCCAATACGTCAATCTCGCTGTGGCCAGCGCATCGGATTGGGATGTCTTTTGTAAAAAGGTGATCGAAAAACCGGAGCTGCTCGAAGACCCGCGCTTCGCCACCGTGGAGAATCGGCGCAAGAATCGCGGCCTGTTGGAAGAAACCATCGAAAATATTTTTCTCCAAAAGGGCCACCAACACTGGCTGGAGCAATTGAAGAAAGCGGACTTGCCGCACGGCATCGTGCGCGGCATCGCCCAGGTGCTCGCCCATCCCCAAGTGGCGGCGCGCAAGCTCATTCGCGAAGCGGAATCACCGGTGGGCAGGGTGCCGGTGATCGCCAACGCACTCAAGATGTCGGCGAGCGAAGCGCGCTACGATCGGATTCCTGCGCTGGGAGAAAACAACGAAGCGGTTCTGCGTGAGCTCGGTTTCGATGCGTCGAAGATCGAAGCGCTGCGGCGGGACAAAGTTATTTAGTCATAAATCAATGTCACCACGGAGCTAAGGCTTGGCATGAATCAGGCTCGGTCAAAAACGTAGCCGCCGGGTTTTTCCCTTGGCCGAATCCAATTATGAGTAAACCCGTTGTCGGAGTCATGGGCGCATCGGCCAACGATGCGCTGGAGGAGGCCGAAACAACTCGACTCAAATCGCTCGCCGAAGCGCTCGGCGCGGCGATCGCGAAACAGGACTGTATTCTTGTTACGGGAGCAACCACCGGGCTGCCGGATTTGGTTGCCAAGGTATTCCGAAAGAACGGCGGCTTCGCTGTGGGAATTTCGCCTGCGGAAAATCGCCGTGAGCATGTGCAACATTACAGCTTGCCGGAAGACGGCGCAGACGTGATCGTTTACACGGGGTTCGGTTACAAGGGCCGAAACGTGATCAATGTTCGTTCAGCAGATATCGTGCTGATCCTGGGCGGGGCGACGGGCACGCTCAACGAATTCACCATCGCCTACGACGAAGGAAAAATTATCGGCGTGCTCGAGGGGAGTGGCGGCGTCGCCGACCATATTCGAGAGATTGTCAGGTTTTGCAACAAGCCAACGACGGGCGCGGTTTTCTTTAACGGCGATCCGGAAAAGCTCGTAGAGCAGTGCGTCAAAGCGCTTCGTTCTTAACCACGCTGAATCGCGTTGCAGTGCCCGCTCAAGCTTGCTTCTTTCGATATCGGTCTAAATAGGCTTTGCTGAATTTCTTCAACTGGTCGCGATTCAATCCGCTCCCTTTAGCCTCTTCGAAGGCCTTATCTTCACTCCAACCCTGCTCGGTAATACGGAAAATCATCATGAACGGTGCGATGCGCTCGGCGAAGGCACAGTTGACTAGCATGGGATGATTCGCTTTGTCTCGAACCAGCGCGAGGAATTCATCCACTTGTTCACGCCGGGGCAGTTTGGCGCTGGCTGGAATGTTGAAGTAGCGCATCTTGTTCTGTTCCACCATCAATCGTTCCCGCACAAGATCGACGCCATCTGGTTTCGATCTCAGAGTCAACACGGAACGAAATCCGTTCGCCGCAGCCTTGGCATATGCGGTCCCGGTAGGTTGGCCTCCCACCGAAGGTTTGTCGTCGATGCAAAGCACAACAGGAACATCGACATTCACCGTGCGTTCGAATCGATTTGGGAGGGGACGTTCGGTTTGCGGGGCTGGAGCAGCGCCGACCAGCGCAACGACCAAGGCAAAACCAGCTAGACTGCCGATTGATTTCTTCACGATGGGTCGACTGGCAATCGCGGGAATCGCGAATGAAACGTCCAAAAGCGTGGCGGCGGCAGCCGAGCATTCAACTTAGCTTGCAGCATTATGACCGACGCTTTAATTTCTGATTCGCGATGTAATCGTTGGCAAACTTCTTCAGCTCTTCGCCGCGCAAGCCGATTTTGATGGCTTCTTCCAGAGCTTTCTCTTCGCTCCAGCCTTGTTCGACGACGCGAAAAATCATCATGAAGGCGCCGACCCGATTGGCGGTGGCGCAGGTAACAAGCATCGGGTGATTCGCTTTGTCTCGTGAGATGCGCAGGAATTCGTCGGCCTGTTCTGTGCGAGGCGATGAGCTATTTACCGGGATATTGAAATAACGCATCTTTTTATTTTCCACTTGAGCGCGTTCGCGAAGCAGATCAATTCCTTCGGTCGCCGTCCGCAGGCTCAAGACCGAACCAAAACCGCTGGCGGCGGCCTTCGCGTAGGCATCGCGGGTGGGTTGGCCGCCGGTCGCAAAGTTTTCATCCAAACAAAGAACTCGCGGCACGTCCGCGCTGAGAAGCTTTTGGATTTGCTCGGGGCGCATGGGATTGGCTTTCGGATTTTCCGCCGCCAACGTAATGGTGGAGAAAAACATTACGGCAACAGCGGTAAACTCGCAGAACTTGGTCATGAGATCTTCCGGCAAATTTCGTCTATAATTTGAATAATCCCGCCGCCGTTTTTCCAAGTATGCCGATCTTGTCCGCCGCCGAGCATGGTGCTTGTCGCACCATGTCGAGGGATTCGATCAGATTCGCCGCGGTCTTACATTCCAGCGGATAGTCGCTACCGAACATGATGCGGTCGGGCGTGGTGATATTGAACGCCGCAGCCATGGAAGGAAGCCAAGCGCCAGTTCCGGCGGTGTCGAAGTAAAGACGCTGGAAGAGCTTCTCAAAGCGCTCCGTGAGACCGAATTTCTTCTGTTCCGATTGAGTTTTTAAATAGCCCTGCATGTCGGCGGGAATGTCGGCGTCGTCGGTCTCGAAGAACGCCATCATGCGCCCTTTGAGCGAAGAGGTGCCGCCGCCAAGGTGGGGCATGATGAAGCGCAGTTCCGGGTAACGCGGCAGGACGCTGTTCATGACGCGCACGATTGCTTGAGTCGTTTCGAGCGGTCGGAAGACACAGCGGTCGAGGTTGTAGAGCGTGTCCGAACCGGTCGGTTTTGATTGCGGATGAATGACGATCGGCAGATTGTTTTTCTGAATAATTTCGAAAAGCGGATTCATGGTCGGGTTGTCGAGCTGAACGTCAAGATGGCAGGCGAGCAGCGCCACGGCGCGCAGCCCTAGCTCATTGATGCCGCGCTCAAGCTCTCGCTTCGCAGCTTCGGGCTCATGAATCGGCAGGTGAATACAGCCGCGGAAGCGCGTCGGGTGTTTCTTTTCGACTTCGGCGATGCCGTCATTGAGCGCTCTGGCGACTTCGGCCCCCATCACCTGGACTTGATCCGTCAGAATGCAAACGCTGATTCCGGCTTCGTCCATGCACTTGATGTGCGCGTCGAGATCCTTCCGCGACGGATGAAGCGTCAAGCTGATTTCTTTGGTGACGATCCGTTTCCCGCCGGATTGGGCGGCGAGACGGTCGAACAGCACAGCCGGCATGAAATGGTGGTGTACGTCGACGATCAACTCGGCTGAAGCCATTCGATTCTCCTTGATTACGATTTATTCAGTCCGTAGGCCAGCGTACGTCACGGCGTTTCTTACTTCAAGTGAATGATGCGCGGTTAGAGCTTGCTATTTGGACGTCAGGCTCCGCTGCGTTGATGGAACGATGTAGGAGACAATTAGAACGATCAACGGCAAAATGGCCGCGTGCACGAAGAAATCCGCCGGTGTCCAGGCATAACTTCTAAAATGCGGTGACGCGCACGGCGGACAAATCCACATCAACGGTCCGGCAAAATAGAAAGAGTTATAAGCCCCGCCAAACAGCAGGCGCGAGCCGAACAGCGCAATGGCGCCCCCGAGCGCGAAAGTACTCGAGACCAACCAGACTCGATCCAGATGTTTGTTGGAAAAGCGAAAGAATAATGCGCCCAGGAAGAAGACATACAGAAAATAAAGAAACAAGACGACATGAAACAATTCGAAGTCGGATGGATGATAAACCGAATGAAGTCCAAAATTCTTAAAAAGTTCGACTTTCTCAGGCCGATCCGCGCGAAACAAAAGCGCCTGCGATGCGACGTCGATCAGCACCACGCCGAGCAAAAGACGGCGATAAAGATTCGTTTCGGCTTGAGTCGGCACGCGCCAAGTACCGCGAATCTGAAAGCCGCGCCGTTTGGTAATCAATAGCCAGCAGGCGAGCAACACCGCGGTCCAAATGCTGGCGTCTCGTAGCGCTGCGCTGTCGCCAAAAGCCGACATAACCCAAAGCGGCGCCGGAAGTAACAATACCAGGGCTATTGAATAGTAGCGCTGCGAAAACCTAATCATGACAACATGCTCAGGGTAATACCGAAGGCGTGAGCTGTCAGTACGTTCCCAAGCGATCGTATTCCCGTGCCTCTCATTTTTTCGCCGAGTATAAACGTCGACAACCGTTGTTTGAGCTCTGTTCTGACCGCGATGAATATCAATTTCGTCATTGCGTGCTTGGGATATTTTACAGTGACCGAAGGAACTCCGGCGTGATTTCGTTCAACGAGGCGCACACTCGCGTCGCCTTGGAGAAGTCATGATGTCGGGTGTAGTCGTTGGGTACGGCGATACATCGCATTCCGGCGTGATAAGCGGCCATGACCCCTTTCTCGGCGTCTTCCAATACCAAACATTCGGACGGCGTAACGCCTAGCAGATCGGCTGCTTTGAGAAAAATATCCGGCGCCGGTTTAACCATGGGAACATCCAGACCGCTGACGACGGCATCGAAATAGCGCGCGATGTCGAGCCCGGTCAAGACACCGTCGACGGCGTCCCGATAGGACGATGAGGCCAGAGCGATTTTCATTTTGCCGCAGAGCGATCTTAATAAATCCAGCGCGCCGTCCATCGGCTGAAGCGACGAGCCCAGCAAGGCAAGATAATGCTGCGATTTACGATCTCGCACGGCGCAGGGATCCAATTTCAAACCGTGCAAGTCAACCCAGTCCGAGATACCTTTGCCGCAGCGCACCCAGTGTTCGGCATATTCCGCGTCGCTGATACGGATGTCATGTTCCAGAAGGGCTGTCTGGTAAGCCAGACAGTGAAGTCGTTCGGTATCGGCCAACAGCCCGTCCAGGTCGAAAATAATGCTCGTGATCATGGTCGTCGCGATGTGTTAACGCCGAAAGGTAATTTTAATAGAGATTGGCATTGATTTCATCTGGCACGATGAGGGGCTGGCAGCACAGTCTTAAGCAATCAAAAAAAGAAGGCCCGGTTCTTTCGAGCCGGGCCTCTTCTACGTGTCGATGGTTTTGGTGTCGTTTAAGATGGCTGCCCTTGGGACTTGCGGAAATGCTCGTGACCGGCGCGGACGAGGGTCTTTAGCTGATCCTGCTGCTGGGCGTTTAATACAGACCGACCGTTTTCGAGCGCTTCAATCCGCAAATAGCGAAGCTCGGAGCGGAGCTTCTCAGTCTCCTGAATTTTCGATTTGATCTGAATCAGGTTTGCCGGTGTCTGCTGCGTGAGGCTGGCTATTTCTTTCTCTTGGGTTGCCAATTGCTGTTGAATCGGTGTGACCTGAGTTTGGTAATGGTTGCGAACCTTTTCCAGGTTCGCCACTTGGTCATTGGAGAGATTCAGTTCGGCTTTGTGCTTGAGTGCGATGCTAATCAGCGGCGCGCTGGCGCCGGAGCCGCCAAACATGCGGTCGCCGCGCGTAAACGGCCTTTTTCCCGACCCTTCCTGCGCTCCCGCCATCGGTAAGTTAACCGCGGCAACCGCCGACAACGCAAGAGCCGCACCGCCCAAAAGTAACTTGTGGAATTTGTTCATAGACCCTCCCTTGTGATTATTTAGACGCTGGTGCGCTTAAAAAGTTTACGGAAGGGGCAATTCTGCGTTTCGCGCATCCGTTAAGCCTAGCCGGACCCGTCAATAATCTTTCCCTTCTACGACCTGGCTTTTTAGGTGGGCTGCGTTTCAATATCGGGGCCGATCCGTCCAACAGCTGATCGAGCATTCGCTGCGGACTTACCAGAAAGTCGCGAGTGACCTGATAATGCTCGGTTTGGTAATAGTCGATTTGCTCGATGCCTTTTGATGTTAGGTTATAGATGGCCGCGTTGGGATGGGACATGAGAATCGGCGATTTGATTGCAAGTTGTTTGAGTGTTCACGTAAACTCCGTGCGTTAGATTATTTTGAATAGGGAGACGCCCATGGAAATTGAAAAAAGGTTGAAAGAATTAGGCTACGATTTGCCCAATCCGCCGGTGCCGGCGGCGAATTACATCGGCTATGTGCGCGTCGGAAGCTTGTTATTTATCGGCGGCAACATCGGCCGTATCAACGGCGTGATCAAGCATCGCGGAAAAGTGGGTGGCACGGTGACGCTTGAACAAGCCTACGACGCGGCGCGGAACTGTGCTCTCAATCATCTCGCGATCATGAAGGCAGCGCTGGGCGATCTCGACAAGGTCGAGCGTATCGTTAAAGTGCTCGGCTACGTCAATGTGGCGCCGGGATTCACCGACATGCCGAAAGTGGTAAACGGCGAGTCTGATTTGTTCGTCCAGCTTTGGGGCGAGCGTGGCCAGCACACACGCGCCGCGGTGGGGGTCGCGTCACTGAGTCAGGACTCCCCGGTGGAGACGGAAGTGACGGTATTGGCAAAAGATTAGGCGTCGGCACCCCGATCAAAAACATTCAGTCACGGCTGGTAGTCCACAGAAACTAACTTGCCGACAACTGGCGCACGCACCCGATTAAGATCATTGGGCAAATTAATAAATGACGGATTGTTGGTGGGATCGGCGAGCGTATGCTTACAAAAAGCTGGTTTGCCCAGGAGTAGCCGGACAGGGAGTCAGTGCACGATTTGAGCCTTCTTCGCTCGATTGGCTTCGATCCAACCTTGTTGCGAGAAAAACTCGAAAAGGAATCGAACAGCTTGTTCAGCGCTCGACGCCGCCATTGACGTTACTTGGGACGGCGTGATGTTCATCCCGGTGCTAACCGCGCTGCTGGCGGCGATGCCGACGCCGACGCCGGCGGGCGCCAATGCTCCCACGGGCAGAGTGGCCACGACGCCCGGTAGCTTGCCGCTATCGGCGAGGGTGGCAAACTCCATTAATTTTTGCCGCGCACTTCCGCGATAAACTTGCACGTGAGTCTCCAATTTCGAGGCGCCCGAGCCGAATCCGATGACCCATCGGCGCAAAGGACTCCCTTCGTCGACACTCAGAAACTGACCCTCGATAATTAGGTCGTTGTCATCGACGAGAGTCGATTGGTTGATCACTTCTACGGTAAAGCCACGTTGGCGAATGCCGTGGATGAGATTAGCCGTCAAGGTTTCCGATACGTTGCGGGCGATCTCGCTCTGCCGCGCGACCGGGTCGGGGTTCGCCGGCTGCTGGCGCATGATGCCCTGGTACTCGCTGACCACCGAATGATCGATGGCAAAATGATTAACGAGAATCCGTGCAGGTAAAGGAAGATTCGCCTCGCCGACGCGTGTCAACGGTTGAATTGTAGTCTGCGCGCAGCCGACACCGAAAAACAGAGAGATCGCTACCGTGAAGTCGCGAAGCAGACAAGCGATGGTTATTCTAGGTGCGCCCGAACCAGGGCATTGAACCATAGTCTCTTGTACAGAATGTCGGAGACGACATCAAGAAAGAGCGGCTTGGTTCAAGTGGGAGCCTACGGTTCGAGGAGCAACAAGTGGCGAACGATGGCAGCACTACTCAGCAGTAATGTGCCCGAAATAATCGCGGCGCCGAAAGGGGCTAGCAGGATGATCTCCAAGATACCGATTGCTGTCACCGCCAATACGGCGACAACGAATCTGCAGTAGAATTCGAGCGTAGTGGGGGCGATTCTGGGGCGGCTATAGAGCATCCGCCGGTCTCCAGCCGTGAAAATCGGTCGATTGTTACGATAGCGGCGGAACTGTACAAGTCTTACTGCAAACCATATCACCAAGAATAAAACTGGTGCTTCCGATATGACGTAGCCGATTTTTTCCATGGGTTGTCACTTTGCGTTCCCGTTGGGGAGCGGCTCCCTTCGATGTTGTATTTTCAGCACGTTACCCCCGTGAAGCTTCCTATAGGAATGGCCATCGCATGTCAAAGGCTGCAACATGTGCAAAAATGTGGCATCAAAGCTATTGGCAAAATGTCCAAAGCCGGTATTCGCACCCGCTGCTGGCGTGAGTGCGTGAAATATGAGATCCAACCTTACCCGACACCGGCGGCTCCAGCTTGATCCCGCGATGAGTCTCGCAGCGCGTTGAGGACAGGCAAAACGGTCGGAGCAGGATCGGTCTGATCTTTAAAGCCCGCCAGGCGCTCGCAGATTTCCGCTGCGGCATTGTGAAAGCCGCTCGGCAGGCCGGCAGCTTCGAAGGCCTCCGCGATCTCGCGCATCTCGCCGACATAGCGCCATGCTTTAGGAACAGCGATGGCAGCCGCACGGTCGCATTTCTTTTCCAGCGCGGCTTGAGAAATGCGCCACTCTTCCAAAAGCGCCTGGTCCACCCCCTCATGCGCGGCGAAGGCACGGATGGTCAAAACCAACACGTCGGTACATTTGGTCCATGCCGCGTAGGCCATTTTCAGCGCCGAGGCCGCACCGGGTTCCTTGCCGATGGCGCGGGCGTCGAGCATGCTCGCGGTGAAAAGCCGGGCGATTTCTTCAGCGTGATCGCCGGAAAGATAGAGACGGGTGGTTCCGGCCTGTTTGACCGGCGAGCCGATGATTCCTCCATCGACGAAGGCCGCGCCCGCTTTTGTGACGATGGCGCCGATCTCCTCCGCGGTCGCACGGGACACCGCGTTGGCATCGACGTAAACGCCCCGGAAATTCATCGATGCAACTTCTTTGGCAACATCTACCGCAGCATGCGGCGGACAGACGGATAGAACGACTTCGCTTTGTCTGACGGCGTCATCGACATTCGCGACGTCCTTGAGACCCGCATTGTCGGCCCGTTTGCGGGTCGCGGAACTCCGCCCGTTTGATGCCCAGACCACTTGCGAGCCGCTCGTCGCGGCGGCGGCGCCGATCGTTACGCCCATATTGCCGGGATGAAGTAGTGCGATTATTTTAAAATTCATGATGCGACCCTCCCTGAGTACAAGCTAGTCGAATCCATCTCCTTCAGTCAAGAATATTGCCTGTCGATGTGCAAGTCGATTTCTTGACGATGCCGCCGCACGTTGATATGCCAACAAGATGCTTATACTCAGCAACGAAGAAATCGAATCGTTTCTATCCATCAATACTTGCATCAATGCCCTGGAGAACGCCTATCGCAGTTGGTCCAAGGGCACTGCGATCAACCGGCCGCGCACCGATCTGGTGATGCCCTCATCAAGTGAAGCCGGTGTGTACGCGTTCAAATCCATGGAAGCCGGGCTCTACGATCCGCCGATCGTCGCCATGCGCATCAATTCCGATATCATTCGCTGGAATAAACAGGGCGGGCGGGTGATCAAAACCAAAATTCCCTCAGCGCCCGGCGGTAAGTACGTCGGGCTCGTCATGTTGTTTTCGACCGTGACCGGCGAGCCGCTGGCAATGTTTCCCGACGGCGTGGTTCAGAGAATGAGAGTGGCATCGAGCAGCGCGCTTGCCGCGCGTTACCTCGCTCGCGAAGACGCCAGCACGCTGGCGCTGTTCGGCTCCGGCTGGCAGGCGGGAAGCCACTTGCCGGCAATGTGCGCCGTGCGGCCGATCAAGCGGGTCAACGTTTTTAGTCCGACGAAGGCAAACCGCGAAGCATTCGTCACTGAGATGAGGCAAAAAGTAAGCGTCGAAGTGCGACCGGTGGAGTCCCCGGAGGAAGCGATTCGCGATGCGGATATTATCGCCACGACGACGAATTCGTTAACTCGTGTGGTTAGCGCCGACTGGGTGAAGCCGGGATTGCATCTGACTTGCGTGCGCGTGCCCGAATTGGGTGACGATACAATTCGCAAAGTCGATCGCTTGGTGATTCACGCGCACCAGCACGCGCCGTCAAATTACATCGCTGGCTACGGCGAGGAGGGAATCCGGGCTCATGATGCCATCGATGTCATCAACAAGGGGCCGGCCCACGCGCACGAGATCAACGTCGAACATCCGTTCTGGCTGTCCGCTCCAGCGCTTAAAGATTTGGTCACCGGCAAAGCGCAAGGGCGCGCCGATGCACAGGAGTCGACCTGCTTTCTGAACAACATTGGCATTGGCCTTCAATTCGCCGCCGTTGGCGCGGCGGTTTTCAATGAAGCGAAAGCCAAAAAAATCGGACGCGAGATTCCGACGGACTGGTTTTTGGAGACAGTACATCCGTAAATCGACCGCCGATGTTCTCTCGCAAGCAACGCGAGAGCGAGCAGTCACAGAAATCCTGGGATTCCATCGGTGGTGTCGTGCTTCTTTAAGATTTTATTAATCACGATGCTCGTATTGACCAATGCTTGGAATCGCGTTAGCCGTTAGTTTATCCCAAATGTGTCTTGAAAGGAGAAACGACCATGGCTGTACGATTAGGTGACGTTGCGCCGGATTTTTCGGCGGAGACGTCGGAAGGAAAAATTGATTTCCACGAATGGATCGGCAACGGCTGGGCGATCTTGTTCTCGCACCCGAAGGATTTCACGCCGGTCTGCACCACCGAGCTCGGCTACATGGCCAGCCTCAAGCCCGAGTTCGAGAAGCGCAACTGTAAGGTTATCGGGTTGAGCGCCGATCCGGTGACCGACCACAAATCCTGGGCCAAGGACATCCAGGAGACGCAGGGGCATGCGCCGAACTACCCGATCATCGGCGATGCGGAACTGACGGTCGCTAAGCTCTACGACATGCTCGCGGCCAGCGAGACCCCCGGCAAACGCACCGCGGTGGACAACCAGACGGTCCGCTCGGTGTTCCTCATCGGGCCGGACAAGAAGGTCAAAGCCATGCTCGTCTATCCGATGAGCACCGGGCGTAACTTCGACGAGGTGCTGCGCCTGCTCGATTCGCTACAGCTTACCGCCAAACACACGGTGGCGACGCCTGTCAACTGGAAGCCGGGCCAGGATGTCATCATTCCCACATCGGTCTCCGACGAGGACGCCAGGAAGAAATACCCGCAAGGTTACAAGACACTTAAGCCATACCTGCGGGTCGTATCACAGCCGAAGTAGTAATTGCGGTTTCGATTTGATCAAAGTCTGGACAGGCGAGCGCCGAACGGCAGTTCGGCGCTCGCTTAAAACGTTCAAGCCCGCCGTCGGTCGGTTCTGAGTTTTTCCGCAGGAATTGGCAATGTTTCGCCTCGATTGACTCGCTTAGGTTAATCGCGGTATGGGTCGTTTTTCGTGCCTCGTTGTGGCAGGACGAGCCATAAGATTTTCGGACACGGGACAACCTTGTATGCTGATCGATCGTTTCGCGAGCATCATATCTGCAATATTAGGTTTGGCAGGGGTGATGTTCGTACTAAAAGGAATTTCTCGACTTTCGCCCGATTTGATCGCCAAAGTATCGCAGACTTATCTTGAATTTAACGTTACCCAGATCCATAACCTAGCGTCACAAAAAGCGGATTTCGTTACCGGCGCGGTGCTCGTTTTGATGGCGTGCTCGATCCAGACGGGCGCATTGCTCTTTCTTCGCGAGCCATTCCTGATCTTTGAAGATTATTGGTACGCCGCAGGCTTGGCGGTTGCCACGAGCATACTGATAATGGTCGTTTTCTTCGGGGTAAACCGAGGAATGTCCAAACACTATCAAGAACGAGCTAAATTCAGCCTCGCAAAATCGTATTTTCAGGCCGTACTCAAACAAGATCCAATCTTGTCACAACATTTGAAAACTACTGAAGAAGTGGCATCGTCACTATTTGGAATTGAAAAGGGACCGGACGAGAGTGATATAGACTTTCTTAACAGATTGGCGCAAAGATTTGAAATTTCACTTCCGAAAGAATTGCATTTGGAAGAGGAACACGCTCCAGGATAATTACCTGGGCTAATGCAGGTCAAGCGTACCTACGGAGAAAATAATTCGGCTAGATGCCCAGATGCTGATGCAGTAGCTCCGGCTGCGCGCGCAGTTCATTTCCGGTTCCTTCAAAGACGACGCGGCCCTTGACGAGAATTACGTTGCGGTCGGTGAGAGCCGAGACCGCAGCAAAGTTTTTGTCGACGATGATTGCGGCGATGCCCGATTGCCGAATGGTCCGAACGATTCGCCAGATCTCTTGGGCGATGAGGGGCGCCAGCCCTTCTGTGGCTTCGTCAAGAATCAGCAACGTCGGATTGGTCATGAGCGCCCGTCCGATTGAGAGCATCTGTTGCTCGCCGCCGGAAAGTTGCTGTCCACCATGGGATAGTCTCTCGGCAAGCCGGGGGAAAATTTCGAGAACGCGCTCGCAGGACCAGTCGTGTCGCCCGTCGGGACCCGAACGAGCGGCCATGATGAGATTTTCTCTAACGGTCAAGTTCGGAAAGATGCCGCGTCCTTCAGGGACGTAAGCGATGCCGTTGCGCGCGATCAGATGCGGCGCGGCGCGCGTCATGATTCGGCCGTTGATTTTCACCTCGCCACGACGCGGGGCGACATGGCCTACTAACGTGCGAATCAAGGTGGTCTTGCCCATGCCGTTTCGTCCCATCAAACCCATGGCCTCGCCGGCACGCACGGAAAGATCGATACCGTGTAAAATATGGCTTGCGCCGTAGTAGGTGTGAAGCTCGCGCGCTTCGATGATCGGTGTGCCGTTGCTCACATTTCATCCCTACTGCCGAGATAGGCAGTCTGCACCTCGCGGTTCGCGCGAATCGCTTCCGGCGTGCCCGACGCCAGGACTCTACCGTCAACCATGACGGTGAGGACCTTAGCTAATTGAAACACCGCGTCCATGTCGTGCTCGATCAATAACACGGCGTGGCTCGTTCCCAGCCGCGTGATCAGCTCAATCATGTTCAGCGATTCCTCGATACCCATGCCGGCGAGTGGTTCGTCGAGCAGCAACAGTTGCGGTTCGGTGGCAAGGCACATGGCGATTTCCAGCTGGCGTTGCTCACCGTGACTCAACGCGAGCGCCAATTCATTGGCCCGTTCGGCCAAGCCCACCGCGTCGAGCGCGCGACGGGCCTGTTGTACGACGCGATCGTAGGAAAGGGCGTTGCGGAACCAATTCGACGCTCCCGGGTCGCGGGCTTGCGCGGCCAGGCGACAATTCTCCAATACGCTGAAGCCGGGAAAGATATTGGTCTTTTGATAGCTGCGGCCGATGCCTAAGCGCGACCGATGCTCCGGCGTGAGAGCCGAAATCTCATTGCCACGAAAAAGAACACTGCCGGAGCTCGCCGGTAGATCGCCAGAAAGCAAATTGACCAGCGTTGTTTTCCCGGCGCCGTTAGGACCGATTACGGCATGCAGCTCGCCGGCTTTTACTTCGAGCGACACATGATCGACGGCGGCCAGGCCACCGAAGTTTTTGCACAAATCGCTGACGTGAAGAATCGCTTCGGTCATCACTGGTCCTCGCGATCGTCGTCCGAATGTCTGTACGAAAAGCGGCGCAAAGCGCCGTCGATAAAACCGCCGATGCCGTGCGGCAAAACGAGCACGATGACGACAATCAAGCTGCCCATGGCGAGCTGCCAATGCTTTGAATAAGCGCCGAGCACCGCCGGAGCGGATAGAACTTCTTGAATCAACACATACGAAAGCGCGCCAAGCACGGCACCGTGGAGCCGGCCCATGCCGCCGAGAATGACCATCATCAGGACGATGCCGGATTGATGCCACGCCAAAATATCCGGATTCACAAAGCCGAATTGACAGGCCGCAAGATACCCGGCCAGCCCGGCCAGCGCACCGGCAAGCACGAAGGCAGCGAGCTTGTATATAAAAACCGGAAAACCGATGGAGCGCATACGCTCTTT
>Ga0184612_10000942_pt1 | contig 13925 bp, 10 predicted proteins | sample PLM3_60_coex_FD_133163 | JGI IMG/M metagenome (GOLD analysis project Ga0184612, IMG submission 133163) | Groundwater sediment microbial communities from an aquifer in East River, Colorado, USA - PLM3_60_coex | ecosystem: Environmental > Terrestrial > Soil > Riparian zone | place: USA: East... | reverse complement strand
TGTGAGATGTTCGCGCGCCTTCGTGCTCTGGTTCGTGCGCTCACGGCGCGCCGGGATTTCGAAACCGGTCTGACGGAGGAAGTCCGCTTCCACATCGAGCAGTACACCGAGGATCTCGTCCGCTCCGGAATCTCACTGGAGGAAGCGCGGCGACGCGCGCGCATGGAATTCGGGGGAATCAATACGGTGAAGGAAGACTGCCGCGAGGCGCGCGGCCTCGTGGGGTTCGACGCGCTCGAACGGGAGTGCCGCTATGCCGCACGTCAGTTGTGGCGCAACCCCGGATTCGCTGCGACGGTCGTCCTGACCCTTGCGCTCGCGATCGGGGCAAACACCGCAATCTTTTCGCTGGTGAATGCGCTCCTGCTGAAGGATTTGCCGTACGCAGCATCCAGAACGCATCGGGACTCTCTATGCCCGAACGTCAGGCACTCAAGCCTCAGATACGCGACGGACCATCGATGGTGAGCAATGGGAGCGGCTGCGCGACGACGTGCCCTCGCTACTCTCTGCTGTGTCCGTGATGAGGACCTCTGGCGTGAACGGTCGGGCCGGGTCCGCTGTGCAGTATCTTCGTGCCGGTCGGGTCTCGGCTCGGTATTTCGACGTGTTGGCTCTCCATCCTGTCATGGGGCGTAATTTCTCGGAGGATGAGGATCGTCCGCAGGGTCCGAGGACAGCCATCCTGAGCTACGCGTTGTGGCAGACCGCGTTTGGCGGAAACCCGAACGTTCTGGGACACGCCGTTCTGCTGAAGAGCGAGCCGCACGCGATTATCGGTGTCTTACCCGAGGGTGCGACCACTCCATTGAATGCCGATGTTTACACGGCTCTCCAACCGAGCCGTGAGGGCGCGGGTCAGGCCGCGAACTTTGTCACCAGCATGCGGCTGCGCGACGACGCGACGTGGCAACAGGCTGATGCCGAACTGGATCGTGCGCTCGGCGGGACCGTCCGTGCCCAGCGCTTTGCGAACACCAATCCTGGTGCGCGGCTGACTTACTACGCCGTGCCGTTGCAGAAGGCCGCAACCGATACGCTTCGACCTGAGGTGTTGGCGCTCATGCTCGCAGCGGGATTCATCTTGCTCATCGCGTGCGCAAATATCGCAGGGCTGACCATGGTGCGGATGCTGCGCCGCACCGGTGAAATCACTCTTCGACTGGCGCTGGGTGCCTCGCGCTGGCAGATCCACAGACAGCTGTGGATCGAACACCTGTTGCTGGCGTGTGTGGGAGGGACGGCGGGTACAGGCGTCGGGTTCCTGGCACTGCGCGGGCTGGTGCGGCTCCTGCCAGAACATTTTCTGCCGGTGATGTCCGTGCATCTCGATAGCCGCGTCCTGGGCTTCACGCTGTCTCTATCTCTGTTGACCTGCGTCCTGTCCGGCGTGTTGCCGGTACTCGCCACGAAGAAAGTCGACCTGCGGTCCTCTGTCGCCGGCCGTGGTGTCACAGGAGGTGGCAGCGTTCGGCTCCGGCAATTGTTGATCGCCGGGGAAGTCGCTCTGACAGTTGTGCTGTTGGCCGCGACTGGCCTGCTCATCCGGACGCTCATCGGTCTTCAAACGATACCGCCAGGCTTCAATCCAATCGGTGTGATCACCGCAAAGGCGTCGCTCGATGACGTCCGGTATCACGACCCTGCCGCTTTTCGAAAGCTGCTCACTGAGAGCCTCACCGCGATGCGGGAGATTCCGGGCGTTCAGAGTGCCGCCGTTGGATTGACGCTGCCCTACGAGCGTGCCCTGCTCAATGCGGTTACCCTCAGTGGCGGCAAAGACGCGGGACAGCAGGTCACCACAAACCAGGTGTACGTCACCCCTCGCTATTTCGAGACCTTGCAAATTCCCGTGCTGGCGGGCCGAACCTTCACCGACACGGACAGTCCTGATGCCCAGCCTGTCGTGATCGTCAACCAGACTTTTGCACGCAAGTTCTTCCATCAGGAGAATCCGGTTGGACGATATCTCAATAAGAATGTGCTGATCGTCGGAGTGGTGGCGGACACGGTGCTGTCCGCCGCGGCCAGGTTGAATGCGGGAACAGCCTCCTTGACACGAGAGGAAACCATCTATCTACCCGCCGCACAGCTAGTCGATGCCAAACTGCTCTCGCTGGTCCATGGTTTCTTTCAACCAAGCTGGATTGTCCGAACCGCGAGTGCGATAGGTGTGCCTGCGCAAATGCAGCGTGCCTTGGCGAGTGTCGATTCCCAGCTCCCGGTCTCCGGCTTCTACGAGATGAACGACCTGATGGCTGCAACGCTCGCCAGAGAAAGGATCTCGGTCGCGCTGCTGGCGGCGATGTCATCGCTTGCGCTCTTGCTCAGCGCCGTTGGTATTTTCGGGCTGGTGGCGAACATCGTCGCGCAGAGGACGCTGGAAATCGGCATCTGCATGGCCCTGGGCTCGACGATTCCACAGACGATGATCCGTGTCGGCAGGCCGGGAGTGGGCGCGTCGGCACTGGGATTGGTGCTGGGGTTGATCCTCTGTGCAGGGGTGCTTCCCGCAATGCGTAGCGTGCTCTACGGCGTAGGCGTGTACGATGTGCCCACCATGCTGGCGGTGGTGCTGACGCTCGGTGCTGTCACGCTCCTCGGCACAACACCCATCCTGAAAGTTGCAAGTATCGACCCGGTCAATGCACTCCGCGCGGAATAGACGGACGTCTGCCAACTACTGCGCCAGATCGATCTGCACTGGCACGACCGAGGTCACGAAGGCGCGTGCCGACTACCGTTGTGCTGCGGCGCTGTGCGCCTTGCGCATATGAAGCTCCCGACCGCCGTCGGCAAAGCGGACCTCGTCCATCAGCTGATTCATCAGGAAGATTCCACGGCCGTGTCCTTTGAGCACGTTGGTTCCCTCGAGGGGGTTCGGCACGCCGGTGACATCGAATCCTGGCCCCGGATCGCGCACGACGATCAGCACATCGCCCGCGTCGTCGTAGGTGACGCAACACTGGACGAACTTCGTCCGATCGTCCTTGCAGCCGTGGCGGATCGCATTCGCCAGTGCTTCCTGCAGCGCCAACTCGATCTCGAACTCATGCCCGACGACTCCGGGCTTGTTCCGGAGTGCCTGCGCGACCCCGTCGGTTACGGTGCTGATGGCGGCGGGATCTGCAGGAATCACGATGTTGAACTGACAGGCCGAGCAGTATGGTAAGAGCGCGCTGAGGTGCTTCGCGCTCTCGAGGGAGGCCCGCAACTCCTGGACGAGGCGCCGCTCGGCCTCCTCGGCCTGATCGCGAGCGCGGAGAGCTTGTGCCAGTTCGTCAACGTACACTCTGAGCTCCAACTGGGCGATCGCCTGGCGCCGCAACGCAACGAGCGCAGCCCGCTGGTCGAGGGTGAGCGTCCGGGGAACGCGATCAAATACGCAGAGACTCCCGAGCGCGTGCCCGTCCCGCGTGACCAGGGGCGCCCCGGCGTAGAAGCGGACCCAGGGCTCGCCGACCACGAGCGGGTTCTCGCGGAAGCGCTCGTCGGCCAGCGTATCTGGAACTACGAGCATGTCGTCCTGCTGGATCGTGTGCGCGCAAAACGCGATGCTGCGCGCGGTTTCCGTCGCGCTGGTGCCCACCCGCGACTTGAACCACTGTCGCTCCTCGTCCAAAAGCGTGATGAGGGCCACCGGCGTTCCGCAGATCTGCGACGCCAGAAATGTCAGGTCGTCGAACGCCTGCTCAGGCTCGGTGTCCAGGATCCGGTACCGTCGAAGCGCCGAGAGGCGCGCTGTCTCGTCGCTGACCATGCTCCGCCTTCCTGGGCCTTTACATAGACAGGTGTAGCTGTACCAGCAGCGTTGACGTGCTGGCATCGAACGCGTGGTCGAGGTAGTACGCCACGTTCACGTTCCAATGCGTGCGCGGCAACAGGTCCGCTGCGAACTCGAGGCGGCGCAGATTTGAAGAGCCCGGCGCCCCGCTGGACGTGCGGAGCTGTGGCGAGAACTTCAGCCAGATCCCGCGGTACACCTCGATGGACGTCTCATTGGCCACCACCCACGAGCGCCCGCCCTCTGCCTTCGCCCGCAGGTTTGCATCCGCTTCCGTCCAGATCGACACGTGAGGCGTTGGTGCGAAGCCGAAGGCGCCACCCACCGCGCCTGACTGCGGATCCGCATCGGTCGAGTGCCGGTAGAAGGCCGAACCAACGATTGTGGCGTGCGACGTGAAATCGAACTGCCACCGGCCGGCGGTGGAAAATCCACGATGATTGCCGTCGTGCAAGATAGCCTCGGCCTTGCCGGGGCTCACCATCACCTGGACCAGCGACGGGCCGATCGTGTCGCTGACCTCGAGGCCGTAGACCTGATCGTTGCGATCGAGATCGAGATAGCGGCGCGTGTACGTCGTGTGATCGGCAAACCGCACGCCGTAGGCGGGCAGGAATCGTCCGGCGCGAATCGCGAAGCCCTCGTCGGTCTGATACGAAATCCAGTGCTCGTAGGAGATGAGGGCGGCATCGGGCAGCGTGCGTCCGTTCCTGATGGCGGAATTCGTCGGCTCGCGGCCGATCGTGCCATATGCGGTCCAGCCGTTCTTCTGCAGGGCGCCAATGAGATCGAGATTCATCTGAAGGTTCAGGTCCTGGTGCCCACCTGGAAAACCGACGCGCAGGTGGGTCGGACGCATTTCGAGCCCGAGGTGCACGGGGCCGAGCGCGCCTCCCAGTGCGCCATACAGGAACGCCTGCTCGCCGTGCGGGTCGTCTTCCGCACCCGGGGTCGGAGCCGTCGCGGTGCCGCCGGTCGTCGACAGCTCGCGGTGCGAGAGGAGCCGTCCGTACGGTGTCAGCAGCCCGCCGCCCGTGGGCGAGTAGTGACACGCCGTGCAGCGCGTGTACTGTTTCGCGAGAAACGTCGGCTCGGCCCACGCCGTTGAAGCGAGAACCGTCGTGGCAAGCAGGAACAACAGCGTTTTCATCGTCCTGCTCACCGTGACACGGCGAAGGCCACTTCGACCTGGACAGTGTCCTTGACCCCGATGCCCAGGTATCGGGGTTTGCGGATGCTGTAGTCCAACAGGTCAACGGGAAAAAATGCCTTCACGCGAAGACCGGCGCCCGCCTGTCGAACATCGACGACCCCGGTGACGGGTCTCGTCACGCCGTGCAGCGTCAGCAGGCCGGTGAAAGATCCCTTGCCCTCCGGCGCGTCCGCATTGAACCCCTTCAGATCGATCTGCGACAGCCTTGCCGTATCAAAAGCCCAGCCTTTGCCTGTCTCGAGGTAATTCTCGCGGAGATGCTCGTTTCGCAAGCCGATACCGGTATCGAGCGTACGGAGATCGACAGAGAGGCTTCCGTCGAATACCGGGGACCCGCTCGCGCTAGCAGTCAACGATCCGCTGAGCGCGTTCGTCTTCGCATCGAAGCTTCCGCCGATGGTCATCGGGCAGATCACGCGTACGTCGCCCTGCCCTACTCTCCACGTGGGTGCCGCGGCGACCGTTGCCCCGGCGAGACCCAGCACAACCAGTGTCGATTTCATGAAAAGTCCTCACCTATTTCATTCGCCAAATTCGCCAACCGACGCGGCAATGTGATGCCCGACGACGCGCGTCGCGTAAGGCGCACGTGGGCCCGCATAGCGGAACGGTGGGGCCTCAATCGCCGGTCGACGGGATCGTCGACGCAGCCGGGACGATAGTGCCAACCATCGACGGGTGAATCGAACAGTGGTACGGTCCGCCCCCCGCGTTGATGGACATCGGCTGACTGGAGACGCCGGGAGCGAGATCGCCGGTGTCCAGCGATCCGTTGTTCAAGACGACCCGGTGCGTGACGCGGTCGATATTGCGCCACACGACCGTCTGTCCGGCCGGTAGAGTTGCCGGATTCGGTGAGAAGGACTGCGCGCCATTTTGGCCGACGACGTCGATCGTCACAACACCACTCGGCGGCGCAGCCGGCGGCGCGGCCGGCGGCGTGGGGGTAACCGGGTTTCCGCCGGCGTCGGTGGAGCTGCCGCAGCCCCACGCACATAGACTGAATACGACCATCATACTGGCGACGACTACACGCATGTCATTCCTCGTTTCTACTCTTGTTGTTTCTGAGTTACATGAATACAGACCACCGCGCTAAGCGCGAAGCGGTCGCGTCGATGCCCCAGCGGTCACGGCCTCGCGCACCGGCTCTATTCACCTAATCAGCGGGCACTCGCGAATATTCCGGCTGAGTACAACGAGGCAGGATTTGCAGAACACATCTGCGCCGGTTCGACGACGAGACGGAGCGAGGCTGGCTGGAGCGACGAGAAGGAGATCGTCTGTCAGGCCGGGCGGTGGAATATCCCGAGGGATCGCCGAGTGTGGCTCTTTACGGACAACAACCAACCTGTCCGCGTGCTGGCGATTTCACGCCACGGCCGGGGTGCAACTGCGCTGAACCCGCGTTGTGACGTACTCGCCTGTGACGCGCACAACGCACGAGCGTTTTAAGAGAGCAGCCTCACAAGACGTTGTCGATGTCCTTCATCAACGAATCGATAGAGCTACTGCTGTGCCCCGCTGCGTACGCCCGGGCCCATCGATCGGGGCCGAGGCGTGCGCGCACCTCCCGCTCCGCCTGTTCTCCAAGCGCGCGCACCCATTTGTCGACGACGGTGGCACCCGTGCGTTCGGTGACGGCATCCCCAGCGCCCAGGATCCGCGCCGCCCAGGCGTCGTCGCCCTTGAGTACCGCCGCGGCGGCCAGTGGGACCAGCGCGTACACGATCGCGAACTTGTCATGAAGCCGCCGGAAGAGTGTGAGGCTCTCACGTACCCACGCAATCGCCTCATCGGGGTTCCCGCGCTGCACCGCCAGCGTGGCGCGACGAAACGACACCAGCGCCAGGAACCACGGACCCGAGTGCCGAAGCACCGATGTCGCCTCATCGAGCAGGCGTTCCGCCTCGGCGGCATCGCCGATCGCCAAGGCTACCTTCGCCAACCCGTTCAGCGAATTCCCAACCCCCCACGGAATCGCCAGCGCCCGGAAACCTTCAACACTGCGGGTGAATCGAGCGCGAGCCGTGGTGATGTTGCCAACGGCATGGTCAACGTGCCCCAACAGATGCTCAGCCTGCGCGATCATTTCCGTGTCGCCGGCACCGTGGGCGAGCGCGAGAGCTCGTGTGAGCCCGCCGCGTGTGCGTTCGAGTTCTCCGAGCGAGTACCACATCATGGCCCCGCCCACCAGCGCTCTGGACTCGGGAACGGGGGAAAGGGACGGCAGCTTCAGAACCTCTTCATACCATTGAAGGCCTTCGGCCGCATGCCCACGGATCACCCAAAAGTACATCAGCCCCCACGCAATGTTGGCCGCTTCGGCTGACCGGCCTCGCTCGATGAGCCACGTCAGCGCGCCGCGGTAGCTCTCGAGATCGTCACGCACGCGTTCCAGCCATTCGGCCTGCGCAGGACCGAACAGTTCCTCCGCCGCGAGGGAGGCTTCGGCCGTGCAATAGCGCGTCAGCCCCGCCAGTGCGTCTTCGCGCTCGCCCGCTGCGGAGAGCTCGAGCGCCGCGAACGCCCGCACCGTTTCGAGCATCTGGTACAGCGGACGCGTCGCCATCGAGCTCTCGGCGCGCAGCAGGAGGCTCTTGTCGATCAAACCAGCCGCCGCGCTGAGTGCTTCGTCGCTGCTCGCCGAAGTGCCCTCACGCCCCGCGACGACCGCCGCGGCGGCTTCAATCGGAAAGCGACCCGGCAGCACGCCGAGACGGCGGAACACGCGCTGTTCGTTCGGGGAGAGCAGCTGGTAACTCCAGCCAACCGTCGCATTGATCGTCTGCTGGCGTTCGGGCAGATCGCGCGGGCCGGCCGTCGAGAGCAGGACATCGTGCGTGAGCCGGCGGAGCAGGTCCTCCGCCGACAGCACTTTCATCCATGGAGCCGCCAGCTCGAGGGCGAGCGGCAGGGCATCGAGCCGTCGACAAATCGCCGACACGGTGGGGCCGTTGGCGGGCGTGAGGCGAAAGTCAGGTTGCACGCCGCGAACCCGCTCCACGAAGAGCCGCACCGCCGGAGAGCGCGCGAGATCGGCTGGCGACGTCGCGTCGCAGTCCATATCCAAGGCGAGTGGCCCCACGGCGTACTCCCGCTCGCCGCGCACACGGAGCGGGGCGCGGCTGGTGACCAGCACTCGGAGGGCGGCGACCGAGGTCAGGAGATCCGACACCATCGGCGCCGCGTCCAGGACCTGCTCGAAATTGTCGAGCACCAGCAAGGTCGGCGTGCCGTCGCATGCGAGCCGCACGCGTTTCGGCAGGTCGAGCGCCGTGGCGTCCAACACGTCGAGCGCCTCGGCAATCGCCGGCGCCACGAAGGCAGCGTTCCGAATGGCGGCCAACCCTACCAACCGCACCCGAAATGTGCCGTCTACCGCCTTCTCGCGCGCGAGCTCCAGGGCCAGATGGGTCTTGCCGGCGCCTCCCGGCCCGGTGAGCGTGATGAGGCGTGCGGCGGGATCCGCCAGCCAGTGCCGTAGCACCTGCAGCTCTGTGTCGCGGCCGAGAAGGATCGTCAGAGGCAGGGACAGCGAGACGCGCCTCAGTTCATCGCCTGCCGTGGCGTGCGCGGGAGCCCGCGCGCTCGCCAGGAGCGCGTCACGAGTGGTGCCAGTCAGGTCAAGCGCCGCGGACAGCGCGCGCACGGTCTCGACATGGGGCCGGCGTCGTTCACCGCGCTCCAACGCGCTTACGGCGTGAACCGACAGGCCCGCAATGGTCGCGAGCTCTTCCTGGGTGAAGCCCGCCCCCTCGCGGAGTGCTTTGAGCTGCGCGCCGAATGACCCCGGAGCGCCAAGTTTCATGATCCTCTTCATCTTACCGCTGCGCTACCGGCTGAACGTGGTTTCGCTGGATGCCGAAACGCGCTGACGCATTGCGGCACGTCGGCGCCCCCCGATTGTCTCGTGAGGATCCATAAAACCAGACAGCGCAGCCGGGGCAGTCCTGTTCGGACTCGCGAGGCTAACTTACGAGTCTGTCACACCTTACTGTTTCGTAGGGTCTCATAAGCTAGCGACCCCTTCCCGACGAATCTTCTCGAAGCCTCCCCGCTTTCGGAGTGAGGTTTTTCAAACCCTTTCCCTTTGAGTGATCGCGCGGTGCACTTTGCGGTTTCGGCGCTGCACGAGCGAAGCAGGAGGCGTGTATGAAATACGCCCGCCGCGCCGTGGCGCTTACGCGCCGAATGACGCCGCTGCGCCGGGTTCCATGACCCCTTGAACTTGTTGTTGCGGCCGTACGGGCGTTGTACGGGTCCTGTGTGAATCCTGTCGGTGGTGGACTGCTCGCAGCCACTCCACACTGGCCATATGACAGGCGACGCACGGGCGACCACGCTCGAGCTGGGACTCCTGCAGGTTCTCGGAGCGCTCCGTGAGTAATGACCTTCGTCGAGCGGCGACCACATCCGCCGTCGGTGCGAGTTTTGACGAGGTAGTCGTGCCCCATCTCGATGCCGCCTATCGGCTGGCGCGCTGGCTGATGCGGAATGAGCACGATGCGGAAGATGTCGTGCAGGAGGCGTCCCTGCGAGCCCTTCGATACTTTCGGACATTCACCGGTGGCAATGGGCGTGCCTGGTTCCTCCGAATTGTTCGCAACTGCTGTCGTGACTGGCGCGACCACCGCTTCCAAGCCCTGACCGACCCCTTCGATGAAGGGCAACACCACAGTGCTCGGTCGGCGTCCGATCCTGAAACGTTACTGCTTCAGACCGATGACGCTGCGTTGGTCGAACGGACGATGAGCCACTTGCCGGATCGTTTTCATGAACTGCTCGTGCTCCGCGAGTTGGAGGGTCTGTCTTACCGGGAGCTGGCTGACGCGATGGGCATTCCCATGGGAACCGTCATGTCCAGCCTTTCGCGTGCGCGTCAGGCGTTCCGCGGTGCGCTGGACAGCGAGCTGAAACAGTCCGGCATCCCAACGAGGACACATCCTCGAGAACAGGAGGCAGACGCGGTACTGGTGTGAACCGCGTGGATCAGACGAGCGGGACGGGAAGTAACGGTACGGAGAGTAACCGTGGCAACGGCTGCGATTCCCGCAGCGTAGCCGTCAAACCCCACCTCAATGCAAGAAGGAAATCGTATGAAGAACTACATCTCGGCATGCGGCATGGCTTTCACGCTCGGGCTGCCCTACGCAGCTCACGCCCAGGTGGTCACACCGCCACCTGTGCCCACCGATCTTCAGGTGCCAGCGGGGAACGAGGCGTTCCTCCTCGGTCGGGGCGTCGGCACACAGAACTACGTGTGCCAGCCTGCAGGTTCTCTTGGGCGCGTCGCCTGGACATTGTTCACACCGCAAGCAACGTTGTTCAACGACCAGGACGAGCAACTCATAACTCACTTCTTCAGCCCCAACCCTGAAGAGGGCGTCGTCGTGCGCGTCACGTGGGAGGACTCACGGGATACGAGCATCGTGTGGGCGCGGGCGATCGCTTCGGTCGCCGATCCGAACAATTCGGGCGCCATTCCCTGGCTCAAGCTACAAAAGGCAGGAACCCAAGTCGGACCGACCGGGGGCACCACCCTCTCGAGAACGACATTTATCCAGCGGCTGAATACCGTCGGAGGATCGGCACCTGCGACGGGCTGTGACATCCCGACGGACATCGGCCACAAGGCGTTTGTGCCTTATACCGCCGATTACTTCTTCTACAAAGCTTCCGGCAGCAACGAATGAGACCGTCTGCGCGCAATCGGGGTGAGCAGGCGCTGTGAATCATCAATCCTCATTCACGGCGCCACTCACAGCACAGTGCTTCCGCCGAGCGCCGGTCATCGCGGAATACTCGAGGGTGCCCGGAGATTAGTGAATGTGTGGAAGCGTGTGCGATTCCCGCAGCGCAGTGGTCAAGTCTGAAAGGCAATGGTACAGATGATGGTAAGAAAACCAGCGGTGATTTTAGCAAACGGATGGCGACACGTGAGTAACTGGCAATCAACATTTCGCTCCGGTCTGACCACGCTGTCTGCCGGCTTGTCGGTCGCGTTTCTAGCCGTACTCATGGGCCCAACATACCCAACGCAGGCGGCACTAATCGGAGACAGCAAAGGGCCGCAGCTTCTCATCGGACTCGACGATGACAGACAAGACAACGTGGCGATTCAGGCTGGCGCGGCCGCGAACCAGTCCCTCAACCGCACCGACGTCCTCGAAGGCGGATCGGGCAACGATGTGATGTTTGGTTTGAATGGCAACGACGTAATGGACGGTGGTCCAGGCCAAGACATCATCCTGGGAGGACCGGACGGCGGACCGGCGCCTGGCGGTCCCCCGAACAGCGACATCATGTTCGGCGGACCTGGCAATGACGTAAATCTCTGGGCTCCAGGCGATGGAAGCGAGGCGTTTATCGGTGGGCCTGGCCGCGATGCGCTCATTTTCGGCGCCACCGATCGCGAGGAGCTTCCCGACTCGACGACAGGTGTTCGGCTGCCGACCCTTCGGTTCGGTGTTCCGGAGTTTCCGCAGGGTATACCCACAGCGGACGTCAGTGGTCTGGCAAACTTCTGCACGTTGGAGGCTAGCCCCTCGCCAGGTTACGAGTACCTGGTGCGATTTCGCGGCCGCGCTGCAGGCAACATTATCGTGACGGTACGAGTGCGTGACGTTGAGCAGGTGTTCTGCACGAGCGCAGACGGAGGCTCAATCGCGTTTGCCGATCTGAAGGATCCGTCGCCGGCCTTCGTCGTCGTCTCGCAGCAGGAGGTCGAAGCCCTGAACTCGCTGGTCGGAGCGATGATCCGATAGTCGATCGCATCACGAGAGCGAGGCGGCCGATTCGGCTGGTGAGCTGAACACGGCAATGAAGGAGGAAGGCGTCTGGCCTTCCTCCTTTCGATACCAGTGCCGTTTGGCGTTATGCTGCAAGCTTCGCAGAATCGGCCGAAGTGCAGGTTGGTCTACGATCAGCTGGGCGGGCATGAGGATAGAAGGGCATGGGACTCCTTACTGCCGACATGAAACGCGTCGTGGAGGAGCAACACCTTGGCTTCGTCGCCACGGTCTGCGCCGACGGCACGCCGAATCTCTCGCCTAAGGGCACGACCGCCGTTTGGGACGACGACCACCTGGTGTTCGCCAACATTCGGTCGCCCGGCACGCTCGCGAATCTCCGGCAGAACGCCAGCGTTGAGGTCAACGTCGTTGATCCGTTCCTCCGCAAGGGGTATCGCTTCAAGGGCACCGCCTCCGTTCTCGAGTCCGGAGTGCTCTACGACAAGGCGATTGCCTTCTACAAGGAGCGAGGATCCAAGGTGAGCGCGATCCGAGAGGTTGTCTTGGTGCGCGTTCAACGGGCACAGCCGATTGATTCGCCCGCCTACGATCTCGGCCTCACCGAAGAGGAAGTTCGCGCTCGATGGGACCGCTACTTCCGATCACTTCTTGCCGGGAAGACGACTGCACCGGCGGGCGAGTAGCTGTCCGGAGAACTCCGTTCATCCGTCTTGTCGGTACACTCTCCGGACCAACGAGCAGGCCGCCGTTCAGTGCCGTCGACTCTCAGGCGCGATGGATCGTCGACGTCGAACTCTCGCTTGCCGTCTGCCGCCTGTGATCCGCATCGGGATCCTCCTGAAGGCGGACGCGTTCATTTCCTCTATGGTCGGCTTCGCTCTCGCTGCGCCGGGTTACACGCTGCGCGATGTCAACGACTGGTTCGAGGGACGTCGGAACGTGCCTTCAAGACTGTAACAACAAGACTGTAAACGACACGGCAGCGTACTTCTTGCGGCGCCAAAGAAAAGTCCCCTGGCACGCGAACTTTCGAGCGAAACCCCGTGAAACGCGGGCGGCCGCCCGTCGGATAAAACCTCAGCGCCCGCAATCACTTACCTACGCCGACGTCTGCTCTGGCGCTCTGCGGAATGCTTCTTGGAGCACTCCTCAGCGTCCTTTTTACTCTCGGTTCCAGAGTGGGGTCCGTTGCCCGGTGATGCGGGGCGGTCCCTGTATGAACGTCGAGGTGTGTCTCATGAAGGCATTGAAGACGGCGGCGCTCGTGACGGTCATCGTGTCGTCGACGCTGGCGTTTCTGCGCGGTGGTGTCCCCGCGGTGCAGAGCGGTGGATGGACCGCGGGCGCGAGTGCGACGAACCGCACGGGCGCAGCCGCAACGCTTCTGTCGGATGGACGCGTGCTCGTCACCGGAGGCATCTCCGCTGGCGGCGTCGTCTCCAGCGTAGACGTCTTCAGTGAAACCGAAGCGGTTGCGGCGGGTGCCGCGTTGAATGCGCCGCGCGCAGAGCATGCAGTCGTCCTGCTGTCGAATGATTCAGTTCTTGCTATTGGAGGCCGCAATGCCGACGGCAGCACGGCGAGCGTCGAAATCTACTCCAATGGAGGCTGGACGACCGTTGGCTCCCTGACGAATGCGCGCTGGGGGCACACGGCGACGCTGCTGAAAGATGGGCGCGTTCTGGTGGCGGGAGGAGAGAACGAGAGCGGCCCTGTCGCGAACATCGAAGTGTTCGATCCCGTGAGCGGCGAGTTCTCCGTGGCTGGTACTCTGAGTGCTCCACGCACTGGTCACGCTGCGGCCCGACTGCAGGACGGCCGCGTCTTCATTGCCGGCGGCTTCGACGGACGAAACGCGCTCGCGTCGATCGACATCTACGACCCCTCGTCCGGCACAGTCGCGGATGGCGGCACGCTGACCGTGGCTCGGGCGGGTCTCTCGGCGACGACGCTGCTCGATGGCCGTGTCCTGCTGTTCGGTGGCTTCGATGGCGAGCAGGAACTGGCGTCCGCCGACGTGTTTGACCCCGCCACCGGCCTGTCGACTGTCACTGGAGCCGCGTCGGCGCCCCGGCGCGATCACCAGGCGTTCCTGCTGCCGGCGAACAACTCGGTGCTTGTCGTTGGCGGCATCTCGAGTGGCGCACCCAGCGCGTCGGCCGAGCTCTACCTG
>Ga0184612_10000941_pt1 | contig 13929 bp, 9 predicted proteins | sample PLM3_60_coex_FD_133163 | JGI IMG/M metagenome (GOLD analysis project Ga0184612, IMG submission 133163) | Groundwater sediment microbial communities from an aquifer in East River, Colorado, USA - PLM3_60_coex | ecosystem: Environmental > Terrestrial > Soil > Riparian zone | place: USA: East... | reverse complement strand
CGAAGGCCGCACCCGACCAGGCCGGACTGCTCGACGTCCCCGACGAGGAGGCCGAGCGCCTCCGGGCCCAGTCGGCCAAGTTCTCCCCGGCCGAGCTGGCGCGCGTAATCGGATTGCTCCTTTCCGCCCAGACCGACATGCGGTGGACGACCTCGCCCCGGCTGACCCTGGAGCTCGCGTTGGTCCGGGCCACCATCCCCGAGACGGACGCGCAGCCCCACGCGCTCATCTCGCGGATCGAGCGGCTGGAGCGGGTCGCCGGGATCCAACCCGGCGGTGAAGCACCGGCTCCGGCGACGGCCAAGGCGCCGACCGAGCCGAAGAAAGCCGCGGCACCGAGGGCGCGCAAGCCTAAGGAGGTGCCCGAAGCACCGAAGGACGAACCCGCGGCTGCGCAGGAACCTGCGGCCGTGCAGGAACTAGCGGCCGTCGAGACAGAGCCGGTCGCCTCCCCGGTACCGGTCCTGGGAACCGGGACCTCGGCCATCGACGTGTCGGCCATCCGGGCATCGTGGGGGACGCTCGTCCAACACCTGCGGTCGGGGGGGAAAGCCGTGCTGCCCTCGTTCCTGGAGGTCGCCACACCTGCGGCGTACGACGGGGAGACGCTGGAGCTCGCGTTCCCGCCCGACCGCAGGTTCGGGGTGAGCAAGGTGGAGGAGCGCGAGCCGGAGCTTCGCGCCGCGCTCCTGGAGCTGTTCGGCATCGAGCCTCGGATCCGCTGCGTCGTCCGCGAAGCCGTCGCCGGAATCGTGATCGACGAGGACCCGCCCCTCTCGGAGGAGGAGGCCCTCGCCCGCCTCCGAGCCGAGCTCGGCACCGAGCCCACCACCGAGGGTGGGTCCTAAGGTGTACGAGGGCCCCATCCCGGACCTGATCGACGAGCTGTCCAGGCTGCCCGGCATCGGACCGAAGTCCGCCCAGCGCCTGGCCTTCTACCTGGTGAAGGCGCCCTCGGAGGATGCGAAGCGACTGGCCGAGGCGGTCCTCGCGGCGAAAGAGCGCATCTTCTTCTGCAAGGAATGCGGCAACGTGGCCGAGGGGGACCTGTGCCGGATCTGCCGCGACCCCAGCCGCGACCCCAGCGTCCTGTGCGTCGTGGAGGAGCCCAAGGACGCCGCCACGGTCGAGAAGGCCGGTGTGATCAAGGGCCGGTATCACGTGCTGGGCGGCGCCATCTCGCCCCTCGACGGGATCGGCCCCGAGGACCTCCGGGTGCAGGAGCTGCTGGAACGCGTGGAGCGGGACGACGTCGCCGAGGTGATCATCGCCACCAACCCCAACCTGGAGGGCAACGCCACCGCGATGTACGTCGCGGCGCTGCTGAAGCCGACCGGTGTGCGCGTGACCCGGCTGGCCAGCGGCCTCCCCGTGGGCGGCGACCTCGAGTACGCGGACGAGGTGACCCTGTCGCAGGCCCTCGAGGGCCGCCGCGAGATGTGACCGGGGACGGGTTCCCGCGGCAGGCTGCGCGGACGCGGAACTTCTCCCTCGGCGTCCCTCGGAGCTTCACGGTCGCACCCGACGGCTCCCGCGTGGCCTTCCTGCGCACCCGCGCAGGCGACGACCCGGTGACGTGTTTGTGGGTGCTCGACGTCGGGACCGGGACGGAGCGGTTGGTCTTCTATCCGCGCTCGTTCTCCGACCACGAGGACGAGGCGTCGCTCTCGGATGCGGAGCGGGCGCGGCGGGAACGGGTCCGCGAGCAGGCCGGAGGGGTGGTGGCCTACGCGTGCGATCGAAGGGTCGGACGGGCCGTCTTCTCCCTCGCCGGGCGGCTGTTCGTGGCCGAGCTCGACGCCGGCGAGGTTCGAGAGCTCGAAGCGCCCGGTCCGGTGGACGACCCCAGGCTCGACCCCTCCGGGGCCCGCATCGCCTACGTCGTGGACGGTGCGCTTCACGTGATGGAGATCGAGGGCGTCAACCGGGTGCTGGCAGCCGATGACGAACCGAACGTGTATTGGGGGCTACCCGAGTTCGCCGCCGCAGAGGAGATGCACCGGTTCCGGGGGCACTGGTGGTCACCCGACGGGACGAGGCTCGCGGCCACGAGGGTGGACGACCGGCCCGTCCGCGTCTGGTACATCGGGGATCCGACGGACCCGGCCACCCCGCCGCGTCCGGTCCGGTATCCCGCAGCCGGAACCGACAACGCCGTCGTCACCCTGGCGGTCTTCGACGTGGCCACCGGCGCTCGGGTCGACGTCCTGTGGGACCGCGCGGCGTTCCCCTACCTCGCCCGGGTGGACTGGAGCGACGGTGCGCCCCTCACGCTGCTGGTGCAGTCCCGCGACCAACGAGCGACCGCGATCGTCGAGGCGGATCACCGCACCGGCGCGACCGGCGTCCTCCGCGCGGACACCGATCCGGCGTGGGTGGATGTGCCGGATGACTCGTTCACGCGCTTGGATGACGGCAGGCTGGTCCAGGCCGTGGAGGCCGACGACACCCGTCGCGTGCTGATCGGGGACGGCCCGGCGACGCCGCCCGGTCTCCACGTCCGTCGGGTCCTCTCGGCAGGGGACCAGGTCCTGTTCCAAGCGTCCGAGGAGCCCACTGAGGTCCACGTGTGGCGCGTGGCCCCGGGTGGAGGGCCCGAACGACTCACCGATGCACCGGGCGTCCACACCGCGGTCGAGGGAGGTGACGTCGTGGTCGTCACCTCGTCGACCGAGAACGACGTCCTTGCCCGAACCGAGGTCCTGCGCAACGGAACGGTCGTTGCCACCATCGAGAGCGTGGCGGAGCGGCCGTCGGTTGACCCCCGTCCGAACTTCGTCTCTCTCGGCCCCCGAGAGCTTCGGGGGGCGCTCCTCCTCCCCGGCGGGGCGGAGCCCGAGGGACCACTCCCCGTCCTGCTCGACCCCTACGGGGGCCCGGGGTTCCAGCGGGTGGTGCGGACGCCCGCCGCCTTCCTCACCTCCCAATGGTTCGCCGATCAGGGCTTCGCCGTGCTCGTGGTTGACGGGCGGGGGACGCCGGGCCGGGGATCGGCCTGGGAACGGGCGGTATTCCGCGACTTCACTGTCGCGCTGGTGGATCAGGTCGAGGCTCTCCACGCGGCGGCGGACCGGTTCGGCTTCCTCGACCTCTCGCGTGTGGCGATCCGAGGTTGGTCCTTCGGCGGCTACCTCGCGGCGATGGCCGCGCTCCGCCGCCCGGACGTGTTCCACGCGGCGGTCGCGGGCGCGCCGGTGATCGAGTGGCGCCTGTACGACACGTACTACACGGAGCGGTACCTGGGGCATCCGGACGCGGAGCCCGAAGCCTACCGGCGGAACTCGATCCTCCAGGACGCAGCGGGCCTGGAGCGGCCGCTCATGTTGATCCACGGTCTGGCCGATGACAACGTCGTGGCAGCTCACACGCTCCAGCTCTCCGCGGCGCTGTTCGAGGCCGGTCGCCGGCACGAGCTGACGCTGCTTCCCAACGTGACCCACCTCGCCCGCTCCGAGGCGGCCACGGAGAACCTGCTGCGGCTGCAGCTCGACTTCCTCCGTCGCGCCCTCCGCCTCGACGTGGCCTGAGCTCGGCGCGCGGCCGCCTTCCCGGATCGTGCCGGGACGGGCTGTTACCCTCATCGAACCGTCAGGGGAGCGCCCGGTGTCCATCATCGTCCAGAAGTACGGAGGGACCTCGGTCGAGGATGCCGAGCGGGTTCAGGCCGTGGCCGGGCGGGTGGTCCAGGCTCGGGAGGCCGGACACGACGTGGTGGTGGTGGTCTCGGCCATGGGCGAGACGACGGACGAGCTCCTGGCCCTGGCCAACCGGATCACCCCCACGCCCGAGCCCCGCGAGCTCGACATGCTCCTCACGGCCGGTGAGCGGATCGCTATGTCGGTGCTGGCCATCGCTCTCAACGCCCGAGGTTGCCGGGCTGCCTCCTACACCGGGTCGCAGGCCGGGATCATCACCGACACCCAGCACGGCAGGGCCAAGATCGTCGAGATCCGCCCGGCCCGCATCCGGGAATCGCTCGAGGCCGGGAATGTGGTCATCGTGGCGGGCTTCCAGGGACTGTCGACGACGTACGACATCACGACGCTCGGGCGGGGAGGCTCGGACACGACGGCCGTCGCGCTGGCCGCCGCGCTGAGCGCCGACGCCTGTGAGATCTACACCGACGTCCCCGGTGTGTTCACCGCGGATCCGCGCATCGTGCCGGGGGCCCGCAAGATCGATCGGATCTCCTACGAGGGCATGCTCGAGATGGCGGCCGGCGGGGCGAGGGTCCTCCAGCTCCGGTCCGTGGAGTACGCTCGGAGGAACAACGTGCGGGTTCACGTCCGCTCCTCGTTCACCGACGAGGCGGGCACGTGGGTCGTGGAGGAGGACGAACCGGGGATGGAGCAGGCCCTCATCTCGGGAGTGGCTCTGGACGTGGAGGAGGCCAAGGTCACGCTGGAGGAGGTCCCCGATCGCCCGGGCATCGCCGCGTCGATCTTCAAGGCGGTGGCCGCCGACGGGATCAACGTGGACATGATCGTGCAGAACGTGTCACACGAGGGAAAGACCGACGTCTCGTTCACCGTTCCGCGGGAGGATCTGACCCGCCTGGAGCGCCTCCTGTCGGGCGTCGTCAAGGACGTGGGAGCCTTCCGGTTCTCGACCGACGGCGACATCGCCAAGATCTCGTTGGTAGGGGCGGGGATGAAGAGCCACCCGGGCGTGGCCGCGGACATGTTCGACGCGCTCGCGTCCGAAGGCGTCAACATCGAGATGATCTCCACGTCGTCGATCCGCATCTCCTGCGTGGTGCGAGCCGCCGATGCCGAGCGAGCCGTGCAGGCCATCCACACGCGCTTCGGGCTCGACGGCGGACCGGGGGATGCGGAGCGATGATCGTCTGTCCAGCATGCCGGAACGCGAACGACGAGGGCGCAGAGTTCTGCGCGAGGTGCGGCCGATCGCTGGAGGCGTCCGCCTCCATGATGCCGACCCGCCGGGTCTCCGGCGTGCGTCCGCCCATCGAGGACACGCCGCAGGTCCCGCCGTCGCGGTGGCGGGCGCTGATCGTCCTGGGCGCCGTCGTCCTCGTGGCTGCGGGGGCGGGGACGTGGCTGCTGCTTCGACCCGACCCCTGCCGAGGCACCAACTTCACCTCGGCCCACTTCGGGTACTGCCTCACGGTCCCCGCAGGCTGGACGGCCGAGCCGGCACGGTTCGGCAGCAGCGTGGAGCTGGACCAGTTCGCCGTCCCGTCGCAGGGGGCGACCGTCATCGTGGAGGCCGTTGACCTCCAGCAGGGGACCGACCTCGGCGGGTTCGCCGACCTCGTCCGCCAGAAGGACGTGACGGCCGGGCTGAAGCCCGGCCCCGGCACGCGGACGGAGATCGACGGCGTGGTGGCCCAGGTTTGGGACATCACGATCGCCTCGGACGCCGGTACCGCGTATCAGCTTCGCGAGGTCGTGGTGGTCAAGGACCAGGTGGGCTGGCGGATCACGCTCAACGACGTGGCCGACACCTTCGACGAGCACGCCGCCCCGTTCCAGGAGATGCTGCGTTCCTGGCGCTTCCGTTAGCTACCATGACCGCACCATGCGGGTTGGCGTCGTCGGAGCGACCGGTGCCGTCGGCCGGGAGATGCTCCGGATCCTGGAGGAGCGGAGCTTCCCGGTCGACGAGCTGATCCCGCTCGCCTCCGAGCGGTCGGCGGGCTCGCGGGTCAGCTTCCGAGGAGAGGATCACACGGTCCAGGTCCTGTCGCTGGACGCGCTGCGAGGTGTCGACGTCGCGCTCTCCTCGTGCGGAAGCGCCGTGGCCAAGACCTGGATCCCGCAGGCCGCCGGAGCGGGAACGGTGTGCATCGACAACTCCTCGGCGTTCCGGATGGAGCCCGACGTCGCGCTGACCATCCCGGAGGTTAACCCGGAGTCGCTCGAGGGAAGGCCACGCATCATCGCCGTGCCGAACTGCACGATCATCACGGCCCTCATGGCCGTGGCCCCCCTCCACCGAGCGGCCGGGCTGCGGTCGCTGATCCTGTCCTCGTACCAGTCCGTCTCGGGGGCCGGACACCGAGGCGTCACCGAGCTGGCCGAGCAGATCGAGAAGCTGCACGGGATGGAGGACGACCTCGCTCACCCGGACCCCTCCGCGCTTCCGGTCGGAGAGGTCTTCGGCAAGACCATCGCCTACAACGTCGTGGCCAAGGTGGACGCCTTCGACCTGGAGACCGGGTTCACCTTCGAGGAGATCAAGATCCAGCGCGAGGCGAGGAAGATCCTCTCGATGCCCGGCTTGGAGGTCGCTGCCACCGCCGTCCGCGTGCCGGTGCCGGTCGGCCACTCGGTGTCGATCCACGCCACCTTCTCCCGCCCCATCGGACCGCAGGAGGCGCGGGAGATCCTCGCGGTGGCCCCGGGGGTCGAGCTTCGCGACGATCCGGCGAACGGCGTCTACCCCAGCCCGCTGGAGGCGGCGGGCCGGGATGAGGTCCTGGTGGGACGGATCAGGCAGTCTTCGGATCGCCCGGACGCCCTGCTGCTGTTCTCCTGCGGCGACAACCTGCGGAAGGGCGCCGCGCTGAACGCCGTCCAGATCGCCGAGCACCTGTTCGCCTGAGCGGGCGTCCGGATCTCCATCAGGGTGCCGAGTCTGCCGGCGCGCTTACCGGCAACCGCCGGGCGATCCCGATCAGGATCAGGGCCGCGACGAGCCCCACGGCGAACGCTCCGGCGATCCCCGCTTGCAGCCGGCTCCCGGTGGCGTCGGCGATCGCGATGCTCGCTCCCCCCAATCCCGTGCCGATCCCGGCGCCGAGGGTGTCGGTGAGCAGGATCGACGAGAGCTCGCCGGCCTCGGCCCCCTCCGATGCCTGGGTCATCGCGGCAAGGGGGATGGTGGGGAACGCCACGCCCATCCCCAGGCCGGCGAGGCCCCAGCCGATGTACGGCACGACGATGGGGACCGAGGTCAGGCCGGCGGCGACGGCCAGGATGCCCACCGCCACCACCACGGTTCCGCCCGTGAGGAGGGCCGACGCGCCGATCCGCCCGATGGTGCGCGACTGCCACCAGCTTCCCAGGGACCAGGCGATGGTCGCGAGCGTCACGACGATGCCGGCCTCGGCGATCGACAGCCCCCGAACCGCCGTCAGCATCAGCGGGACGAAGCCGTCCACGGCGAAGAACGCCGCCGAGAGCAGGAACGCGGCCGCGGCCGTCGCGGGGAGGCCCGGCCTGGCCCGGAACCAGCCGGCGGGTGCGATCCGGGCGAGCGCGGGAAGGGCGAGGACTAGGCCGGCCGGGACCATCAGCAGGCTCCACCACGAGGGCTCGGTGAGGCCGGCCAGGAACACTCCCGCGCCCACCATGAGCTGGAGTGGCCATCGAAGCGACAGTCGGCCGGCCTCCGTGTTCCCGGCGACGTCCGGCATGGAAGGAAGGATCAACGCGGCGATCACGACGAGCAGCGGCAGGGGCGCGACGAACACCCATCGCCATCCAACGGTCGAGGCCAGGAGCGCGCCGAGCGGCGGGCCGAGGATGCCGGGTAGGATCCACATCGAGGCCAGGAGGGCCAGCACCCGCGGGCGGATCCTCCCGGGATAGCTCTTGGCCACCGTCCCGAGCGACACCGAATAGAACGCTCCGGCACCACACCCCTGGACGAATCGGCCGATCACGAGGACCGGCATATTGGGAGCGAGCCCGGCGATGGCGAGCCCGGCGACGTAGACACCCAGCATGATCGCGAGCGGCCTCTTCGGCCCGTACCGATCCGTGGCCCGCCCGGCGATGGGGATGGAGGCGAACGTCGCCAGGAACGTGGCGCTGAAGGCCCAGCCGTAGTACTGGATCCCCCCGAGGTCCCGGCGGACGGCGGGCAGGATGGTGGTCACCACGAGCGCCTCCACCGCCACCAGGGCCTCGAGGAGCAGCAGGCCCGCGGTTAGCCGCCCTCGCTTCCCCTGGAAGACCTCGCGCCACTGCGGCGGCCGCGACGGGTCGTTGCCCTCGTGCGCCTGCCCTCGATCCATCGAGGGGACACGCTACCCGGAGGCACTTGTCTACCAAGCGGTAGAGAGGCATAATCTGCCGGATGGTAGAGGTCCCTGAGCCTTCCGGAGCCGCGCCCGCCCCGGCCCCCGATTCGATCGTGGGGCGCCTGGCAGGAAAGAACGTCCTGGTCACCGGGGTCACGGGGTTCCTGGGGCAGGCCGTGTTCGAACGGCTGCTGCTGGACTTCCCCGACACCCGGGTGACGCTGCTGGTCCGTCCACAGCTCGGCTCCTCGGGCCGCCAGCGGGTCGAATCGCTCTTGGGCCGGCCCACGTTCAGCGTCCTCCGCGACCGCGTGGGAGAGGAGGGCATCCGCCGGATCCTGGACGAGCGCGTCGCCTTCCTCGACGGCGACCTGGAACGGGACCTCCCGGATTTCCCCGGCGACATCGACGTTGTGATGCACTGCGCCGCCACGGTCACGTTCGACCCGCCGATCGACGAGGGCTTCAAGACGAACCTGCTCGGCGCGGTCCACTTCTACGAGCAGGTGCTCGCGGCGGGAGGTCACCCGCATCTCGTCCACGTGTCCACGGCGTACGTGGCCGGCAACCGAAAGGGCGTGATCCCGGAAACCACCCTGGCCCATCGCGTGGACTGGCGGGCCGAGGCCGACCTGGCGCTCCAAGCGCGCGGGGACGTCGAGGCCGCCTCGCGCCAGCCCCAGGTGCTCGACCGGTTGATGGCGAAGGCCCGGCAGGAGCATTCGAGGGCCGGCCCCCAGACCGTTTCCGACGACGCCGAGGATCGGCGGAAGCAGTGGGTGACCAAGCGGCTGGTGGCCTACGGCCGGGCCCGGGCCCAGACGCTCGGATGGCCGGACAACTACACGTTCACCAAGGCCATGGGGGAGCGCGCCGTCGAGGAGCTCGCCGCGGAGCACGGCGTGCCGCTCTCGATCATCCGTCCCTCGATCATCGAGAGCGCGCTCGAGCACCCGCAACCGGGGTGGATCGAAGGCTTCAAGATGGCCGAGCCCATCATCCTGGCGTACGGGCGCGGCACGATCCCCGAGTTCCCCGGCATCCCCGAGGGCATCGTGGACATCATCCCGGTGGACTACGTGGTGAACGCGATGCTCGCGGTGGCCGCCCATCCGCCGGAGCCGGCCACTGCGGCGTACTGCCACACGAGCTCGGGGAGCCGAAATCCGTTGCAGTACCTGGGGCTGTACGAGCTGGTCAAGGAGTACTTCGAGGCCTACCCGCTCCCCGAGCGCGGCCGGGGCACGATCAAGGTGCCCGAGTGGAAGTTCCCGGGCAACCTGCGCGTCGAGCGGCGGCTGAAGGCCGCGGAGCGGGCGGTGAAGTACGCCGACAAGGTCGTGTCGCACTTGCCGAAATCCAAGCGGATGCGCGACCTGGTCGGTCGGGTGGACCGCGACAAGGGCCGGGTCGAGTTCATCCGGCGATACGCGGACCTGTACGGGGCCTACACGGAGGCCGAGGTCAACTACACCGACGACCGGACCCTGGAGCTGTTCCGTTCCCTGTCCAGGGCAGACAGAGAGCGGTTCCCGTTCGACTCGGCGGCGCTCGACTGGCACCATTACCTGGTCGAGGTGCACTGCCCGGCGGTGACGATCGGTCTGCGGGCGCTGTCCACCGCCCGGGTCAAGCCCAAGGTCCAGATCCGCGAGCGCGAGCAGCTCGTGCTGGCCCTGTTCGACATGGAGGGCACGCTCCTCCCCTCGAACGTGGTCGAGTCCTACGTGTGGGCCCGCATGGCGGACCTGCCGCTCGAGGAGTGGCCCGAGGAACTGTTCTCGGTGTTCTCGCGGATCCCCTCGTACCTCATGGCGGACCGCCGGGACCGGGGCGAGTTCCTTCGGACATTCTTCCGCCGCTTCGAGGATGCCTCGGTCGAGCGGGTGGACCGGCTGATCGACGACGTGGTGACGGAGTTCATGCTGCAGAAGCTGTCGGCCGCGGCGGTGCGACGGATCCGCGAGCACCGCGCGGCCGGCCACCGCACCATCCTGATCACCGCGGCCGCCGAGCCGTTCGTGCGCCCGCTGGCCCCCTTGTTCGACATGGTGATCGCGGCCAAGCTCGCAGTGGAGGACGGGCGATACACGGGCTACCTGGCGGAGCCGCCGCTCGTGGGCGAGGCCCGCGCGGCGTGGCTCCGCCGGTACGCGGAGACCGAGGGCGCCGACCTGAAGGCGTCGTACGCCTACGCGGACAGCCACTCCGACCTCGCGTTGCTTCGTGCCGTGGGCAACCCCGTGGTGGTCTCGCCCGACGCGGCGCTGCTGCGGGTGGCCCGGCGGCGGCGGTGGCCCATCGAGGAGTGGGAGATGTCGGGCGGCATGCCAAGGGTCCGGTTCCCCAAGCCGGCGGTTCGGTGAAGGTGGGCGTGGTGAGGGAGCGGGCGTGACCATCCAGGCCCTCGAGCTGTTCCGATCCGTCCCCCGGTACCTCACCGCGAGGGCCGTGGGGCAACGGGTCCCGGGCCTGGTGTCCGGGCCACTCGCGCCGCTCCGGTTCGTGAGCAAGCGGGACCCGGAGCTGCCCGGTCCGGGGTGGGCCAGGGTCCGGCCCATCCTGTCGGGGATCTGCGGCTCGGACCTGGCGACGATCTCGGGACAGTCGAGCTTCTACTTCTCTCCGCTCGTGTCGATGCCGTTCGTTCCGGGCCACGAGGTGGTGGGGGAGCTCCTGGACGACGTGGACGGCCTGACGGCCGGAGCCCGCGTCACGCTGGAGCCGGTCCTGTCGTGCGCGGCCCGGGGGGTCGAGCCGATGTGCGGGTCCTGCACGGAGGGGCGATTCGGCCGGTGCGACCGGGTGACGACCGGGCACGTCTCGCCCGGCCTGCAGACCGGGTTCTGCGCCGACACCGGCGGAGGGTGGAGCCGGATGTTCGTGGCCCACCGCTCGCAGCTCCACCCGGTGCCCGAGGGCATGTCCGACCGGCGGGCCGTGCTGGTCGAGCCGCTCGCGTGCGCGGTCCACTGTGCGCTCCGGGCGGACGTGCACGCGAACGCGGACGTGCTCGTGATCGGAGCCGGCACCGTCGGGATCCTCACGCTGCTCGCGCTGAAGGAGCTGACCCGCGCCGGGAGCATCGTGGTCGTAGCCAAGCACCAACGACAGCGGGAGTGGGCGGAGTCCTTCGGCGCAACCGACGTGGTGTCGCCCGGCGAGGCCATCAACGAGGTGCGTCGTTCCACCAGGGCGTTGAAGCTGAAGCCCGAACGCGGGAGCCCGTTCCTGTTGGGCGGCGTGGACGTCGCCATCGACTGCGTGGGGTCGAAGGACTCGCTCGATCTGGCCCTTCGGACGACGAGGGCAGGCGGCCGGGTCGTCCTGGCCGGCATCCCGGTGGCCGGGGTGGACCTCACGCCGCTGTGGTTCCGCGAGCTCGAGCTGGTGGGGGCGTACACCGGGGGCATCGAGAAGCCGGGGCGCCGGGGGTCGAAGGCGAAGGGGTCGTCGAACGCCGACGGGACGTCGGCGTTCGACATCGCCACCGGGATCGCCGCCGCGACGCCCCTCGACGGGATCGTCGGGGCGACGTATCCGCTTCGTCGGTGGCGGTCGGCCATCGACCACGCGCTCGGCGCCGGGCGACTGGGCACGTTGAAGGTCGCGTTCGACCTGAGAGCTGACTGAGGAGGGCACAGCGTGAGCAGACCGGGGTTCGTGCTGGAGGTCGACGAGCGGACGCCGCCGCTCCTGGTCCACGAGGGCGAGGGGTTCCGGCTCCAGAAGTTCCCGCTGGGCTCGCGGGTGATCTATCCGCCGGACGCGCTCCCTCGGATCAAGGACGTGCGGGAGGCCATCCGCCGGGCCCTGGCCCACCCGCACGATTCCGAGCCGCTCGAGGCGCTGCTGAAGCCGGGCATGAAGCTCACCATCGCGTTCGACGACATCTCGATTCCTCTGCCCCCGATGCAGCAGCCCGACATCCGCCAGCTGGTGCTGGAGGAGGTCATCGAGCTCGCGGCAGAGAAGGGGGTCGAGGACCTCAAGCTGATCGTGGCCAACTCGCTGCATCGCCGGATGACCGGTGATGAGATCAAGCATGCGGTGGGGGAGCGCGTGTTCCGGTCGTTCTACCCCCGAGACCTGACGAACCACGATGCCGAGGATCACGCCAACCTCACGTACGTCGGCACCACCGACCAGGGCGAGGACGTCGAGATCAACAAGCGTGCCGCCGAGTCCGACCTCATCGTGTACGTGAACATCAACCTGGTGGCCATGGACGGCGGGCACAAGTCGGTCCCGGTGGGCCTGGCCAGCTACCGGGGCGTCCGGCCGCACCACAACGTCAGCACGATGCTGCACTCCAAGTCCTACATGGACCCCCGTCCCGGCCATTCCGCCATCCACGACTCGTGCGCGCGGATGGGCCAGCTCCTGAAGGACAACGGCGTGCGCATCTTCACCATCGAGACCACGCTGAACAACGAGGTCTTCCCCCAGCCGTTCGGGTTCATGAACAAGCGCGAGTGGGAGTGGTCGCTGAAGGAGCAGGCCACCTACCTGGCGGCGAAGAAGGCGAACGAGATGGCACCGCCGAAGCTCCGGCACCAGGTGTGGACGCGGGTCCTGTCCCCGTACGGCGTGACCGGGATCAACGCCGGAGAGACGGGGGCGGTGCACGAGCGGACGCTGGCCCGGCTGCACCAGCAGCAGCTCACCGAGGTGAACGGCCAAAGCGACGTGATGGTCGTCGGCCTCCCGTTCATCGGGCCGTACAACGTGAACTCGATCATGAACCCCATCCTGGTGCACTGCCTGGGGCTCGGCTACCTGTTCAACATGTACCGGAACAAGCCGGTGGTTCGCCCGGGCGGAGCCATGATCATGTTCCACCCTGTGCCGTGGGAGTTCCATCAGGTGCACCATCCCTCGTACGTGGACTTCTTCGAGGAGGTGCTGTCCCAGACCACGGACCCCTCCACGATCGAGTCGAAGTACGAGCAGCAGTACGCCACGGACCCCTGGTACATCCACCTGTACCGCAAGAGCCACGCCTACCACGGTGTGCACCCCTTCTACATGTGGTACTGGGGTGCGCATGCCCTGGACTACCTGGGCGACGTCATCGTGGTGGGCGGGAACCCGAAGGCCTGCGAGCGCCTGGGGTACCGGGCGGCGACCTCGTTCCGGGACGCCCTGGAGATGGCCGGCGACACCGTCGGGCGCTCGCCGTCGATCACGTACCTGCACGTGCCGCCGCTCGCGATCGCGGACGTGCGGTGATGGCTCGGCCCACGAAGCGTTCGCTGGCCGACGAGGTCCGAAGCGTCGCCAGGGGATGGCGGTGGGGTCGCCGTCCGGTGGCGCCCCGGACCGCCGAGCCCTACACGCCACCCGCCGAGCCGTGGTCGTTCCCCACCGACTGGGCCCGGAGCCCGGCCGGACGCGCGGCCCGCGATGTGGTCTTGTCGAGCGTGATGAAGCCGATCGTGTGGAACGAGACCTCGCCGGAGGTGTTCGGGTTGGACAACCTCGAGGGCGAGCAGCCGCCAGTCATGTTCATCAGCAACCACTCGAGCCACCTGGACGCCACGCTGATCCTGACCACGCTTCCCCCGAAGTGGAGGAACAAGACGGCGACGGCCGCCGCCAAGGACTACTTCTTCGACGTGTGGTGGCGGTCGGCGTTTACGGCGCTGGTGTATGGCGGGTTCCCCATCGAGCGAGGCGGCGGCGAAAACGCCACCGACAAGGCCAAGGAGCTGATCCGGGACGGCTGGATGCAACGGTTCCGTCACGGGAGCGCGCGCCTGGCCATCGACATGGGCCTGCCGGTGGTGCCGATCGCGATCATCGGGGCCTACGCTGCCATGCCGAAGGGCCGGTTCTGGCCCAAGCCCGGACGCCCGCCCATCCGCGTACGCTACGGACCGCCCCTCCGGCCCGAGGAGGGGGAGAGCCACCAGGCGTTCTCGCTTCGGATGCAGCGG
>Ga0184612_10000940_pt1 | contig 13929 bp, 13 predicted proteins | sample PLM3_60_coex_FD_133163 | JGI IMG/M metagenome (GOLD analysis project Ga0184612, IMG submission 133163) | Groundwater sediment microbial communities from an aquifer in East River, Colorado, USA - PLM3_60_coex | ecosystem: Environmental > Terrestrial > Soil > Riparian zone | place: USA: East... | reverse complement strand
CCATCGTCCCTCCTCATCTGACCGTTCACCTTGTCGATGAGGATGGCGGTGGCCATCTACGTCACGTGGATTTCCACCCCGGAAGTCCACCTCGAAAGTCCACCACTTCTCGGGACGCTAACTACCGGACCGAGATGCTCCACCCAGAGAGCAAGTTCCTCAGGCGATTGCATCGCTCCTTCGCCGCTAGGGATGAGCTTGTCCGCGAGGTCGATTACCATCTCTGCGAGGTCACTGTCAATCGAGACGTCGGGGGATGCCCATCGCCCGTCACCGACGTAGTCCGAGTACATCGCAAGCTGTTTGAAGGCTTCGGTTGTGGCTCCGAAGTCAGAGGTGGGGTCGAATAGCGGCCGGAAGTTCTCCAAGTGATTCTCTTCTTTCACATAAGCGAAGAACTGGCCCATCACGTTCTTCTTGGTATGTGACCGATATGCACGCCATTCATCCCGAAGTTCTGACTCGGACCGAGCGACCAAAATCGCCCTGATGATTGGCACCTTGCCCGCCTCCTCAATGGCAAGGATGGCGAGTGCAGCCGCTCGTGGCCATCGTTCGCTCTGGAGCAGAACGCGTGCATCCAGTAGCAGCGTGCGAGCGTTTAGGAGCGCAACCTGGATGCCGTCTGCGGCCTGTTGTGCCGTCAAAGGTCCAGCGTACGAGCGTATCCGTGGCATGAGTCCTCCTCAGGTCCGCTCTTCAAGACGCGCGAATCGTTCGTGACGCTATGAGAGGTCCGCGGCCTTCGCCTGGAGCTGCTTGACCCACTTTCGGAAACCGTTCTCCACGGACTTGATGTCGTCCGAGGATAGCGGGTTCATGTGGGCGACGACCCGCCGCGACACGTTCATGTCGTCGACCACGCTGTCAAACCACGTTTGACGCGGGAAGAGAGCTGCGAAGTGCCGCCATGCCGCAGGTTCGCGAACGATCGCCGCGAGGTGGGGGAGATCCACGTACTGAATCGGATCCGCACTGCGCTTGGAGTGCCAGGCCTCGCGACCTTCCTTCCGCATGCGCTTGGCGGCCTCTTTCTGGATGGGCCCCGGGACCAGCTTTGCCCACCAGTCGGCGCCCTCGCCCGCCGTCAGCACGCCCGTAATGATGTCGCGAGCTGAGTTCTCGAAAACGTAGAGAAGCGGGTAAACCTTCTCGGCCATCACCCTTGCTTCCTTCGCATGGACGGCGGTCATGCCTGGGACAGTCTCTACGTTGACACCCCCGACCTGCACAACCACCTGCTTCGACGCGGCTGGAAGGCCCCCTCGGGCCCTTCGGCCCGCGGGCCCCTGGTTGAGCTGGGAGACGTACCCGGAAACGCGAGCGAGCGCCTCGGGGTCGAGGAATCGGCTCACATCTACGCCGTTCCTATGGCCGATCACCGCCACGGCATCGTTCGCGGACATAGGTAGCTTGCTCTGGAGAACCTTGACGCGCTGGTCCAAGGCCTGGCGGGAGATGCCCCCGAGCTTCTCGCGGATGGCCTCACGAAGCTGCTGGTGCGCGGCCACTGCGTTCCTTCTTGGCCCGTCTCTTCGCCAGGTCGAGCGTCACGCTCACCGTGTGGGCGGACGTGCCGAGCAACTCGGCGATCCGGGAGGGGCCGAATCCCGCCTTGCTCAGCTCCATGATGGCTGCCGTTTGGCTCTCAGCCGAGCGCCGCAGCTGGACGGCCAGGAGTCGGACCATCTCCTCGTGCGGATCCATCGAGATCGTCTTGCGTGCTGCCACCTCTACACCTCCTCCGGGGAGGGCTGCGGTTTTGTCGGTTCTTCCGGTCGGCGCCGGGCCGTTTTCGAGTGCCGCTCCGCGGCAAGAACCAAGTTCACGGCCCGATCCGTCTTCCCAAGAAGAGCGGCGATCTCCCGCGCGCTCAGGCCCACGTCCGCCAGCACGCGGTCGATGGATCGGGGCTTCGGCCGTGCGATGCCCGTCTCCCGCAAATACTGGTCCACGGAGATCGCGAGAAGCGCCCCCAACTTGGAATCGATCCTGCTCAGCAGCTCATCCTCCGCCACTTCTCCAACCCCTCTCTCCACCTTCCTACCTGGGAAGTTCCAAGTCTGTGATTATGCAGGAAGGAGGGCATATGCGTCAACCCAGTCCAGAAGTGGCCCCGGCACGGGCGCGAAGTGACGGTAGCAACATGCCTTTCCACCTGGCTAATTCGCCCCGCGTGGCTTCTTGGCCGAGAGCAGCAAGTCTCCGCTGAAGGGCGGCATTTTTCTGCCGTCGCGGCTGCGCTGGTCCTTATGGCGGGGGAGGATCCGTGAATTGACCCCGGCTCTTATTCACGGTTATCATCGAACCGTGAATAAGTGAGGGCGCATGGCAACGGTTGTCCGGAAGCGGTGGGTCAGCGACGTCACGTCGGGGCTTCCCCGGCGAGACCGTCGTGCCTGTGAGTATGAGGCATACCTGCCCGATCCTCTGGGGGGGCGCTCGTTCCGCCTGGACGGCGCCGTGGCCGCCGACGTCGCGGACGCCGAGAGGGTCATCCAGCGCCTCGATGTCGAGGCGGCGACCCTCCTCGACACGGAAGCGATCGCCAGGCTGCTCCTGCGAGCCGAGGCGGTCGGCTCGTCGCATATCGAAGGGCTCGAGATCGGCGGACGCAGGCTCTTGCGGGCCGAAGCGGCCAAGGAGTTGGGCGTTGCCGCCGAGGATGTCACGGCCGACGAGGTGCTCGGCAACATCGAGGCCATGAAGTGGGCGGTGACCACCCTCGCGAGCGCGAAAGCCGTGACCGTTGACGGGATCCTCGAGGTCCACCGACGGCTGCTGGCAGGCACGCGGCTGGAGGCGTACGGCGGGGAGATCCGCGAGACGCAGAACTGGATCGGCGGCAGCAGCTACAACCCGTGCTCGGCCTCGTTCGTACCTCCGCCGTGGGAGGAGGTCGAGTCTCTCCTTGAAGACCTGTGCTCGTTCTCCAACGCCGACGACCTGCCGGCCGTGGCACAGGCGGCGATCGCTCACGCGCAGTTCGAGACGATCCACCCGTTCGTCGATGGGAACGGTCGAACTGGACGCGCTCTGATTCACGTGGTCCTTCGACGGCGGGGGTTCGCGACCCACGTACTTCCTCCGGTCTCTGTGGTGCTGGCGACCTGGGCCAAGGACTACGTGAACGGGCTCACGGCGACCCGCTACCTCGGGAGCCCCGGCTCCGAGGCCGCCGTCGAGGGGCTCAACCGTTGGATCGGGCTGTTCGCAGCCGCATGCGGCAGGGCCGTCGACGACGCCCTTGCGTTCGAGGAGCGGATCCGGGAGATCCAGAAGAGATGGAGGAAGACGCTTGGCTCCGTCCGGCGGAGCTCGGCCGTGGACCTTCTCATCGCCGCCCTTCCCGGTGCCCCGATCGTCACTGTCAACAGCGCCGCGCAACTGATCGACCGAAGCTTCGAGCGAACCAACCAGGCGATCGCGAGGCTGGCGGACGCGGGCGTGGTCCGGCCCGTCACGGTCGGCCGCCGGAACCGCGCGTTCGAGGCGCGGGCCGTCATCGATGCCTTCGCAGACCTGGAACGTCAGCTCGCGAGTCCCGTTGGGGGCACGCGTTCATCACCGCCTCGGCGGCCGGCGCCCCGCCGGCATCCCGGGTAGAGCCTACGATGGTGCGCCACGACGTGCTCGCGGGACCGAGGCGGAGCCCATGAAGGTCACGAAGGAGGTCGCGTTCGAGGACGGGATCGTCGACTCGCTGGTCACCGATGGCGGGTACACGCGTGGCGTCCCGACCAACTACGACCCGGCGTTCGCGCTCGACACCGCCGAGCTCTTCACCTTCATCGGCGCCACGCAGGCCGAGGAGTGGGAAGACCTCGTCCAGCGGAACGGGGGCGATCCCGACCTCGCGCAGCGGCGGTTCGTCGAGCGGCTCGCCAAGCAGATCGACGAGCGTGGGACGGTCGACGTCCTCCGGCACGGGGTCGAGGACCTGGGCGTCCACATCCGGCTCGCCTACTTCCGGCCAGCCTCCGGGTTGAACCCGGACCTGGAGGCGAAGTACGCGGCAAACACGCTCACCGCGGTTCGTCAGCTCCACTACGCGCCCGAGCACGCGAACGCGCTCGACCTGGTGCTGTTCGTGAACGGGCTCCCGGTCGCCACAGCCGAGCTGAAGAACCCGCTCACGCACCAGACCGTCGAGCACGCGATGGCGCAGTACCGGACCGATCGCGACCCGAAGGACGCGCTGCTCGGTCGGCGCGCCATCGTCCACTTCGCTGTGGACCCGGACCTCGTGATGATGACGACGAAGCTCGAGAAGCAGACCACACGCTTCCTCCCGTTCAACCGCGGGAGCCATCCTGGCGCGACCGCTTGCGGTGCAGGCAATGCGGCGAACCCCGACGGCTACGCGACCTCGTACCTGTGGGAGCAGGTCTGGGAGCGCCACGCCTGGCTTGACATCCTCAACCGCTTCATCCACGTCGAGCAGGCCAAGCCCGGGAAGAAGGGCAAGGCGGCGCGCCGGGACGCCTCGCTGATATTCCCGCGCTTCCACCAGTGGGACGCCGTGCGCAGGCTCGAGGCCAAGGCCCGCGAGGACGGGCCCGGACGTAGCTACCTGGTCCAGCACTCGGCCGGCTCGGGCAAGTCGAACACGATCGCGTGGCTGGCGCACCGGCTCGCCTCGCTCCACGACGCGACCGACACGAAAGTCTTCGACAAGGTCGTCGTGGTCACGGACCGGCGGGTCCTGGACCGGCAGCTCCAGGACACCGTCTACCAGTTCGAGCACGCGCACGGCGTGGTCAAGAAGGTCGAGGAGTCCTCGAAGGAGCTGGCCGAGGCCCTCCGCTCTGCGGAGGCGAAGATCGTCGTGACGACGCTCCAGAAGTTCCCGTTCGTCGTGGAGGAGGTGGCCGGCCTTCCGGAGCGCCGGTACGCGGTGATCGTTGACGAGGCGCACTCCTCGCAGACCGGCGAGACGGCCCAGGAGATGAAGAAGGCGCTGGCCGGCGTGAAGGCCGCGGTCCCTGAGGGCGAGGAGGGCGAGATTGACCCCCAGGACGCCGTCGACGCGGTGGTCGAGGCCTCCGCGAAGGCCCGCGGTCCGCACGGGAACCTGTCGATGTTCGCCTTCACCTCCACCCCGAAGGGCAAGACGCTCGAGCTGTTCGGCGAGCCGCCGGACGAGGACGGCCGCCACCGCCCGTTCCACCTCTACTCGATGCGGCAGGCGATCGAGGAGGGGTTCATCGAGGACGTCCTGAAGCACTACACGACCTACGAGACCTACTTCCGCCTCGCTCGCGCGGGGGAGGAGGACCCGGAGGTCTCGGTCCGCGAGGCATCGAAGTCGATCGCGAGGTACGTGACGCTGCACCCGTCCGTCGTCGAGCAGAAGGCCGCGATCCTCGTCGAGCACTTCCGCCGGACCACGCGCCACCGGATCGGAGGCAAGGCGAAGGTCATGGTCGTGTGCGGCTCGCGCCTGTCCGCCGTCCGGTTCAGGCGGGCGATCGACGCGTACGCGCGGGAGCACGGCTACGGCGACGTGAAGACGCTGGTCGCGTTCTCGGGGACCGTGAGCGACGGGGGCGTCGACTACACAGAGCCGAACATGAACGGCTTTCCCGAGTCGCAGACCGCCGAGCGGTTCGCCACCGACGACTACCGGATCCTGGTGGTCGCCGAGAAGTTCCAGACCGGGTTCGACCAGCCGCTGCTCCACACGATGTTCGTGGACAAGAAGCTGGAGGGCCTGAACGCCGTGCAGACCCTCTCCCGGCTGAACCGGATCCACCCCGAGAAGGACGACACGTTCATCCTGGACTTCGTGAACGATGCCGAGGAGATCCAGCGGGGGTTCGCGCCGTACTACGACGCATCGGTGGCCGCGCCGACCGACCCGAATGAGCTGTACGACGCCTGGCGGGAGGTGGACCGCTTCGGGGTCGTGCGGCCCGAGGACGTGGAGACGTTCGCGCGCGCCTACTTCAGCGCGCCGGGCAACGGCGCGGGCGTGCAGGCGAAGCTGTACGCGCTTCTGGACGTGGCCCGGGACCGGTTCACCGACTTGGACGAGGCCGACCAGGAGGAGTTCCGGATCTGGCTGAAGCGCTTCGTCTCCCGGTACGGGTTCATCTCGCAGGTCCTCCCGATGGCGGACACGACGATGGAGAAGCGGTACGCGTACTGTCGCCTGCTAGAGCGGCGGCTGCCGTCGGAGCCCTCGGGGTCCATGGACCTTGGCGACCAGGTCCAGATGACGCACCTTCGCCTGAAGATGACCGGCGAGCATGACCTGAGCCTGGAGAAAGGCGGGGGGGTGCTGCACGCGTTCGGCGAGGGCGGCCCCGGTGGGTACGAGGACCTGCTCGCGCCCCTGTCCGAGCTGATCGACCAGCTGAACGAGCGGTTCGGCGCGGACCTGTCCGAAGCGGATCGCCTGCACCTCGAGGGGATCGGAGCCGACATGGCCGCCGACCCCGAGGTCCAGCAGCAGGCCGCCGCCAACACGGAAGAGAACTTCGGCATCGAGTTCGACAAGCGGTTCACCGATGCCGTCGCCGCACGGATGAGCCAGGCCGAGGAGCTCACGATCCGGATCCTCGATCGGCCGGAGTTCCGGGAGGAGGTCGTCAAGGCCCTGATGCCTCGGGTCTACGAACGCGCCCGGGTCGCCCACCAGAAGACGTGCCCGATCGGCGAGTTGCTGGCCCGCAAGGAGGGCAAGCACCTGGAGTTCAAGTCGACGCTCCGGTGGGACCTGGGAAAGGGCGAGAAGAGCAAGCTCGTGGAGAGCACAACGGTCAAGACGGTGGCGGCGTTCCTCAACTCAGAGTTCGGAGGGACGCTGTTGATCGGCGTGGCCGACGACGGCGGGATCGTCGGGCTGGAGCACGACTACGCCACGCTACGGAGGAAGGGGAGGGACGACTCGGACGTGTTCCTCCTGCACCTCAACCAGCTGATCGAGAACGCGGTCGGGTTGGCGGCGGCGGCGAACGTGACCACAACGATCCACCACGTCGACGGCCACGACGTGTGCCGGGTCCACGTGGAGCCGTCAGGGCATCCGGTGGAGGCGGAGGTCACGGTGGCCGGCCAACAGGGCCAGTTCGCCCGGAAGCAGCTGTTCCACATCCGCCTGAACAACGGCACCCGCGCGATCGAGGACGACCGGGAGCGGGAGCGCTACATCGCCCAGCGCTGGGAACGCTTATGACGCCAGCGTCCCGGGACCCGCGGTAAATTCTACCGCCGCTAGTGCTGTATACTGCGCTGTATATGGCAAGCACGAGGACGCAGGTCTACCTGACGAAGGAGCAGCGGGCCAAGCTCGACGCGTTGGCCAAGCGCGAGGACAAGAGCCTCGCCGAGCTGATCCGGGAAGCCGTGGATCGGTTCCTCGATGAGGCTCCTCCGGACAGGGACGAGGTCCTGAGGGAGACGTTCGGCATCGCGCCGGACTTCGAGGTTCCCCCCCGCAGCGAGTGGAATCGAACCTTTGACTGATGTCCTCGTCGACACGGACGTGCTCGTCGATCACATGCGCGGCGAGAGCGAGTTCCGATCGGGCCCGAACCGGGTCTACTACTCCATCCTTACGAGGGCCGAGCTCTTCGCGGGACGCCCGGATGAAGAGAAGGGGGTCCGGGAGCTGCTGGCGACGCTGACCGAGGTCGGGGTCAACCAGCGTATCGCCGAGGAGGCCGGCCGGATCCGCCGAACAGCCGGTGTGGACCTGGCGGACGCGGTCATCGCCGCGACCGCGCTGCATCTCGGCGTCCCGGTCCTGACGAGGAACCGACGGGACTTCGACCGGGTGCGCGGGCTCAAGGTCCGCACGCCCCGTGACGGTCGATGAATCCTACCCCGCTGATAGGATTTCCAAGGGCTTCCCGAAGGCCGAGCCGATAAGGACGTTTCATGTCACAGACCAGCACGAAGACGGGGTTCGATGAGGAGGCGCTGGCCGCGCTTCCCTCGACCGCGCCATTCGTCGAGGCCATCCGCAAGCAGGCCTTCCAGGAGTTCCTGACACAGCCCATCCCGTCCCAGGAGACCGAGGAGTGGCGCTACACCGACCTCTCGGAGTTCGAGTTCGACTTCCGGCCGTTCACCGAGGGCGGGCGGGCGGCCAACCTGGACGACGTTCCGGAGGAGATCCTCCAAGCCGCCGGGGTGGTGGGGGAACGGGCAGGCCTCCAGATCCAGCGGAACTCCGAGGTCATGGTGACCCACCTCGACCCCGAGCTGGAAGCCAAGGGCGTTGTGTTCTGCGACCTGGACCAGGCCATCGCGAACCACCCCGACCTTGTTGAGCGGCACCTGAACGGCCTGGTCCCCACCGATCGCAGCAAGTTCACCGCCCTGCACGCGGCGTTTCGAACCGGCGGCACGTTCCTCTACGTCCCGGCCGGCGTGGAGATCGCGGCACCCATCCAGACGGTCACGTGGATCGACGCCGACGGTTCCGCCGTGTTCCCCCGCACGCTCCTCATCACCGAGGAGGGCGCGGAGGTCTCCTTCATCGACCGGTACGTCTCGCCGGACCTGGGACGGAGCCTTTCCGACGCCGTCGTCGAGATCTACGCCGGGCCGAACTCACGGGTGGGCTACGTGGTCCTGCAGGAATGGGGCGACGGCGTCACGCACCTGGCGGTTCAGCGGGCGAGGGTGGCACGTGACGCGCACCTGCGATGGCTCGGCGTCGCGCTCGGTGGCTCGCTGGCAAGGGCCGAGATCGAGAGCCTCCTGGCCGAGGACGGCGGCTCGAGCGAGATGCTGGGGCTGTACTTCGGCCACGGCGACCAGCACATCGACCACCGCTCGCTCCAGGACCACGTGGGATCGAGGACCCGGAGCGACCTGCTGTACAAGGGCGCGATGAAGGGCCGGTCGAACGCCATCAACACGGGCACCGTGATCATCGAGCAGGGCGCGCATCGCTGCGACGCCTACCAGACCAACCGGAACATCCTGCTGTCGGAGACGGCCAGGGCCCACTCGGTGCCGAACCTGGAGATCCTGACCAACGACCCCACTCGATGCGGCCACGCCGCGAGCGTGGGGCCCGTGGACGAGGACCAGCTGTTCTACCTCATGAGCCGGGGGATCTCGCGCGAGGAGGCGGAGCGCCTGGTCGTGTTCGGGTTCTTCCGGGAGGTCCTGGACCGGGTGGACCTGGAGGAGATCCGGACGGGCCTGGAGCGGGCCATCGAGGCGGAGCTGGCCAAGGAGGAATGAGTGGGTTGGGTGCGCGTGTGCGGCACCTCGGACGTGCCGGCCGGCGAGGTCCGGCGGTTCGAGGTGGATCATCGCCCGATCGCCGTGGTGAACCTGGGCGACGAGGGGTTCCGGGCGGTCGACTCGATCTGCTCGCACGCGCACTACTTCCTGGACGAGGGCGAGGTGGACGTGGACTTCGAGACGATCGAGTGCCCGAAGCACGGGTCCACGTTCGACCTCGATACCGGCAAGCCCACGACGCTGCCGGCGACGCAGCCCGTGGAGCGGTTCGACGTGAGGGTGGAGGGCGACGACGTGCTGATCGAGGTGACGGATGACTGACACTGCTGTTGCAACGGTGACGCTCGAGATCCGGGGGCTCCACGCCTCCGTGGAGGGCAAGGAGATCCTGAAGGGGATCGACCTGGTGGTGAAGCAAGGGGAGACCCACGCCCTGATGGGCCCGAACGGCTCGGGGAAGTCGACCCTGGCGAACGTGCTGATGGGCCGGCCGGGATACCAGGTCACGGCCGGCGAGGTCCTGTTCAAGGGGGAGAACATCCTGGGCTTGCGGCCGGACCAGCGGGCCCAGCGCGGCCTGTTCCTGGCCATGCAGTACCCGGTGGAGGTCCCCGGGGTCTCGGTGGTGAACTTCCTTCGGACCGCCTACAAGGCCGTGAAGGCGGAGGAGATCTCGGCCCTGGCGTTTCGAAAGCACATGAAGGAGAAGATGAACCTCCTCGGCGTGGAGGACGCCATGGTGGCCCGCTACGTGAACCAGGGCTTCTCCGGCGGGGAGAAGAAGAAGAACGAGATCCTCCAGCTCGCGGTGCTCGAGCCTGACATCGCGGTGCTGGACGAGACCGACTCGGGCCTGGACATCGACTCGCTGAAGGCCGTGGCCATGGGGGTCGAGCAGCTGATCGGCCCGAACCTGGGTGTGCTCCTCATCACCCACTACCAGCGGATCCTGAACTACGTCACCCCGGATTTCGTCCACGTCATGATCGGTGGGCGTATCGTGAAGTCGGGCGGGCAGGAGCTGGCCCACGAGCTCGAGGAGAAGGGCTACGAGGGCATCCGCCAGGAGCTGGGGATCGAGCAGGAGAACGGCGAGCCGGAAGCGTAGGGAGGCGGACGCGAGATGTCGGTGACCAAGGAGCGAGCCAAGGGCGCGCTCGACGTTGCCCGGATCCGGGAGGACTTCCCCATCCTGTCCCGCACGGTTGGGGACAAGCCGATGATCTTCCTCGATAGCGCGGCAACGTCCCAGAAGCCCCGCCAGGTCATCGAGGCCGAGCGCGAGTTCTACGAGCGCCACAACGCCAACGTCCACCGGGGCATCTACATGCTCTCGGAGGAGGCCACGGAGCTGTACGAGGGGGCGCGCGAGAAGATCGCCCGGTTCATCGGGGCGAGCGACCCGGCCACGATCGTGTACACGCGGGGCACCACCGAGTCCATCAACCTCGTCGCGCACTCCTGGGGCCGGAAGTTCCTGAAGGAGGGCGACGAGATCCTCCTCTCCGACCTCGAACACCACTCGAACATCGTGCCCTGGCAGCTGTGCGCCCGGGACACCGGTGCCGTCCTTCGCTACATCCCGCTCACCGACGATGGCCTCCTGGACCTCTCCGAGCTCGGATCGCTCCTGACGAAGCGGACCAAGATCCTCTCCGTCTCGGGGATGTCGAACTCGCTCGGGACCCTTCCCCCGGTCCGCCGGCTGGCCGACGCGGCCCACGCCGTGGGAGCGGTCGTCTGCGTGGACGGGGCCCAGCTCGTCCCGCACGTCCCGGTGAACGTGGCCGAGCTGGACTGCGACTTCCTGTCGATCTCGGGCCACAAGATGCTCGGCCCCACGGCATCGGGCGGCCTGTACGCGCGGCGCGAGCTCCTGGAGGCCATGGACCCGTTCATGGGCGGCGGCCATATGATCTTGGAGGTCCATCACGACTACTCGACCTGGAACGAGGTGCCCTACAAGTTCGAGGCCGGGACGATGAACATCGCGCAGGAGGTCGGCCTCGGCGCGGCCGTCGACTACCTCCAGGCCCTGGGTATGGACGCGGTCCGGGCCCACGAGGAGGAGATCACGGCGTACGCCATCGACCGCCTGCTCGAGGCCGGCGCGACCATCTTCGGGCCGAAGGACGTGAGCGTCCGGGGCGGGGCGGTGTCGTTCTGGTACAAGGACGTGCACCCCCACGACCTGGCCACCATCCTGAACGAAGAGGGCGTGGCGGTGCGGGCGGGCCATCACTGCAACCAGCTGGTGATGCGGCGGTTCGGGGTTCCGGCCACCACCCGAGCCTCCTTCTACGTCTACAACACGAACGAAGAGGTGGACGCCCTGGTCGCCGCCCTGGCCAGGGCGGAAGAGGTGTTCGGGTTCTAGCGTTGACACGGATGGCCGGGCGTTCGCCCGGGCCGGAGGGACGAAGCGTGGCGCTCGACGAGATCTACAAGGAAACGATCCTCGACCATTACAAGAACCCCCGGAACAAGCGCGAGCTCCCGGGGGCGGAGCTCACCTGTACCCGGAACAACCCCCTTTGCGGCGACGAGATCACCGTGTTCGTCCACGAGGAGGACGGCAAGGTGGCTGGGGTCACGTTCCTGGGCCAGGGGTGCTCGATCTCCCAGAGCTCGGCCTCAATGATGACGCAAGCCGTGGACGGCAAGTCGGTTCAGGACACGGAACGGCTGATCGGCGATTTCCGGGGGATGATGGCGGGCAACGTCGAACCGGACGAGGACGAGTTCGGCGAGCTGGTGGCCCTGAAGGGCGTGGTGAAGTACCCGATCAGGGTGAAGTGCGCCGTGCTCGCCTGGGACGTGCTCCAGGACGCGCTGTCGGGCGGCGACGGCAAGGCCGCCGGGACCGCCACCCACTGATGGCCTAGGACGGAACGGGCCCAACCGAGGATACGCTTTCCCTCGATGCGGTTCGCCAAGCCCGTTCTGGTCCTCGCCGTCGCCGGGGCGTCAGCCGTCTCGATGGGCCAAGCCCGCGCCCAGTCGCCCGAGCGGATCCTCCGATATGCGGTCGAGATCACTATCGAGCACGACGATTCGATCCTCGTGAGGGAGACGATCGACTACGACTTCGGGACCGCGCAGCGCCACGGCATCTTCCGGGACATCCCCACGACCCTTCGATACGACGATGCCCACGACCGGGTCTACCCATTGGACGTGGTGTCGGTGGCGGGGTCGCCGGGCACGCCGGTGCAGTACACGACCGAGGACGCCGGGGGAGGCAACACTAGGATCAAGATCGGCGATCCCGACCGGACCATCACCGGCGAGCACACCTACGCCATCACCTACCGCATGAGGGCAGCCCTGAACGGGTTCCCCGATCACGACGAGCTCTACTGGAACGCCATCGGTTCGGACTGGGCCGTCCCCATCCAGCAGGCCAGGGTGACCGTCTCCGCGCCGGGGACGATCGAGCGGATCGCGTGCTACGCAGGTCCTTCGGGGTCGAGCCTGCCGTGTGAGAAGAGCTCCGTGAAGGGCGACGTGGCCACGTTCTCCCAGCCGTCGCTCGCCCCCTACGATGCGTTCACGGTGGTCGCCGGCCTCCCAAAGGGCGTGGTGGCCGAACCGAGCCCCATCCTGAAGGAGCGGTGGACCCTTCGCCGAGCCTTCACCACCACCCCGCTCACGGTGGGCGGCTCGCTCCTGCTGGCCGTCCTGGCTCTGGGATGGTTCGGTCGTGTTGTCTGGCGCACGGGGCGAGACCGGCGCTCCATGGGTTCCCAGGTGGACGTGGTGATGGGCGCGCCCCCGGGGACGACCGAGCAGGCCGTCCCCCTGTTCGAAGGCGACGCGTCCGGGCCCGTCGAGTTCGCGCCGCCGCAGGACCTTCGACCCGGCCAGATCGGGACACTGGTCGACGAGGTGGCGAACCCCTTCGACGTCACGGCGACCGTCATCGACCTGGCCGTCCGCAAGTACCTCGTGATCGAGGAGATCCCGAAGAAGGGGTGGTTCGGCAAGCCGGACTGGAAGCTCACGAAGCTGAAGGATCCCGACCGGGACCTCCTCGAGTACGAACGAGAGCTGCTCGGCGGCCTGTTCGAGGACGGCGACGAGGTCAAGCTGTCGAACCTACGGACGAAGTTCGTCTCGCGCCTGCAACGCGTGCAGGAGGCTCTGTATCGCAACGCAGAGGGACAAGGTTGGTTCGCGGGGCGACCCGACCGCGCTCGGCGGCGGTGGGTCGCCGTGGGGGTCGGGGTCCTCCTACTCGGCGCGTTGCTCGAGTTCGCGGCGGTCAGGTGGACGCGGCTGGCCCTGCTCCCGCTCGGTGTGATCCTGGCCGGCGTGCTGCTGGTGGTCGGGGCGAGGTGGATGCCGCGACGGACGGCCAAGGGGACCGGGCTGGTTCGGCGGGTCAGGGGGTTCCGGACCGTCATCGCAACCGCCGAGACCAACATGGCGAAGTTCGCCGAGCGGGAGAACCTATTCACGCGGTATCTCCCCTACGCCATCGTGTTCGGCCTGACCGAGAAGTGGGCCAAGGCCTTCGAGGCCCTGGGGGAACCACCGCCCGACACGTCCTGGTACGTCTCGTCGAACGTTTTCGCCTACGGCGCGTTCTCCGATGCTATGGACGGCTTCACCGTGACCACCGCCGGGACGATCGCCTCGACGCCCTCGGGCTCCGGGGGGAGCGGGTTCGGCGGCGGCTCCGCGGGCGGAGGAGGAGGCGGCGGAGGCGGCGGCTCCTGG
>Ga0184612_10000939_pt1 | contig 13944 bp, 8 predicted proteins | sample PLM3_60_coex_FD_133163 | JGI IMG/M metagenome (GOLD analysis project Ga0184612, IMG submission 133163) | Groundwater sediment microbial communities from an aquifer in East River, Colorado, USA - PLM3_60_coex | ecosystem: Environmental > Terrestrial > Soil > Riparian zone | place: USA: East... | reverse complement strand
GCTGGGGGCCACCGTGCGAATCGCCTCGCCGAAAGGCTTCGAGCTCCCCGCGTCGATTCAGGCGAGTATTGCAACGGGTGCGGCCCCGGCCGGCCGGCTGCAGCTGATGACCGATCCGGTCGCCGCCGTTTATGGCGCCGACGCCGTCTACACGGACGTGTGGACGTCAATGGGCCAGGAGGCGGAAAGCGTCGATCGGCACAGAATCTTCGCGCCGTACCAAGTCAACGGCGCGCTCATGTCGCACGCCGCGTCGGACGCGCTCTTCATGCACTGCCTCCCCGCGCACCGGGGCGATGAGGTCACCGACGAGGTGATCGATTCAGCGGCGTCGGTGGTGTTCGATCAGTCCGAGAACCGGCTGCACACGCAGAAGGCGCTGCTGGCCATGCTGGTCCTATCGCCCTCCTGACGGCGTCGTAGTCTTCTGCGTTCCGCCAAGGAACTTCTTGAAGAACTGCTCGAAGCGATCGAGCGTGTACAGCCACCGGCTGTGCAGCATCGATTCGTGCGTGTCGTCCGGAAAGACGATGAGCTCGTAGTAGACGTCCCGCTGGCGCAGCAACTGCACGAGTCCCGTCGTCTGCTGGAAGGCGACGTTTCTGTCGTCATCGCCGTGCACGAGCAGGACCGGCGACTTCCAGCCTTCGATCGCGCCGATCGCTGAGGACTTGAACGATACGGAGTCCGGATCGAGCGAGCTCCCCCAGAGGTGCACGCCCGCCAGGTCGACGCCGGCCTTGAAGATGTCCGAGTTGCGCGCGAGCGCCTGGGCCGTCAGCACGCCGCCGTACGAGAGCCCCCAGATTCCCACGCGCTCGGGATCGACGTCGGGGCGCGACTGCAGGTACTTCCCGCCGGCCAGCACGTCCTGATATTCCGCGTTTCCACGTCCCCCGGTGTTCGGCGCCATGCGGAACGACCGGCCGTAGCCGATGCCGCTTCGATAGTTCACCGAAAGCACAACGTAACCCCGGTCGGCCAGCCACTGATTGATGCCGTAGGCCCAGTGGTAGAACTGCATGTAGTGATACCCGAGCAGCATCTGACGCGAGGGGCCGCCGTGGACGAAGACGATTGCCGGACGGCGCTCGCCCGGCTTGATGTTCTTCGGGACAAAGAGTTGATTCTTGATCTCGAGCCCGTCGGGTGCTTTCGTGAGGACCAGCTCGGGCTTGACGTGCGCGTCGCGCGGAAAGCCCTTGAGCGAGGCCGGAAAAACAATCGTCTGCGTCTTCGCGGGTGACGGCCCGAGCGTCCAGATACCGAGCGACTGCGGCGTCCTCCAGTCCGCGCTGAGCGTCGCGAGCTTCGTTCCGGACGCAAGCGGCGCCGGAGAGGTTTCGATTCCCTCACCCGTCGTTACCTGGCGCGGCGGGCCGCCCGACACGGGCACCGCCCAGATGTGCCGCCGCTCGATGTCCTTCGCGTTCGTGCAGTAGTAGAGGGTCTGGCCGTCAGTCGAGATCGCCACTGACGTCTGGTCTTCAATCAAGCCGTCGGTCGTGGTCAGAAGTACCGGCTGCGCGTTCGGCGTCGCGAGGTTAATCGAGTAGTAGCGCTCCCACTCGTCGACCGGACCCTCCTGGGGCGCAGGATTCTGCGCACCGCGACCGCCGCCGCGACCACCGCCCGCGACGTTGAATGGAACGATCAGGTGGTCGCCAGCCAGGCGGAGATTCGCGAAGTTCGTGAACATCCGGTCGTTGGGCTGGTTGTGCCACACTTCGACCGCCTCGCCCGTCGACACATCGGCTTTCCAGATCGACAGGGTGTAACCACCCTTGAAGGTCGCCTGCATCAACCCCGGGATGTTCACGACCGGACCTGTTGGCGGATCGCCTTCCCCACGTCCACCGGGGTTCGGCTGCGGCGGTGCGTTGCCCTGACCTCGACCGCCGCGGCCCGTCGCGGTGGTCGGCTGAAACGCCGGACCGTTCGGAACGCCAATGCCGCCACCGCCCTGTTGCGCCTGTTGCCCGAACGGCAGGCCGGGCCTACGAACGAAGACGACGCTCGTGCTGTCTGCGGTCCAGAGCGGACTGGTGTCGAAGTCGACGCTCGGCGACACGTATTTCACCGTTCTCGTCGCAACGTCGTACACCATGATGAAGCTGTGATCGGTCCGCGTGCTGACAAACGCGATCTTGCGGCCGTCGGGCGACCATTTCGGGACGCTCTGCACGCCCCACTGCGTGATGAACGGCTTCTCGCCCCGATCCACCTCGCCCGCCGGACGTGTCGGCGTGACGCGCGCCCGGTGGATCTGGCCGTCCTTGACGAAGAGGACCGCGCTGCCGTCCGGCGCGAGCTCGGGGTTGATCGCGTCGCGGACCACGCGGAATGCAGGGCCGCCGGCGGTGCGCGCCGCCCAGACCGCACGCTCGGGTCCGTCGGGATCCGCTGTGGGATTGGCGACCCACCCGTCACGATTTGGCGTCGTGCCGCGGACGAAGATCACCGTTGACCCGTTGTCCGAAATGCGGATGCCGGACAGATCGATTCCGTCGTCGGTCATGAAGTTCGTGAGGCGGACCGGCGTAAAGGCCGGTGCTGCAGCCGTATACGCGTTGCGCTTGCCCTCTTCGAACGATGTCCACGCGACCCGATCGACCGCCCTGGCCGCAACGAGCTCGAGTGGCGACGCGGGGCTCAGGAACTGCTGGTACGCGGGCACCGGAGCCGCCTGGCGAGCATTCACCGCGCTGGCGGCGCGTTGAGCAGACGTCACGGGCGGCAGCAACAGAACCAGGTTGACGGCCAGAAAGACCGCGGTCACCGTTCGTAGGGGCATGGTCCACTCCTCCTCAGCGACAATGCTGGAGTTTACTCCTTCTCTTTTTGATATCCTTCCGGCTTCAATGGAGGTTCTTGTGGCCCGCCGAAATCTGCCCGTACGTTTTTTGACGCTTGGTGCCCTCCTCGTTCTGGTGCCGATAGCTTCGAGCCGGGTCGAAGGGCAGGCTGGCCAGGCCGCTCAGGCGAGGGTCGTCGCGCTCCGCGGCGGTACGGTGCTCACCGTCACTAAGGGGACGATTCCGAACGGCACCGTGATCTTGCGGGACGGCAAGATCGCGGCGGTCGGCGCCAATGTCTCGGTCCCGGCGGGCGCCGAGATCATCGACACCACGGGCCAGTTCGTGTCGCCCGGACTCATCGACGCGCACTCGCACATCGCCAACGACGCGATCAACGAGGGCGGGACGACGGTGAGCTCGATGACGGGGATGGAAGACGTCATCGACGCGACCGACATCAACATCTACCGTGACCTTGCCGGCGGCTTGACGGTCGCCAACGTGCTCCACGGCAGCGCGAATCCCATCGGCGGCAAGAACCAGGTGATCAAGCTGCGATGGGGGAAGACGAGAGCCGAAGAGATCGTTTTCGAGGGCGCGATGCCTGGTATCAAGTTGGCTCTCGGCGAGAATCCCAAGGACATGGCGGTCGGCGGCGGCCAGACGGGCCCTCGCCGCTACCCGGTGACGCGCATGGGCGTGGAGTTCGTCATCCGCGACGCCTTCACGCGCGCGAAGGCATACCAGAAAGCGTGGAAGGACTACGAGAAGACCAAGGCAAGCGGGACCGCGCTTCCGCCGCGGCGGGACCTCCAGCTCGAACCGCTCGTCGAGATCCTCGAGGGCAAGCGCCTCGTGCACGCGCACTGCTACCGGGCGGACGAGATCCTCATGATGATCCGGCTCGCCGAGGAGATGGGGTTCAAGATCGCGACTTTCCAGCACGTGCTCGAAGGCTACATGGTTGCCAAGGAGATGGCCGCGCACGGCGCCGGCGGATCCACGTTCTCCGACTGGTGGGCCTACAAGATCGAAGCGGCCGACGCCATCCCACACAATGCCGCGATCATGACGCGGAAGGGCGTGCTCGTCTCGATCAACTCCGACAGCGCCGAGCACGCACGCCGGCTCAACACCGAGGCCGCCAAGACGATGAAGTGGGGCGGGTTGTCCGAAGACGAAGCGTTCGCGACGGTGACGATCAATCCGGCCAAACAACTCCGCATCGACAATCGCGTCGGCTCGCTCGAGCAAGGCAAGGACGCCGACGTCGTCGTCTGGAACCACCACCCGCTCAGCTCCTACGCCATCGTCGAACGTGTCTACATCGACGGGACCATCTACTACGACCGCAAGGGCGAAGAGGGACGGCTCACCGCGCTCAAGAAGGAGAAAACGAGCCTCGCGGCCGCCGAAGAGAGCCGTGCGCGTCCGGCCACGACCAATCCGCAGGAGCAACCGAAAGCGACGGGCGAGGAACAGCAGGGCGGGCAGCGTGGAGATGACGACGGGACGCCGCCGGCGGGGACGTCCGGCTCGACGACGGCTCCGAGCGGTGTGCAGGCTCAGACTGCGAAGCCCGCGCCGACCGGCGCTGGCGCAGTCATCGCCATCACGAACGCCTCCATTCATCCGATTACCCGGCCGACGATCGAGAAAGGAACGATCGTGATTCGGGGCGCGAGGATCGAAGCGCTCGGCGCAGGCATTCCCGTACCAGCAGGCGCAAAGGTCGTCGACGCGGGGGGCGCCGACGTCTACCCGGGCTTCATCAACGCGCGCACGCAGATGGGCCTGAACGAGCCCGGCCCGCGCGGGTTCGAAGACGTCAACGAGATGCTGGATCTCAATCCCCAGCTCCGGACGCGCGTGGCCTATCACTCCGAGAGCGATGCGATCGCAGTGGCTCGGGCCAACGGCATCACGACCGTGGCGGTCATGCCTGCCGGCGGCACGTTCGGCGGAGAAGTCGCCATCATGAACCTCGACGGCTGGACGTGGGAGGAAGCCACGCTCAAGGCCAACGCCGGCATCACCTTCAACTTCCCCGCGCTTGGCGGCGCAGGCGGACGCGGGGGCGGCGGCGGTGGCGGACGCGGCGGCGGTGGCGCGCCCGAAGGGGCGACCTACGAGGACCTCAAGCGCACTCGGGACCGCCGGCTGGACGAGCTCGCGCGCCTCTTCGATCAGGTCCGCGCCTACGCGAAGGCCGGCCCGGACAAGACGGTCGATTGGACACTCGAAGCCCTCATCCCGGTGGTGGAGCGAAAGCTGCCCCTCGTCACCAACGTGAATCGCGCCCAGGACATCAGGGACGCCGTGGCCTTCGCCGATCGCGTCACGGTCAACATCGTCATCAGCGGCGGCACCGAAGCGGGTATGGTCGCGCCGTTGCTCAAAGAGAAGAACGTACCCGTGATTCTCGGCAACATCCTGACGCTCCCGGCCAGCGAGGACGCGTTTCACGCGGCCAGCTATCAGCTCGCGGGCGAGCTCGCGCAGGCCGGCGTGAAGGTCGCCTTCTCGACGACCGACAGCGCCAACGTCCGCATCGTGCCCTACCACGCGGCGATGTCCGTTGCCTGGGGCATGAAGCGCGACGACGCCATCAGGGCGCTGACGATCGGCGCGGCGGAAATTCTCGGCGTGTCCGATCGTGTGGGCAGCCTCGAACCCGGCAAGGACGCGAACCTGTTTGTCTCGAAGGGTGATCCCCTCGAGATCAAGACAGCCGTGACGCACGTGTTCATCAACGGCAAGGACGTCGGCCTCGACAACAAGCACGAGCGTTTGTATCGCAAGTACATCGCAAGGCCGTAGACCATAGTCAGCAGAGCGCGCCTGCGGCCCGAGCGCGGCGCGAAGTCGCTGCGCGAGAGCGAGCGACAGCCGTGAGCCGCCGTGAGCGCAAAGCGCGAGCGGCTTGCGCTTGGGGGTGGGGCCCCAAGCGCAGTGATAGAAGTGGGCCCCGCGAGCACTGAGAAAAGCAGACACAACCGGTAATAGTCAGGAGTACGTGTTCGATGAAACGCATGACGAGACTTTCTATCTGCGTCGTCGCCGGCGCGCTTGCATTCGCGGTCGCGCCGAGCGCGGACGGGCCGCACATCTACGCGATTCGCGGAGCCCGGCTGGTCACGGCGAAGAGCGCGCCGCTTGCGACCGGCACGATCGTGCTGCGCAACGGGCTCATCGACGCCGTTGGTGCTGACGTAGCGGTACCGGCCGACGCGACGGTCATCGACGGCGCAGGCATGACCGTTTATCCGGGCCTCATCGACATGGGCAATGGCGCCGGGCTGGATGCGGCTCCGCCCGCTCCCCCGACCCTGCCAGCAACGTTCCGCACGCTGGAGGATGCCGAACGGTGGAAACGCGGTGTGATCATGAGGCCGGAGCTCGAGGCCGCAAAGGTCGTCCGCCCCGACGCGCCGGAGCTCTCCCGTCTGGCCGCATCCGGCGTCACCACCGTGCTCGCGACGCCGACAGCGGGACTCTTCAAGGGCCAGAGCGCGCTCGTCAACGTGTCTGCGCCAGTCGACGAGCCCCAGATCGGGGCCGTGGCCGATCCGCGGCGCGGCCTGCAGGTCGTGCGGACGCCTGTCGCGTTGCACGTCTCCCTCGCGCTCGGTCAGGGCGGCGGCCGCGGTGGCGGGTATCCGGTGTCGCTCCTCGGCTCGATTGCGTTCGTGCGCCAGAGCTTTCTGGACGCGCAGCATCAGCAGCTCGAGAAGCAGCGGTACGAGAAGGCGAAGACGGGCGTCGCCCGGCCTGTGTACGATCCCTCGCTCGACGCGATCCAGCCGGCGCTGGCGCGCGCCCTGCCGGTGGCCTTCGAAGCCGACCTGTCGCGCGAGATCCTGCGCGCGCTGAACATGGCCAAGGCGTTCAACCTGGACACGGTCATTACCGGCGCTCGCGAGGCCGATCAGGTGATAGCCGAGCTCAAAGCACAGAACGCACGTGTGATCTACAACCTGGATTTTCCCTCCCGCTCGCGCACGCTGCCGCCCGATGCGGACGAACCGGTCCGCGAGCTGAGGGCTCGCGCCCAGGCATCGAAAACGCCGGGCACTCTCGAGAAGAACGGCATCCTCTTCGCGTTTTCATCGGGCAACATCCAGCAGCCGAGGGATTTCGTCAGGAACGCCGCGCGCGCGGTGAAAGACGGGCTGTCGGCGGAGGCCGCCGTTCGCGCGCTGACGATTAACGCGGCGCGGATCGCGGGGGCGGGCGACCGTCTCGGCTCGCTCGAGAAGGGCAAGATTGCCAACGTCATCGTCACCGACGGTGACCTGTTCGAAGACCGGACGCGCGTCGTACACGTGTTTGTCGACGGCCGCAAGGTCGAAGCCGAGGCGCCGGCGCCCACCGGCGGCCGGGGCCGCGGGCGCGGCGGTCACTGAGCACTCGCGACCGGCCGTTGCCGGGCGCGAGACCAAACTCCAACAGACCTTCGTCTAATACGGAAGTGTCACGGATCTGCTCCATCTTTGTACTCGTCGTGTCCCTGTTCTGCCTGACCCCGTCGCGGGCGTCGTCTCAGGACGCGCAGGCCGTCGACCGCACCGGCGCGCTACGCGTCTTCCTGGACTGCGGCCCGTGCGACGAGAACTACCTGCGGACGGAAATCACGTTCATCAACTACGTTCGTGACCGCGCGGACGCCGACGTGCACGTACTGGTGACAACGGAGGAGACTGGCGGAGGCGGCGTCGAATATACGCTGCAGTTCATCGGGCTCGGACGGTTTGCCGACGTCAAGCAGGCGCTCAAGTACGTCGCGGCGCAGACCAACACAGCCGACGAGACGCGTCGCGGGTTCGCGGCAGTCCTAAGGCTGGGGCTGGTGCGGTACGTCGCCGAGACGCCCCTGGCGTCCCGATTGAAGGTCACGTTCGACGCGCCGAAGGAGGCGGCGGCTCAAGTGGTCCGCGATCCGTGGAACTTCTGGATCTTCCGGATCGGCGCGAGCACCAACCTCCAGGGCGAGGAGTCCCAGTCCGAGAAGAGTGTCGACGGATCGCTTTCCGCTAACCGGATTACCGAGAACTGGAAGATGGACTTCGGCGTCGAGTACGACTACGGCCAGGAGACATTCACGCTCGAGGAGGGTGAGATCTTCACGTCGGTGAGACGAGAGCTCGACGCGGAAGGGCAGGTAGTCAAGAGCCTCACGAGCCATTGGTCAGCCGGCCTGGTCGGCGCAATCTTGTCGTCGACCTTCAGGAACTACGACCTGCGGACCCGACTGGCGCCCGGCATCGAGTACGACGTATTCCCGTATGCCGATTCCACGAGACGGATTCTCACCCTGCTGTACACGGTCGGCGTCGAAACTGCCGACTATCAGGAAGAAACGATTTACGGCAAGACGGCCGAAAACCTGCTCAATCAGCAGATCGGGGTCTCGCTCGGCCTCCGTCAGCCCTGGGGCACCGCCTCAGCGTCCGTCGAAATGTCGCAGTACCTGACGGATCTGGACAAGTACCAAGTCTCGTCATTCGGCAGTCTCGACGTCCGGCTCTTCAAGGGGTTCTCGGTCGAGTTCTTCGGCGAGGCGTCTCGCAGGCGCGATCAGTTGTCGCTCCGGCGCGGCGACGCCACAAACGAGGAGATTCTCGTCCGCCAGCGAGAGCTGGCCACAGGCTACCAGTACGAGGTCGGCTTCGGGATCAGCTACTCGTTCGGCTCAATCTTCAACAACGTGGTCAATCCGCGTTTTCGGAACGTAGGGGGATTCTGAACAGAGGCCCGAGGCCAGAGGTCGGGAAGAGCATCCTGATCAGTTAGTTCAAGCGCGTGCTCGATCAAATGGGATCGGCAGCTCTCCCTGGCCTCTGGCCGCTGACCCCTGAGCTCAAGCTATCGTCCACTGTCTGTGGTCGTCGTGGTCTTTTTGGCCGGCGCCGGCTTCGCCCGTTCTTTGAGGTGCTCTTCCATCTGCAGGCGCGGCACACCCTTCGTCATCCAGTCGGGCGCCGCGGCACCCTTCAGGTAGTGATCGAAGTACTCCTTCATCCGGACCGTGTAGTCGCGCATGTTCGAGGGCTTGCGGAGGCCGTGGTTCTCGCCGACGTACTCGAGCATGATGACCGGCTTCTGCAACCGGCGAAGGGTGTTGTAGTACTCGACGCCCTGCGTGAAGTCCACGGCGCCGTCGCGATCGTTGTGCAGGATCATCAGCGGCGTCTTCACGTTCTTCGCGAAGAAGACCGGGGAGTTCCGGTAGTAAGCATCCCAGTTGTCCCAGTAGCCGCCCTTGAACCGGCCCTGGCTGCTTTCGAAGATGGCCTGGTTCGTCCCGCCGGTGTTCTTGTAGATGAGGCTGTACATGCTGACCATGTTGGTCAGCGGCGCCCCGGCGACGGCGGCGGCGAACATGTCGGTCTGCGTCACGAGGAACGACGTCTGGTAGCCGCCCCACGAGTGGCCGGTCAGCCCGACCTTCTTCGCGTCGACTACGCCTGTCGCGATCGCGGCTTTCAAAGCGGGGACCACGCACCAGACGGCTGACATGCCCGGGTCATTCAGCTTGTAGGTGATGTCAGGCAGCAGAACGGCGTAGCCGTTGCTCGTGTAGACCGAACGGTTGAAGCCGTTCGCGCCCGGATTTGCGAACTGGTTCGCGCCCTGCGACATCTTCTCGTAGATGTTGACGATTGTCGGATACGACTTGCCTTTCTCGTAGCCGGCCGGCAGAAAGAGTGCCGCCTGAAGTTTGTCGCCCTTGTCGCTCGTGTAGTTGACGAGCATCGACCCCTGGGTCCACGTGTAGGACGCCACTTGCGGACGCTGGTCGGTCAGTCGATCGCCGCGGGCAAAGCTCGCGTCGGTGATGTAGTAGTCGTTCGGCTCGGTCGCCGTCGAGCGCGTGTAGATGTACTGCTCAGCGTCCTTCGCCTTGATCAAGGTTCCGAACGCGGCGTCCGACCAGTTGAGCATATCCACGCCCGGCTTTCCCGGCGTCAGCCGTGCGATGCCGGCCCTCTTCGTCCATTCACCGTAAGCCGCGAAGTATTGCGGCCTCGTGAGGTCGATGCCCAGCGCGCGCTCCTGCACCGGTTCGATCGGATATCGGCGCTGGTAGCGAATCTGATCCTTGCGTCCATTGATCGTGAGGTTCACTACGGTCCCGCCAGCGACCGGCACCTGCCAGATGTCCCAGTTGTCGGTCAGCAGCACCGAGGCACTGTCCTTCGTCCATCCGATCGACCCGGTCGGTGGCCTGACGACGTTGTGGTCGTCTTCGGCGTCGACGAACGAGATCGGGGCGTTGATCGTGATGTTGCGCGTCTGGCCCGACTCCATCGAGTAGATGTGATAGTTGCCGTCCTCGTAATAGAGGAACGACTTCCCATCGGGTGACGGGCCGTTGTACCAGCGCGCGCGCTTGAGCGCCAGGCGACGCGCGCCCGTGGCCATGTCGATGACGTAAATATCCTGGAACCGCCGGCCGTCGAGGTTGCCGAGGAGCTCGTACTCGCGGCTGTCCTGACCGATCGCGAACCGTTGTTTGGAGGCCAGGGTGACCGTGCGCACGTCCTCGTCGGCGAGCCGGATGAACGTTTGTGTCTGCACACGATACTCGGCCAGGTAGCTGAACGAGCGGTCGCCTACCTCCTGCACTTCCTGCTGCGACTGCAGCCGCTTGTCGAGCCAGTGCCACAGTACGAGGTCAACCTTCTCATCCGCGTCGGCGTTGGCCGCATCAGGCGTGGCAGGGCGCGACGCATCGTCTTCCTCGCGTGGCGTGGCTGGATCGGCATCGGCCGCGTCCGCGGCACCATCGCGCTTGCGCGGTGTGTGGATGCCGAAGGTCAGCGCCTGCAGATCGTCGCTCCACTGTGGGTTGCGGTTGGGGCTGATCGACATGCCCGAAGGGAAGCTCTTGTCGGTGGCTGGGTCGTAGGCGACTTTCTGTAGAGCGCTCGCGCCGAAGCCGCTGAATCCCAGAACAGCGTAGCGCTTGTCGCGTAGCGTGCGATCGTCGGTCCCCTTCAGCACCGACAGGCCATCGCCCTTCTCGGTCCACACCAGCCGTTCGTAGCTCGCGTTGCCGCTGTCGAGGACGCTGACCGTCCCGCGCGTCATGTCGCGCAGCTGCACGCCGTTGCCGACCTTGTCCTGCGCGTCGATCGTCCAGGCCAGCAGGTTGCCGTCTTTCGAGAAGGCGAAGTCGGCCGCGTTGCCGACGCTGAGCTCCTGTCCACTGGCGAGCTCGCGCAGGATGAGATCCGTCCCGCGCGGGCGATCGGACGCTGCGCCTGCCGCGCCGCCGGGCGCCTGGCCGCTGCCGCCTGCGGCACCCCGGCCCTCGGTCGAGCCACCAGCGCCAGTCGCCTGGAGCGGCTGCCGCTGGAGCGCAATCCAGGTCGACGCGTCGCCCGAGAACGCGAACCGGCGGATGCGCGAATACTCGCGCTTCTCGCTCGTCGCCAGGTTGACGATCGTCACGCTGCTCTGTACCGGGCGCCGCAGACGTCGAAGGCGCTGCGCTTCCCGTCGTGAGGGATAGGTCGTAAACGCGACCCATTTGGAATCTTCCGAGAAATCGAGTGACGCAGATGCGGCTGCACCGCCATCACCACCTCGACCCCCACCGCCGGCGCCAGCCGCAGGAACCTCGCCGACCTCAAACGTCAGGTCCTTGTCACTGCCCTTGGCGCGTTTTACGACGATCTGCGCGTCACCCTCGCCAGGAGCCAGGCGATACGCGAACCACTGCCCGTCGTTCGACACCGCGGTCGTCCCAATCGCTTTCCAGTTGATGATGTCCTGCAGCTCGATCGGCCGTTTCTGCGCGGCCTGCTGCATGGTGGCCGAAGGCTCCAGCACCGGCAGCATCGACGGCAGTGCCACGAGCGCAAACGTCAGGACCAGCCAGCGCGGTGTCGCTCTCATCATCTTCATCTCCCTCGGGGACCGGTCAGGCCCCGCGAAGGCGCTATCGTAGCGCGGATCGTCCGGATGCGGACAAGTGGCTGGCACCTCTCCCGGGAAGGTGCCAGGCACCTTTGCCTGTAAGGCTCGGCGCTACAGACCGATACGAGAGTCATGACAAGCGGATCCGCCGCAAAGTGGGCCTATGCCGCCGCCGGACTCGTCGGGGCGGCAACCTGGGGGTATATCGCGGCGGTCGGGGGACGACGCGAGGCGTGGGATTCGGACCTGTACTTCACGATCGCGCTCCCGCTGATCGGGGTTCTCGCAGCGGTGCTTGGCTTCCTCGTGCCCGAGCGGCCGTGGCGATGGGCGTTCGTGCCGTTCGGCGCTCAGGCGCTGGTCGCCTTCCTTCAGAATCCGACCGCCAACCTACTCCCGATCGGTCTCATCGTGTTTGGGTTCTTCGGCGTCGCATGCCTGGTCCCGGCCTACGTCGGCGCCAAGTTGGCGAGGATCATGCGGCGGGATCGCTGATGGGGACGCTAATCACGGGTCCAACGAGATCACGAGACGCGGATCACGCTGATTCACACGACACGGGACGCGGATCACGCGGATCTTTGATTTCACGACAACACGGGACGCGGATCTCGCGGATTTGGTTGGCTGACATTCGTCAACCCGTGAGATCCGCGTCCTCTCAACGTTGAGATCAGCGGGATCCGCGTCCCGTCAATAGAATCCGCGACCCGCTGTTACTTCTTCCACTTCCCCCCATCCGCGTACTCGAGCAGCCCTGTCTGCGCGATCATCCTCCAGCCGTCCGGAAGCAACGTATAGATCTTGCACGCCCGCCCGAGCCAGTGGAATTCGTCGCCAGCGGCGGAGCGCCACAGCGTGTCGACGTCGACGACGGCAAACGCCCCGTCGCCTTGCGCCGACACGGCGATCTTCTGTGTGACCCGTCGGTTGTGCACCAGTGCGTGTATCGAACAAGCGCTGCCAGCCCTGACGCCAGCGAGCGGCGTCGTACCGGCCCCACTCGATCACCCAGTCCATCGGATCGTGCGCGTCGGGACGCGGCGGCCATGGCCACACCATGTCCGGGTGAAGAATACTCAAGAGCAGATCGGCGTCCTGAGTGTCCCAGGCGCGGGTTTCGCGGTCGACGATTTCCTGGATCTCTTGCTCTCTGTCAGGCATGACCTGGGTATTCTAGAGGACCACTCCGCCGATGAACGATACGTTGAGCATCCAGGCGTTCGAACAGAACGCGGGCCAACGAGCGGCCGCGCCGTTCGTGGCATAGTTTGGCGATGAAGCCGAGACGGAGGGCCGCCCGGGCAGCTCGTGCCTCAGGCGCGCCGTTCCTGCACCGCGTCGAGAGCCTGCCCGAGAAGATCGATCACACCAGGTACCCGTTCAACATCCTCGCTTTCTCTCGCGGGATCGATCTGGAGTTCCGCAGCAAGGTCACCTTCTTCGTCGGGGAAAACGGCAGCGGCAAGTCCACGCTTCTCGAGGCGCTTGCAGAGTGCTGCGGGTTCAATCCCGAGGGCGGCAACCGCGATCACCACCGCGCGACCTTTGCTGACCGCTCCCCGCTGGCCCAGGCCCTGAGATTGTCGTGGCGGCCGAAGGTCACCGAGGGGTTCTTCATGCGTGCGGAGAGCTTCTTCAACTTCGCCACCTACATCGAAACCGTATCGGACCTGCGTGCGTACGGCGGCAAATCGCTGCACGAGCAATCCCACGGAGAGTCCTTCATTTCCCTGTTTGCCAATCGCTTCGAGCAGGGCGTCTACATCCTGGATGAGCCCGAGGCAGCGCTCTCGCCGCAACGGCAGCTCTCCTTCCTCAGGATCATCCATGACCTGGCGACACCCGGACACGCGCAGTTCCTCATCGCGACGCACTCGCCGATCATCCTGAGCTACCCTGACGCCGTCCTCTTCGACCTCGACGGGGACACCATCCGGGAGATCAGCTATCGTGAAACCAAACACTTCCTCATCACGCGCGATTTTCTCAACGCACCGGAACGGTTTTTCAAGCACCTCTTCGGCACGGTGGACGAGGGCGGAAGCGATGCGTGACAAGTCGGCGACAACGACTCTCACATGAATGCGCTGCGGCCGCTAGTGTCCTGTAACCGTAGAAGATGAAACAAATGGCGCGGCCCACTCGTACTCGCTTACAAGGAGGCGAGTATGCGCAAGGGACGGCCAAAGGTCGCGTTGATTCTGACGACGGAGGAGCG
>Ga0184612_10000937_pt1 | contig 13951 bp, 14 predicted proteins | sample PLM3_60_coex_FD_133163 | JGI IMG/M metagenome (GOLD analysis project Ga0184612, IMG submission 133163) | Groundwater sediment microbial communities from an aquifer in East River, Colorado, USA - PLM3_60_coex | ecosystem: Environmental > Terrestrial > Soil > Riparian zone | place: USA: East... | reverse complement strand
TTCACGATCACCGGGACCGATGTCGACGTCCCGATCGCCGCCGGCCAGACCTTCAACGGCGAGCCGATCTCGGGAGCCGTGAGCCCGGGGACCTACGACTTCCTGTGCACGCTCCATCCCACGATGACGGGGCAGGTCACGATCGTCGAGTAGGGCGTCAGAAGCCGAGCCGCTGGAGGGCCTTCGGGTCGCGCTGCCACTCCTTCAGCACCTTCACGTGCAGGTCGAGGAAGACCTTGTGCCCGAGGACGCGTTCGATCTCCTCGCGCGCGCGCGAGCCGATCGTCTTGAGGGTCCCGCCACCATTTCCGATCACGATGCCCTTCTGCGAATCGCGCTCGACGATCAGGGACGCGTGGATCTTGGTGAGGGAGTCCGACTCCTCGAGCTCCTCGACCACCACGGCGATCGAGTGCGGGACCTCCTGCCGGGTGACCGCGAGCGCCTTCTCGCGAACGATCTCGGCCACGCGCACTTCGAGCGCCTGATCCGTGACCGTGTCGGTCGGGTAATGGGCCGGACCCTCGGGCAAACGTTCGACCAGCAGGTCGAGGAGCACGCCGACGCCGCGTCCGGTCTTGGCCGAAACCGGGACGATCTCGTCCCACGCCCCCAGGGCCGCCGCCGCCTCGAGCTGCGAGACCTCCTCTCGATTGCGCAAGAGGTCGAGCTTGTTCACCGCGCAGAACTTCGGCAGGCCGATGTCGCGCAGCTGACGTTCGAACACGAACGCGTCCCCCCGGCCCACGCCGGCCCGGGCGTCGACCACCTGCACGACGGCGTCGACGCCTTGCGTCGCCTCGCCGACGAGGTCGTTGAGCCGCGATCCGAGCAGCGTTCGCGGCTTGTGGAACCCCGGGGTGTCGGTGAACACGACCTGGTAGTCGTCGCTCGATAGGACCGCGCGTACGCCCCGGCGGGTCGTCTGCGGCTTGTCGGAGACGATCGCGACCTTGCGACCGACGAGGGCGTTCACGAGCGTGGACTTTCCGGTGTTCGGTCGCCCGATCACGGCGACGAACCCGCTCCGGAAGCCCTCCTTCGGTTCGGTCACTTCCCGAGGTTCGACGGCCCGAACGCGTGCGGCAGGATCTCGGTCAGCCGCCACACGGCTCGTTCGCCGGTCCCCGACTCCACCGTGACCGTCATGTCGGGGCCGAACTCGTTCAGCACCTGCCGACACCCGCCGCACGGCGGCGTGGGCTCGCCGGCGCGCGTGACGACCGCGACCGCGTCGATCGACCGCTTGCCGGCGTTGACCGCGGCGGCGACCGCGTTGCGTTCGGCGCACACCGACATCGGGTACGAGGCGTTCTCCACGTTCGCGCCGGCGAACACCTGGCCCTCGGCCAGGACCGCGGCGCCGACGTTGAAGTTCGAGTACGGCGCGTAGGAACCGCGTTCCATCGCATCGCGGGCCGCGGCCAGCAGCTTGTCGACGCGTTCGGTCGGCGCGCTCATTCGGCTCGCACCTCCTGTTCCTCGGTCGTGGGTTCCGGCTGCTCCTCGCGCGTGATCAGGACCTTCGAGATCCGGCGCCCGTCCACCCGCTCGGCGGTGAACCGGAGGTTCTGGAACGAGACCTCCTCGCCCTCGTCCGGTATCGAGCCTAGGAGGCCGAGCATCAGACCGCCGACCGTGTCCCATTCCTCGTCCGGGAGCTCGACGTCCAGGAGCTCGTTCACCTCGTCGATCGAGAGCTTCCCGTCCACGCGGAACACGTCATCGGCCACCTGCTCGAGCTCGGGCTCCTCGGTGTCGTACTCGTCGGTGATCTCGCCCACGAGCTCCTCGAGCAGGTCCTCGAGCGTGATCAGCCCGACCACGCTGCCGTACTCGTCGGTCACGAGTGCGATGTGGAACTTCTCCTTCTGCATCTCGCGCAGCAGGTCGGCCACCTTCTTGGACTCGGGGACGAAGTGCGCCTCGCGCACGATCTCGGAGAGCGGCATGTCGTGCTTGCCCTGGTGCAGGGCCTTGAGCACGTCTTTCGCATAGACGATGCCGGTGACCTGATCCAGGTCGTCCTCGAAGACCGGGATCCGCGAGTAGCCGTGCTGGAGCACCAGCGCCTGCACGTCGCGGAGCGCCTTGTCCGCCTCGATCGCCGTGATGTCCGGGCGGGGGAGCATCACCTCGCGCACGATCGTGTCGCCGAACTCGAAGATCGAGTGGATGAGCTCCTTCTCGCCCTCCTCGATCTGCTCCTCGTCGGAGGCGACCGACGCCATCGCCTTGATCTCCTCCTCGGTCGCGAACGGCCCCTCGGGCAGGCCCTTGCCGGGCATCACGACGTTCGAGAGCTTGATAAGGCCGGAGGTGAGGGGACCGATCACGCGCGTGAGCGCGACCGTCGCGGGGGCGAGCCGGAGCGCTACCCGATCGGTCTGCAGCACCGCGTAGGTCTTCGGCGCGACCTCCGCGAACACGAACAGGAGGAAGGTCATGACGACCGTCGCGATGATCTCGCCGAGGTCGCCGATCGTGCGCACTGCCACCACGGTGGCCACCGTGGTCCCCGCGAGATGCACGGCAAGCATCAACAGGAGGACGACGTTCAGGTACGGCGGCGGGTTCTCGACGATCTTGACCAGGGAGGCAGCGCCGCGCCTGCCTTCCTCCTGCAGGCGGTAGGCGCGCACCTTGCTGACCCGCGTGATGAAGGTCTCGGCGGCCGCGAACACGGCCGAGACCCCGATGAGGACGACGACGACCCCGAGCAACGCCCAGTCGGCGGCCGTCACCGGACCCGCACCCCCGAGTAGCGCTCCTGGCGCGCCCACATCTCGGCCCGCTCCCGATCGTCCATATGGTCGTGCCCGAGCAGGTGCAGGATGCCGTGCACGAGCAGGAGCCGGAGCTCGGCCGCCGGGTCGTCCGGGTTGTTCCGGGCGGCGACGGCCGGCGCGATCACCACGTCCCCGAGCTGGCGCAGCCCGTCCTCGCCGGCTTCGTCGTCCAGCGGGAACGAGAGCACGTCGGTCGGGCCGGCCTCGTGCAGGTAGCGCTCGTGGAGCCCGGCGATCTCGTCCTCGGTAACGAGCGAGATCGAGAGCTCGGCGTCCGCCATCGCCTCGCCGAGCAGGGTCGCGCGTGCGAGCGTCATGAGGCCTTCGAGGTCGACGTCGGCGTCCTGCCGGTCGTCGAGCGCGATGAGCGGAGGTTGGTCGTCGTCAGCCATCGGCGCGGGCACGCTGCTCTCCGAAGACGCGGTACGCCTCCACGATGTCCTGCACGATCTTGTGCCGAACGACGTCGCGGGCCCCGAGGTGGGCGACCTCGATGCCCTCGATCCCCCGGAGGATCTCCTGCACGATCACCAGGCCGGAGGTCTGTCCCGTCGGCAGGTCGATCTGCGTGACGTCGCCGTTCACGACCGCCTTCGAGCCGAACCCGAGCCGCGTGAGGAACATCTTCATCTGCTCGGGCGTCGTGTTCTGGGCCTCGTCCAGGATGATGAACGAATCGTTCAACGTCCTTCCCCGCATGTACGCGAGCGGGGCGACCTCGACCGTCCCGCGTTCCATGAGCCTGGGGAGCGCGTCGGCGCCCATCATCTCGAACAGGGCGTCGTAGAGCGGCTTCATGTACGGGTCGATCTTCTCGTACAGCGTCCCCGGCAGGAACCCGAGGCGCTCGCCGGCCTCGACGGCCGGGCGCGTGAGGATCAGCCGCGAGACCTGCTTCTGCTCGAGCGCCCGAACCGCGGTGGCCACCGCGAGGTAGGTCTTGCCGGTCCCGGCGGGACCGATCGCGAACGTCACCGTCCCGCTGCGCATCGCGTCGACGTACCGTTTCTGTCCGAGGGTCTTGGGGGCGATCCCCCGTCCGCGACCGGTGAGGAAGACGTCGCCGAGCACCTGGGTCGGCGTCGCCTCCTCGCCCTTGATCAGCTCGATCGACCGTCCGACCGCTGACGCGTTCAGCTCGTGGCCGCGTTCGAGCAGCGTGATGAGCTCCTCGAACAGCAGCGCGACTCGTTCGACCTCGACCTCGGGACCGGCGATCGTGATCTCGTTGCCGCGGACCACGATCTCCGAATCGAAGGCGGCCTCGACCAGCTTCAGCAGCTCGTCGCGCTGACCGAGGAGGGCAACCATGCTCTGGTCCCCCGGGACCAAGATCTTGACTTGCGTGGTGGCTCTCGCCAAACGGCTCGCTCTGGGGTGGTGCCCCGCTCCTCCTCGATCGGAACCCTTGGACCCGGTCGTCGTGGGACGACCCGCGTTGCGCTCGGATTCTACCCCCGGGTGCGCGCCGTCACGCGCTCGCGCCCTCGACATCAGCCGGGCGGCCAGCGCATCGGCCTGCCTCCGAGGAGGTGCAGGTGCAGGTGGAACACGCTCTGCCCCGCATCGCGGCCCACGTTGGCGACCAGCCGCCACCCGGAAGCATCGACGCCCTCGGTCTTGGCGAGGTGCGCGGCGGCCTGGAACAGGTCGTGGAGCATCCCGGCGTGGCGTTCCTCGAGGTCTCGGACGTCGGTGATGTGCTCCTTCGGGATCAGCAACAGGTGCGTAGGTGCCTGCGGCCGCAGGTCCCGGAACGCGAGCACGGTCTCGGTCGAGTGGAGGATCTCCGCCGGGTCCTCGCCCGCGACGACGCGGCAGAACGGGCAGCTGGAGCTCATCGACCCTGCGTCCCCGGACGCCGGAGCGCCCCCTCGGTGCTCGTTCGCTTCCCCGCCACCTCGCCGCGCAGCCGCGCGAGCTCCTCGACCAACCTGCGTTGATCCTTGGACAGGTCGCGGGGGGTCTGCACCGCGATCGTGAGGAACAGGTCGCCCCGGCCTCCGCGACCCAGGTTCGGGATCCCCTTGCCCTTCAACCGGACGGTGGTCCCGGACTCGGTCCCGGGATCGATGACGACGCGTTCGGTGCCGTCGAGCGTCGCGACCTGGACCTCGCCGCCGAGCGCTGCCTGCACCATCGGCACCTCGAGCACCGCGAACGCATCGGCCCCGTGTCGTTCGAACACCGGGTCCTCGTCGACGTGGATCGACAGGTACATATCCCCGGGTGAGCCGCCTGCACGACCGGCGTGCCCCGCGCCGCCGATCCTGAGCTCCATCCCGTCGGTGACGCCCGCGGGGACGTCGATCGGCACCGTCGCGTGCGCCGCGATGCGACCCCGACCCTGGCAGGCCTCGCACGGAGAGGCGATCTCCTCCCCCGTGCCCTGACAGGTGCCGCACGGGCGCGCGGTCATGACGGTCCCGAAGATGCTCCGTCGCACGTCCTGCACCTGACCGGTACCGCCGCAGGTGTGGCACCGCTGCGGTGCGGTCCCCGGCCGGGCGCCGCTCCCCTGACAGACGTCGCACGTCTCCATCCGCCCGATCGCGACCTCGCGCCGCGCGCCGAACGCCGCCTCCTTGAACCCGAGCGCGAGATCGACGAACAGGTCCTCGCCGGGCTGCGAGCGACTCCGGCGACCGGGGCGGCGCCGACCGAACGTCCCGGTCCCGAAGAACGCCTCGAACAGGTCGGCGATATCGCCGAACGACGTCTCCATCGGCCCGTCGTGGCCGTAGGCGTCGTAGCGCGCCCGCTTGTCGGCGTCCGAGAGGATCTCGTAGGCACCGGCGACCTCCTTGAAGCGCTGTTCGGCCTCGGGGTCGTCGTTCACGTCCGGGTGGAACTCGCGAGCCAGACGCCGGTACGCCGTCCGGATGTCCTCGGTCGAGGCGTCTCGCCCGATGCCGAGGATCTCGTACAGGTCGCGGACGGTGGCCATGTCCGGTCAGGCGTCGAGCTCGGTGGCGAGCTCGGACAGGCGCCGCGCGACGGCGCGGACCGACGCCATCACCCCGACGTAGTCCATCGCGGTCGGCCCCACCACACCCACCGCACCGAGCGCAGAGGATCCGGCCCGGAAGGGAGCCGACACGATCGATGCCTCCCAGTCGCCCGTGTGCGGGTGCTCGGCGCCGATCGTGACGGTGAGGTCCTCGGCGGTGACGTCGCGCAGCAGCTCGAGCATCTCGGACTCGTGCTCGAGCGCCTCGAACAAGCGGCGGACGGTCTCGCGGCGCCAGTGCGCGGCCTCGTCGGCCAGGTTCGCGACGCCGCCGATCAGCACGTGGTGCGACCCTGCGCCGACCTGCATGTCCCCGAACACGTCCGCGGCCGCCGCGAAGATCCTGCGTTCCGCTTCGCCGGCACCGGCCGCCGCCTTGAGGGCCTCGGCCCGCGCCTCGGAGACGGTCTTGTCCCTGACCCGGTCGGCGAGCGAGCGCTCCAGCGCAGCGAGCGAGTCCGCGTCGAGCTCGTCCGGGCGATCGATCATCACCTTGTCGACGCCGCCGCGTTGGCCCACAACGAGGAGCAACAGCCCGCTCCCGAGCTCGATCAGCTCGGTTCGGACCACCACCTCGCTCGAACCCGAGGGGGGGACGGCGACGCTGGCGTACTGCGTCACGCGGGACAGCAGCTGGGTCGTCCCCTTCAGGACGTCCTCGAGATCGAGCATCGTCTCGGCGAAGAAGCCCGCGATCGCCCGCCGTTGGTTGTCTCGCATCCGGCCGCCCGGGGGCAATGCGTCGACGTACTTGCGGTAGCCGGCATCCGTCGGGATCCGCCCGGCGGACGTGTGCGGGTGCGAGAGGTACCCGAGCTCCTCGAGGGCCGCCAGCTCGTTGCGGATCGTGGCGCTGGAGACGCCGAGGCCGGTGCGGTCGGCGACCGTCTCGCTCCCGACGGGCTCGCCGGTGCGCACGAACTCCTCGACGACGGCGCGCAGCACCTCGACCTTCCTGGTTCCCATCTCGCGGTCCGACATGGCTTGGCAGTCTACCCCCGAGAGTGCTAGGGACCTCGGCGGGTCGTGACAACCGTTCGCGCCCGACGCGCGTCCTAGAGTTCGAGAGCAGATGAGGGTCGACGAGATCGCGATCAGGGAGTTCCTCCATACGTCTTATCCGAGGTTGGTCGCGGCGGTCGCGCTCACGAGCGGCAGCCGCCCGGCCGCCGAGGATGCCGTGCAGGAGGCGCTCATCCGGGCCTGGGAACGCTCCGACAAGGGCGAGGAGGTCGACTCGCTGGAGGGGTGGGTGACCACGGTGGCGCTGAACCTGGCACGGAGCGGCCTCCGCCGGCTCCGGTCCGAGCGGCGAGCGCGGGCTCGGCTGCGCAGGCCGGCGACCGGCGAGCCGCCGACGGCCGATCGCATCGACATCGATCGGGCGCTGGTGGCGCTGCCTCGACGACAGCGAGAAGCGGCGGTCCTCCGCTACTACCTCCAGCTGAGCACCGCGGACGCCGCGAAGGTGATGGGGATCAGCGAGGGCACGGTGAAGAGCAATCTCGCACGGGCCCGAGCGACCCTGTCTGAGCGCCTCGGCGTCATCGACGACACCCTCGCCACCGAGGAAGAGGAGGCGAACAACCGTGGCACGCCTTGACGAGCGCCTGCGCGACGAACTGGAACGCGCGGCGCGCCCCGCCGATCCGAGCGGGGTCTACGAGCAGCTGATCCGGCGTCACGAACGCCACCAGGTCGTTCATCGTGTGCGCGTCGCGGCGTTGACCCTCGTCGTGGTCGTAGGGACGGCGGCCGGCGTGCTCGCGCTCGCCCGCGTGCTCGCCCCGGACGTCGCCGGGCCGCCTCCCCTCCGCCCGATCGCACCAGGACCGGTGACGAACGGAGACCTCGTGTACACGGACGGCCAGCGCATCGTCGCGAGGGCGGCGGATGGATCCGAAGAGCGTTCGATCCCCGCCCCGGCATCGGGTCTGGCCTGGCACATCGCCTGGTCGCCCGACGGATCTCGGCTCGCCGTGGCGGTCTTCCGTGACCCTGGCCGGAGCCTGTGGGTAATGGACGCCGATGGGTCCCACGCCGTGCAGATCGCGGATGCCGAAAACGTCGGACGACCTTCGTGGCATCCGGACGGCCAGCACCTGACCTATACGGCCGAGCAGGGCGGGCGCACGGAGGTCCACGTGGCGGCGGCGGACGGCGGCAGCGACGAGGTGGTCTATTCGAAAGGAGCTCCCGGGACCTACGCCGTGTTCTCATCAACCTTCTCCCCGGACGGCTCTCAGATCCTGTTCGACGCCGGGACCGAGAACGGGTACGACATCTTCGTGATGGACGCGGACGGGTCCAACGTTCGGCAGATCACGGACACCGGGACGGACTACAACCCTTCGTGGTCACCCGACGGGAGCGAGATCGTCTTCACGCGGCAGGAAGCCGCGAGCGAGTCCGACATCCTCGTGATGGACTCCAACGGCTCGAGCGTCCACCGACTGACGGACGACGACGGCTCGTTCACCAATCTGAACCCACAGTTCTCGCCCGACGGGACCCGCATCACGTACGAGGCGGCGCGGAACGGCGGCGTGGGGCCGATCGTGGAGATGCACCCCAACGGCTCGCATGCCCGCACTCTGGTCGAATCCGACGTGCTCGGGTTCTCCTGGCAGCCCCTCCCCACCATCGGCGCAACGGTCGCTCCCTCCCCGACGCCTTCGGGGAACGTGGACGGGGCTCAGGACGTCGGGCTCGGGTTCCCCGTGTGCAACGTCACGAGCGTCGCCGGCGTGTTCGCCCCCGGCGTCGACGGGACCGCCTGGGTGGCGACGAAGACCGGCGACGTCGGGTGTCCCTCACTCGGCGACGGCATGCAGGTCGTCGCCGTCGACGTGTCCGGTGACGGCGTGGCCGACACATCGTTCGGGCCGCTCGCGTGCGATCCGTGGTGCTCGGCGTTCGCGGCGCCCGATGTCGACGGCGACGGGGCCGACGAGCTACTGATCCAGAACATCCAGTTCTCCATCGCGGGTCTCCGCCTGTACGACGTTCGGTCCGATCCGCAGGCAACCGTGACGCCCGTGACGGTCTCGTCGCCGGGATACCCGGGCGAGGGCCTGGCGCCGGGCGCCGAGCCGCAGTTCTGGATCGGCGGCGACGCCTTCGAGACCAACACGCTGCGGTGTTTCGAGGCGGGGCCGACGGGTCCCGGCCGCGTCCTGATCCAGACCTCCGCGAATCAGGTGCCGCCCGACTCAACGGACTCGAGGTGGCACGCCTTCGCGACCTGGTTCGACCTGCAGCCGGACGGGACCGTCACGATCGTCGATCGTGGCGACTTCGAGGAACCGGTCGGGTCGGGGCCTCCGTCGTTCGCGCAGCTGAAGCGGCTCTGCGGAGCCAGGTTGCCGGCGCCGTTCGGCGGCTGATCGTTCAGGCCGTGAGCGCGAGCACGAGCTCGTTCAGGACGAGCATCCCGCGTTCGGTCGGGATCAACGCGCCGTCCCGGTCCCGGAGCAGGCCGCTCTCGACGAACGGCGCTGCCTTCTCGGGCTCGATCCACGACGTCGGAACACCTTCGAGGATCCGCAGACGGAGGAAGACCTCCTCGAGGTAGGCGTCGCTCGGCTCGAGGCGTTCCTCGCCCCCGACCGGGAGCGTTCCCGCCTCGACCAGCGACAGATACTCCTCGGGCGGGCGGACGTTCCACCAGCGCCGGTCGTCACGGTACGAGTGCGCGCCCGCCCCGAGGCCGAGGTACGGCCGCCGCTCCCAGTAGCCGAGGTTGTGCACGCACGCGAAGCCCGGTTTGGCCCAGTTCGAGACCTCGTAGTGCTGGTACCCCGCGTCGCCGAGGATCTCGCACGCGAGCTCGAACATGTCGGCCTGCAGGTCGGGGTCGGGCGGCGGGACGGTGCCGTGCTGCACCTTGCGGCCGAGGGGTGTCGATGGCTCGATCGTGAGCGCGTAGGCGCTCACGTGTTCCGGCCCGAGGTCGGCGGTCTCGCGCAGGGTCCTCTCCCACGACTCGATCCGCTCGCCGTCGGCGCCGTAGATCAGGTCGAGGTTCACGTTCGCGTAGCCCGCGGCTCGCGCCTCCCGCATCGCTCGACGGACCGACGCGGGGTCGTGGAGCCGTTCGAGCGAGGCCAGCACCCGGGGATCGAACGACTGTGCGCCCATCGACAGCCGCGCGAACCCCGCCTCGAGCAGCCCCTCGAGCCTCGGCAGGTCGACCGTATCGGGGTTGGCCTCGATCGTGACCTCGGCGTCGGGCGCGACGGCGTACTCGTGCCGCATGCGGGCGAGGAGCGCCTTCAGGTCGGCGACCTCGAGCGTGGTCGGCGTTCCACCGCCCAGGAACACGCTCGCGATCTCGTCCGAGGACCAGCCCGGCGCCGCCAGTTCCGCCTCTCGGAGCAGCGCGCTCACGTACCGCGACGCGAGGTGATCGAGCCCCGCGTACGCGTTGAAATCGCAGTAGCCGCATCGCGTGAGGCAGAAGGGCACGTGGACGTAGATGCCCGTGGTCACTTCCTCGCCTCCGCCTTCTGGTCGACGCGCAGCGCGGCGATGAACGCCTCCTGCGGCACGTCCACGCGACCGACGCGCCGCATCCGCTCCTTGCCCTTCTTCTGCTGTTCGAGCAGCTTGCGCTTTCGGGTGATGTCTCCGCCGTAGCACTTGGCGAGCACGTCCTTGCGCTTGGCCTTCACGGTCTCGCGGGCCACGATGCGCGAACCGATCGACGCCTGGATCGCGACGTCGAACAGCTGCCGCGGGATCAGTTCGCGCAGGCGTTCGACCATCTGGCGTCCGTATGGGGCGGCCTTCTCGCGGTGGACGACGCTCGAGAACGCGTCGACGGGCTCGCCGTGCAGGAGGATGTCGACGCGGACCAGGTCCGCCGTCTCGTACCCGATCGGCTCGTAGTCGAGCGAGGCGTACCCGCGGGTCTTGGACTTGAGCTGGTCGAAGAAGTCGAAGATGATCTCCGCGAGCGGGAGCTTGTAGTGGACCTCGGCGCGCTCGGGCGACAGGTACTGCATGTCCGCCAGCTCGCCGCGGCGGGCCTGGCAGAGCTCGAGAACGGGCCCGAGGTACTCGCTCGGCGTGATGATCGTCGCGCGCACCACCGGCTCCTCGACGCGGTCGTAGGTCCCCGGCTGCGGCATCTCGCTCGGGTTGTGTACCACGATCGTCTCGTCGCCGCGGATCACGTGGAACTCGACGTTGGGCGCCGTCGCGATCAGCTCGAGCCCGAACTCCCGCTCGAGCCGCTCCTTGACGATGTCCATGTGGAGCAGTCCGAGGAACCCGCACCGGAATCCGAACCCGAGCGCCCGCGAGGTCTCGGGCTCGTAGACGAGCGCCGCGTCGTTCAGCTTGAGCCGGTCGAGCGCCTCCCGCAGCTCCGAGTAGTCGCCTCCCTCGGCGGGGAACAGGCCGCTCCACACCATCGGCCTCGGTTCGCGGTAGCCGGGCAAGGGTTCGTGCGCGCCCTGCTTGCCGGCGAGCGAGACGGTGTCGCCGACCTTGACCTGATGGACGTCCTTCAGTCCGGTCACGAGGTAACCCACCTCGCCCGCCTCGAGCCTCGGCACGGGGGTGGCCTCCGGCGCGAAGACCCCCGCCTCCTCGGCCTCGGAGTCGATCGCGCTCGCCATGAACCGCACCTTCGAGCGCGACGGCAGCAGGCCCTCCTTCACGCGGAGGTAGGCGATCACGCCGCGGTACGGGTCGAACGACGAGTCGAAGATCAGCGCACGGAGCGGCCGGTCGCGTTCGCCGTTCGGGGGCGGGACGCGACGCACGACCTCCTCGATCAGCTCGGTCACGCCCTCCCCGGTCTTGGCGCTGACGGCGAGGACGTCCTCGGGCGGGCACCCCACGACCTCGGCGAGCTCGCGCCGGGTCTCGTCGACGTCGGCCTGCGGAAGGTCGATCTTGTTGAGCACCGGGACGATGACCAGCCCGGCGTCGCGGGCGAGGTGGAAGTTCGCGAGCGTCTGGGCCTCGATCCCCTGCGCGGCGTCGACGAGGAGCACGGCCCCCTCGCATGCGGCCAGGGAGCGCGAGACCTCGTACGTGAAGTCGACGTGGCCGGGGGTGTCGATCAGGTTCAGTTCGTGGTCGACGCCCTCGAACCGGTACGCGAGGCGCACGGCCTGCGCCTTAATCGTGATCCCGCGTTCGCGCTCGAGATCCATCTTGTCGAGGTATTGCTCGCGCATGTCTCGGTCGGCGACGGTGTGCGTGAGCTCGAGCAGGCGATCGGCCAGCGTCGACTTGCCGTGGTCGATGTGGGCGATGATGCAGAAGTTCCGGATGTGGCCAAGCTCAGTCATCGGAGTCCTCGCTCACGGCTCGCCTATCGTACGAGCGCCGCACGCGGCGACACCCTCGGGCGTGCCTGGGGCCGCTGGTACACTCGACCGTCCATGGCCAACATCAAGTCCCAGATCAAGCGGAACCGACAGAACGAGAAGCGGCGCAAGCGCAACCAGGGCGTTCGCTCCTCGTTGAAGACCGCGACCAAGAGGGCGACCACGGCCGCCGCGAGCGGCGACGCCGAGGCCGCCGCCGCCGTCCGCGACGCGTCGCGCGCCTACGACAAGGCCGCCTCCAAGGGCATGCTCCACAGGCGCGCCGCGGCCCGGCACAAGTCACGTCTGGCCAGGGCCGCGAACCGGGCCGCCGCAGCAGCCGAGTAGCCCACTAGACGGGCAGGGCCGCCGGCTCCCCCGCGATCGCCGCGACGAGCATCGGAAGGACGACGTCATCGGTCGCTCCCGACTTCAGCGCGCGGTCCGCCCACGCGATGCGTTCGTGGAGGCCGGCGAGATCCTCCGCGGAGAAGCGCTTGGCCTGCTGACGGTAGCGCCGCACCTGCCAGTCGAACCGCAGCCCCGCCTGCCTGGCGGCATCGGCGGGCGCGAGCCGTTCCGGCAATGACGCGACGCGGATCAGGTCGCGGAGCCGCGACGTGATCGCACCGAGCAACATGAGCCCGGCCTCGCCGGCCTCGAGCAGCGTCCGGAGCGACCGCATCGCGCCGGGGAGGTCGCGAGAGAACGCCCGGTCGCACAGGTCCCACACGTGCTGCTCGCCCAGCCCACGGAACTGCCGCGCGACGATCTCACGCGTGATCCGTTCCCCCGAGAACGCGGTCGCGAGCTGTTCGAGCGCGCGTTCGAGCGCCCCGGGGTCCTCGCCGAGCGTGTCGACGAGCGCCGCCGCCCCGTCCGGCGCCAGGTCGAGCCCCTTCGCCGTCGCACGCTTGAGGAGCCAGCCGGGAAGCTCCTTGCGCTGGATCTTGACCTCGGTCACCGTGCCGACACCCTTGACGAGCTTCACGAGCGCCGCCGGGGCCCTCGCCCGGTCGCCGACCACCGCGACGAGCACGAGCGGCGCGCCCGGATCGGGGGCCTCGAGGTACCGGGCGAGTTCGCGGACGCCCTCGTCGGGCAGCGCCCTCGCGTTCGAGACCAGGAGCGCCCGTCGCTCGCCGAACAGCGACGGCGTCGCGAGGTCCGCCGTCTCGCCTCCCTGCCACAGCCCGCCGTCCACCTCGACCGGCTGAAGGTCGCCGAGGAGCTCGAGCGCGGCCTCCCGCAGCAGGAACTCGTCCTCGCCCCACAGCAGGGACACCGGCGGAGACTTGGCGTTGGTCGGACTCACGCGGCGGACTCTACAACCAGCCCCTCCCCCTCGAAGGTGACGGTCACGGTCCCGGCGAGGTCGGTCCGCAGCACCCGGGCGCCGGACGCGCGGATCCAGTCGAGGACCTCTGGGACCGGGTGGCCGTAGGTGTTCGGACCGACGCTCACAACGGCCACCTCGGCCCCGACGGCCTCGAAGAACGGCTCGATCGACGTCGCGGCCCCGTGGTGAGGAACCTTGAGGACGTCGGCGCGCAGATCCACGCCGTCGTCGAGCAGCACCTGCTGCGCCGGCTCCTCGGGTTCGGTCGCGAACAAGACCGAGTCCTCCCCCATGCTCGCGCGAACGATGATCGCGTCGTTGTTCGTATCGGACTCGGTGCCGGACCAGCAGCGGTCCGGCGACAGGATCTCGAGGCGGACGTCGCCAACCCTGAGCACGTCGCCCGCCCTCGGGTGCCGGACCGTGAGGTGCTCGGCCGCGGCGGCCTCGTGGAGCGCGGCACCGTCCGGCGAGTCGTCCCGGCATCCCG
>Ga0184612_10000936_pt1 | contig 13954 bp, 17 predicted proteins | sample PLM3_60_coex_FD_133163 | JGI IMG/M metagenome (GOLD analysis project Ga0184612, IMG submission 133163) | Groundwater sediment microbial communities from an aquifer in East River, Colorado, USA - PLM3_60_coex | ecosystem: Environmental > Terrestrial > Soil > Riparian zone | place: USA: East... | reverse complement strand
GCCCGACCGAACTTGATAAAGTTATTCTTAAAAAACCTTGTTCCGGTTTGCCCGATATTTTCAACTAGTCGTTCGGGCGGGCCTTAAGGGACCCACTGCGCATTTAGGTCCACCGAAATCATTACTAGTAGTGCGTGCGGCTGGCCCCTTTAGGGTGCAGGGCGTGCGTGGGATTGTGTTGACAAAATCGTGCACTTGGCAACTCTCTTAATGCTCGACAAGTTCATAGCAATAGAAATTTCATACCTTGTTGTTATCGTTAGCAAAACTCTCCATCCAAATGAAACAGTCGATGTTCTATCGAGCGCCTGCCTCTATTTTCAAAAAGGCCGCCATGCTCCGAGGCAACTTAACAAGTGCTGAAGTGAAATTATGGCAAAGACTAAAGGGTAATCAGATATTAGGACTTCGTTTTAAAGCACAGCATCCCATCGACTTATATATTGCAGATTTCTATTGCCATCGTGCAAAAGTTGTGATTGAAATAGAGGGGCTCAATCACTGTACCAAAGTACAAAAGTTTGGTGACGAAATCCGAACCCTCAATTTGAAAGATCTGGGCATTGAAGTAAATAAATAGGTTTACTAACGATGAAATAGATACTAAGATTGAGTCAGTTATTGCCAAAATAGTAAATGTCGTATCGAAAAGAATTACGTAAAGGTTATTGTTAAGGAGTCTTCAGATTATCCCGCGCACGCCCTTGAATCCCCGCCCGACCGAACTTGATAAAGTTATTCTTGAAAAAGCTTGTTAGGGTTTGCCCGATATTTCAACTAGTCGTTCGGGCGGGCCTAAAGGGACCCACCGCGCATTTACATTCCACGCAAGTCACAAGATAACTGCTATGGTGTTACCGTCACAATAACGCGCTTATACCTTGTCAGTGCAGGTGTTCCTTTGTCGGTTACTTTCAAAATAAAATGAATAGTCTTTGGGCTGTCAACCAGTGGCGCAGTGACCTGGAGGTCATACAAATTAGGAGCGTATGGTCTGAAACTGACATTACCTTTATAAGTTCCTGCCTCAGGATATTGAAACCACAAGTAACTCATCGAATCACCATCTGGATCACTGGTACCATCGGCGTTTAGGTGGAATTGCTGGCCTGACTTAACCGTGAGGTTTGATGCATGTGCCAATGCCGGAACAGGTGGATGATTGCATTCATTGAATGCTTTCGTTGTCCAAAGCATTCGCGCAGCAAAATCATTCTGAATTTCTGTTCGCCAGCGCCCGATCGTTTCCCTGTTACCCACATAAGACTTTTTATCCAATGGTGATAGTACTGAATCATTTGCATTGGTCCAGATTGGTCTTGTTTCTGGTTCATCCTTTGGCCAGTTTTCTCTTCTAAAACGACCTTGGTTTGAATCCACAAATTTCGGAAGATAAAGTTCATAACGTCCACCCCACCCGCCAAAATTTGGATGCTCGGGGTCATTGAGGCCATTATTGATCAAATTCAGGAAAGCGGGAGTATCGCCTTCCATGCCATAGGCTACATCAGGATAAGCAGCACCCAACGGTCCGTGTCCTTGCTGAATATTTTTAGCGAGCCAGTCGTTAGACACCACTTCGGCATTCGAACCAGGCAACGGAAAGGCAATGCCGAGCCAGGTAGCAAAAGTGTAATTGTAACCCGGAGTCACGATATAAAATATCCCTGGAAAATTTTTTCGAATCCATGGGCCCGAATCGTCCTGATCGGATATCGTGTAGACGCGTAACTTGTTATACAATTTATCTGCTGCAGCTGCTGTTTTTGTCTTTTTTATTTTCCATAACGCCTGAGCTAGAGCGTTTGGACCTCCCCATACCGAAATCCACAATGGACGATCGTCCGCCTTCTCCAGCACATTAATAATCCAATCTGACCCTTCTGTGTCCTTGCCATCACCAACTCCCCCCATCCCATAAGTAGCTAAACCCTTTTTGACTATTGACTTCAATTCATCTTTTGTGGGGTAGCCGGGTTCGTGCTTGATTAAATTTGGCTGAACTTTTCCATAAGCATCCAGGACTTTCAAAATGCTTTCCGGTGCCACTCTTGTTTTCTGATGAATCGACGTAGTGGCGACCAGACCCTCCACATCCAATTGATTGGCATACAATAGCAACCGGATCAACGACTGTGTATCGTCCGGGTCGGCTTCGATATCAGTCAATACAAGCACCCTTGGTTTTTTATCCGGCTGAGGAAAAGCAGTCAAAGGAATCCATAAGATCAACAACGATAAGATCAGCTTTCCTATTTTTGATTTTTGCATAGTAAACATTGTTTTGACCATGTAGCTTACGCACGAATGGCAGATTACAATTCAATAAAATTATTTGAAACATCTTTGTGCAACAGACCAATAGCTCCTAGTGACCTGAGGTGGCTGCATCAAACACCCTGCAAAAATTACCACCACCCATCTTACTAATTTCGTCCCCGGTAAAACCAGTCTTTAGCAACGCATCCACGACAACATAATAAAAACCTTCCTTCTGGTCTAGCCATGATTCGTTTGTACGCTCTCCAACCCTAACACGATTTTGACTATCGCCTGGTCTGTATGCAGGTGTCAGTTTTAATTTCATTAGGCAAATAAAGTACGGGGCCATGGAATTATTTATTCTGATATTCTCCCCACTTTGTTCCTCTTGCGGGACGGTCCGTCAACTTGATATCGACATAGATAATCGTATCTGCATTTTCTCCGTACGGCCCCTGCAGAATCTCCTTTCCTCCGGGCGCATACACCAACGAGCTTCCAATACAATTCCAGTCTTTCCATGGTCCAGCCTCAACCTTACCCACATTGCTTACACCGATAACCCATAGGTCAAACTTCTGACTCACTGGTTTATAAACGTTCCGCCATGTATCGCCATAAGGCGTCGCGTTGTTGTCAAAATCAGGAGGTACTGCCCAGGCGCTTGGTGAAAGAATAATGTCGGCGCCCATGTAGCCAAGAGCGTCAGAAAGCACATTCCCTCTGGCGGTCGCATCTGCGCAGATGTAGAGTCCCAATGTTCCGAGCGGAGTATGAACAACATTAAGTTTGTCACCCTGATCGTAAAGATCGTGTGCGATGTCGAGCTCATTCAGTTTTCGATGCGTCAATATCACCTCGCCTGAGGGGTCGATGATCACTGCAGCATTGTAGATTTTGTCCTTATCTTTTTCAACTATGCCGGCACATACATAAACATTGTTCTTCTTCGCAGCGTCCCTCAACCGCCTGCAGGTCTTCCCATCCGGAATTTCGTAGGACAGAGTTCTTGCCGAGGGATCCGTCCATCCCAGGTCCATTACTTCTGGCAATAAAACTATTTTTGCTCCTTTTACGGCCGCTTCTTTGATTCTTTCTGAAGCGCGATCGAGATTGGCATCGGGCTTTCCGGCTTCGACCTTCATTTGCGCCATTGCCAGTTTATAATTTCGCGTTTGTGCGGGAGCTGTCATACTTTTTTGTTGTGAGTAAACATTAAGAAAAAAGGTAACGGGAAATAAAATCGAAAGTGAGTAGGTTAAGCGAAAGTTCATTTTGTGCGGGAGATTAATGGCTTCTAAATACTGGTCATACAAGGTACAACAGATTTTAAGATGTCACTATACTCTGCGGTACTTCGCGGTTAATAATGCGCTCTATCATCAAGGCCCTGCCTCGTCAGACTGACTACTTGCCTATCGGTTCAGTTAGCGATATATCTGACTGCAGTGCAATTAACTAAGTGTGAGAATTTAACCGCGAGATTCTAAGACGCCAAGGACCGCAAAGGATTACTTCGATTTGGGAACTTCAATTCTTTTCGTAATTTGAATGATTCAATTGTACCTGATCCAGTCCTAGATGGAAAAAGTTGCCCGTGCTACCTTACGATATCTTTTCCAGGAATATCTTCGAGGCCCTTCTGTTTCTTACATCATCAATCGCATTGCAGACTCTCACGGAGCAGACGCTGTGGAAGTAGCCAACTATCTCGCTGAAAGAGACTGGATCCGCGAGCAATGGGTCTATCAGAATCTCCAGGTAGCCTGCCGGATAACTGTAGCCGGAATTGAGGAGATTGACCCGAAATACATCCACAACAAACTGAAGAATCTGATCGGTGGGCTGGTTATTGAAGGCGGCACAAAAAGTCTCAAGAGCATACTTCAACACAAGATTGAAGAATATTCGATCGCTCTTGATATTGTGTATCAGTTGGAAAGGCTATCGCTGATCACCATCATTCATGACCGTGGAGAGGTTAATATAGAGCTAATTCCTTACGGCTGGAAATTTTTTCAGAAAAAAGACAGGCCATTATTGACCTTGATGGTTGCGGCTTGTTAAATGGTCGATCGTCAATGGTCCATGGTCAATAGATACGCATTCCATATTCACACGTACACGAAACTTTATCCGACACCATAGCTGGTCATTCTCTGCGACCCTCTGCGGGCATTCCTCTGTGGCCGCGCTTCGGCACTTAATTCGTGCTGATAAATTTCAACCGCAGAGATTATTCCGAGCAGCAGTGTGTCAGCCGAGGAATATATTGCATTAGCAGGTGAAGTTCATCATACGTTAGCAACTGGTCCATGAACATTAGAAGCTGATGGGTCTTCCATTAAAGTCGGTTTATGAAAATAAAGCAAATTGTATACGGGTTTCTCTTACTATCAGTGAGCTGCAAAAATTCTCGCCAGGAATCAGCTATCACCGAAAGCAATGTTGTTGTCGCGAATAAATTTGTTGACGCGTTCTATTCATTTGACAGGGACAGTTTAGAATCCATTTTATCCGTTGCTGAGAGCTCCCAGCCCAACATCTTATACTATCAAAAATGGGCTGAATGTGGAAATTATGAAATAATTAAGCGGGCCGATTGTATTGCAAAAAATGATTCCACTATGGTATGCCCCGTCACCGTAAAAGATGATCTGATGGCTGGGCTCAATCTTGATTTCAATGTCACAGACTCCTTTCACATAACCGTAGTTAAAGGACAAATTCGCTCTGTAGAAACATCCTCAAACGATCCAGACATTTACTACGAAGCAAAGGAGTGGGTAAAACAGAACCGGCCTCACCTGATAGAAAAACCTTGTGAAGGAATTTGGGACGGAGGACCTACTCCCTGCGAATGCATTCAGGGAATGATCAAAGGATTTGCTGAATTTATTGCAAGTAAAAAAGACTGACTTTCAAAGGCGTGCAAAGTGAGGATGTAAACCGTGATTTTCACAATCACACAATCATCGGGTCTGTGCTAAATCGTTGTATATCACCGTTTCCCACCCTCAAAAGGGTCTTGACCATCCAATCCTGAGTCCCCCAACTAAACATCCCAAAAATCGCGATACGCCCTGATTGCCAAAAAAAAAGCAGAAAATATTTGCGCAGTTAAATGACTGCATATATATTAGCAGTCAAATAGCTGCGCAAAATGGATTTAAGAAGAGACGTTTTTCAAGCCATCGCCGACCCCACCCGTCGGGCGATAATTACTTTAGTGGCGCTTCATGCAATGACGCCTAGTGCTATAGCCGAAAATTTTGGCTCGTCAAGGCAAACAATTTCCAAGCACATACAAATCCTCACAGAGTGCGAATTACTTGAACAAGAGCAAAACGGCAGGGAGATCTATTATCACATCAACGCAAAAAAAATGAAAGAAGTAGCCGATTTTATTGAACCATTCCGCAACCTGTGGGATGACAGGTTTAATAAACTGGAAACCATAATGAAAAAATATAAACCAAAAAAATGAAACATTATGAATAAGGGAATTAAAACTATTATTTATCCTGTTAAGGACATAAGCCAGGCAAAAACACGATTTGGCAAACTCTTAGGGGTTGAGCCGTATGCAGACCAACCGTATTATGTTGGTTTCAAGGTTGGCGACCAGGATATTGGATTAGTACCCAACGGGCAGAATGCAGGAATGACAGCATTTTATCACGTTGACGACATTAAAAACAGTTTACAAATCCTCCTTGACGCTGGTGCGGAAACCATTCAAGACATTAAAGATGTTGGAGGAGGAAGATTAATTTCCAGTGCAAAAGACAAGGACGGTAACATCATCGGTCTCATTCAAAATTAACGAAGGACAAAAACAGGGCTGCCACAATAACATGGAACGAAAAACGAAAATCATTGCTGAAGACGGCAAACAGGAATTAATGATCACACGGGAATTTGATTTGCCACTAGAATTACTTTTCAAAGCATATGAGGAGCCAGAGATTGTTGAGCAATGGATGGGGACAAAAGTGTTGAAGCTTGAAAACAAAAAGCACGGCGGTTATCAATTTGAAACAACCGATCCTCAGGGAAACAAACACAGGTTTAGCGGAGTAATCCATGAGTTTAGCCCCAAGGGGAAAATCACCCGGACGTTCGAAATGGAAAATACTCCGTTTACTGTTCAACTTGAGTTCCTTGAATTTGAAAAACTCACTGACGATACCAGCAAACTAAACATGCATGTCGTATTTAAATCAGTGGAACTCAGGGACCAATTGCTGAAGCTGCCCTTTGCCCAGGGTATAAATATGGCGCATAACCGAATACAAGAAATCCTAAGCAAACTAAAATAACAATACTATGAAAAAGAGAGATAAAATCATTTATTGGGTGTCCACCCTTTGGCTGGCATTGGGAATGACATCAACCGGAATAGTACAGTTGATACATATGAAAGAAGAGGTTGATCTTTTTACCCGCATAGGTTATCCTATCTATTTTCTAACCATACTTGGTACGTGGAAGCTACTGGGGGTTATTGCAGTGCTGGTTCCCAAATTTCCCTTACTAAAAGAATGGGCGTATGCCGGCTTCTTTTTTGCCATGTCCGGTGCTGTACTTTCTCATGTAGCCAGTGGAAGCGGCGCCATGGATTATTTTGGACCGATTTTATTAATAGTCCTGACTGTGGTATCGTGGTATTTCAGACCGACAGACAGAAAGGTCGTTTCTGCTAATCAACAAACAAGCGAGAGAAATATTCGTATCGCGCAGACTCTGGCTTGATAAAAGGCAAAAACGCCCTGGAATAACGTATATCCACAAATGACTCATAAATTAAGTCCGACATGTTCAAAGTGACTATACACATGGTTTCAAGTCTTGATGGCATTATCGCCAAAAATGACAATAGCGTATCGTGGTTTGAAACCTCAGACTACTATGAGAAGGGCATCACAGGAGAAAATGCGGAAGAGTTCATGAAAACAATTGACTGCTTCGTAATGGGTTCCCGCACATATGAACACGCCCTGGAGCTTTCAAAGGACTTTGGGTGGGCGTATGGGGATGTTCCCACCATCGTGGTAAGTCACCGCGAACTGCCCATTGAGAGAAAGAATATCGAAATTTATTCCGGCGATCTTAACATTCTTGTTCATGAACGACTAAAGCCACGTTATAAAAATGTTTGGCTTGTTGGCGGTGCGAACCTTACCGAAGATTTTATTCGATTAAAATTAGCAGACGAAATAAGATTATCAATCATGCCAATTATTTTGGGCGACGGAAAACCTTTTTTTGGCCACATCGGACAGGAACAAGCATTGCACCTGAAAGACGTAACAGCGTATAAGAGCGGAATGGTGGAACTATGTTATGAGATTAGTAAGAAGTAAGTAGTAAGTAGTAAGTAGTAAGTAGTAAGTAGTAAGTAGTAAGTAGTAACAAGTAAAGTGAAAAGTGAGACTAAATTTGCAAAGACAGCTAAACATAAAAAGATTACAATGAATCGAAAAGTTGATTGGTTTTTCAACAAAGCGACCAAGTGGCAGGACGAATATGACAGATTGAGAATGATCGTTCTTGACTGTGGCCTTACCGAAGAATTGAAGTGGGGTTGTCCTTGCTACGCCTATGAAAATAGTAACATCGTTTTAATACACGGATTTAAAGAATATTGTGCGCTTCTCTTTATGAAAGGCGCCTTGTTAAAAGATACAAAGGGTATTCTCATCCAGCAAACGGCGAATGTGCAGGCAGCCCGCCAGATCAGGTTTACCAATGTTGAGGAGATCGTTAAGATGGAATCCACCCTGAAATCCTATATCAAAGAAGCCATTAAAGTGGAAAAAGCCGGTTTGAAAGTATATATGAAAAAGGCTTCAGAATTTACCATGGCTGAAGAATTCAAAGATGTTTTGAAAGAAACCCCTGCCTTAAAGAAAGCATTTTATGCACTCACACCAGGCCGGCAAAGAGGATACCTTCTTTATTTTTCATCGGCCAAGCAATCGAAAACCCGTGAGTCAAGGATTGAAAAGTATATACCTAAAATCCTTAAGGGGAAGGGGTTAGAAGATGAGTAAGTGAAAAACTAAAAGTGAAAAGTGAAAAGTGAAAAACTAAAAGTGAAAAACTAAAAGCGAAAAGTGAAAAGTGAAAATGCAGTGGCACGGAGGATCACAGAGAATGGCACTGAGGGTCTCAAAGAATTCCTTTGTGAAACTTCCGCTTAGACGCGGACAAGTAGTGAAACCTTTGTGACACTTTGTGGAATAGCTGCATTAAAAAAAGTTTAGGTAAATAACTTCAGATCAATGGCAAAAAAATCGACATCAAAAAAGGAATTGTCAGCGGAGCAGCGCGAAGAGTTGCTCCTGGCATTGGAAGTCCGTTTTGAAAAAAATATGAAGCGCCATAAAGGGCTTGAATGGACTAAGCTGTATGCGAAACTTGCAGCCAATACTGAAAAACTGTGGTCGCTAAGTGAAATGGAGAGAACCGGCGGTGAACCGGATGTTGTTGGGCTTGATAAAAAGACCGGTGAATACATTTTTTATGATTGTTCAGCGGAAAGTCCGAAAGACCGAAGAAGTCTTTGTTTCGACCGTGAGGCGCTTGATTCAAGGAAGGAACATAAACCGAAAAATAGCGCACTTGATGTGGCGACTGATATGGGCATTGAAATTTTATCAGAAGAACAATATCGGGAATTGCAGGAACTTGGAGAGTTCGATACAAAAACATCGAGCTGGGTGAAGACTCCTTCTAACATCAGAGATCTCGGCGGCGCACTCTTTTGTGATCGCCGCTACGACACTGTCTTCGTATATCATAACGGCGCGGAATCTTACTACGCTGCCAGGGGTTTCCGGGGATCACTAAAGGTTTAAATCCTCACTTGGTAGTCAGTCATCATGATGATGACTGTCAAAATTCCGTAGGATTTGATCGAAAATGACAACTTTTTTGCTTTTTGGATAGTTACTGAATCTGCGAATCGGCAATTTTCCCCATTCCATTATAATATGATGCGCATTCTTCCACAATTGTTCTATCAGTCCCCGGAGATTACCAAAATATTCGTCGACGGGCTTTCCTGCATTGTTCACAAAGAACTTGGTGAGGCCGTTTGGCATAAGGAAGGTTATGTTTCGACACACGCTATCACTTTGGTGTTAAAAGGTCTTTTACAGGTGGATGCTGATAATGGCGAGCGAGTTCAAGTGAGAGCAAACCAGATGATCTTCCTGCCAAAAGGATTATATAACATTTCAGATATCATCCCGGAAGCAAACACAACGTTTGAAGCAGTGGTGTTTTTCATGGATGAGGAGGTCGTCAATGACTTTGTAACGAAAAACAACATCAAGCCGAAAAAAGATGTGTGTGCATCGCCTAAGATCATGAATTATTCCAAAGAGGTAAAGCAGTACACCGAAGCGCTTTTAACTATCTATAAGGGCAAAACCATTGGGGACAGGAATCTTACACGTCTTAAGTTGTATGAACTCCTGCACCTTATCACAACCACAGAAACGGGATGCTTCCCTGAAGCCCTTGCAACAATTAATAACAAGCAGCGCAGAAGTCTCACGGAGTTCATGAACGCTAACTTTGCAAAACCGCTCAGCATTGAAGATTATGCGTATCTCACCGGCCGCAGTATTTCAAGCTTCAGACGCGATTTTGTGGATCACTTCGGAATATCGCCTAAACAATGGCTTATTGATAAGCGTCTCGCAAAGGCTGAGGAAGTGCTAAAAAAGAACAACACAACGGTTTCTCAGGTTGCACTCGAAGTAGGCTACGAAAATTTTTCGCACTTTGTCAAAGCGTTTCACAAAAAGTATGGAACATCGCCGAAGCAATTCCTGATGAAATCAAGGAGGGAAGTGCTCGTCTGAAGTTTTGATCGAATTAAACCAGTTTTGATTTTTTGATATAATTCCGGGGTCTGGTATCTGTCATCTTTGAATCAATTAAAACAAAATTCAAATATGAACAGATTAAAAGGAAAAACTGCCGTGATAACGGGAGGTAACAGTGGTATCGGGCTGGCTACTGCTCAACTGTTTCTTGAAGAAGGCGCACGCGTTATCATTACAGGAAGGAGAGCCGATGCCGTGAAACAAGCTACCGAAAGTCTCGGTAAGGGAGCATTTGGGATTGTCAGTGACGCCGGAAATATGAACGATGTACGAGCGCTTCCGGGCGAAGTCAAAAAGATAACGCCGCAGGTTGACATTCTTTTTGCCAATGCAGGCGTGGGACTTTTCGCGCCTTTCAATGAAACAAGCGAAGATCTATTTGACAGTAACCTGAACATCAATTTTAAGGGTGTATTTTTTACGGTTCAAGGGCTACTTCCACTCCTATCGGATGGCGGGTCGATCGTGTTGAACTCAACAATCCTTGTTCATAGCGGGCTTGAAACGACGGCGGCTTATTCGGCATCAAAAGGAGCCGTCCTGGCATTGGGCAAGACGTTGGCTATTGAGCTTGCGTCGCGAAATATCCGTGTGAACAGTATTAGTCCCGGCCCTATCAGCACGCCGATCTATAGCAAAATGGGAATGGCGGAGGATGTGTTGAAGGAATTTGCCGCAGGTGTCCAGGCTAAGGTCCCCCTAAAGAGATTTGGTGAATCCAGGGATGTAGCGCAGGTTGCACTTTTCCTTGCGTCGGACGACAGTACGTTCATGACCGGGTCCGAAGTTTCGGTCGATGGAGGAAAAAGCAAAACTTTCTAGCAGGTGGTCTTCCGGTTTGTTCATAACCGGAAGACTTGCTTTCAAATTTCTGGTTAGGACTGATTTTTATAGTTTTCTCAGATTCGTCATCTTTGAGTTATAAAACGTGCTTTTATACTTGACGGATTTTATGGGCGACTACATCATTTACATTCTTGCTGGTCTCGGACTTATCTTCCTGGCAGGGAATGCAATTCTGCTAGCTCGCCTCTTACATGCGCAACAAAAGTCAAAAGACGCTGAGTCAAAGTTGCAAACGCTGGAAAGCAAGGTCAACACCCTGCAGCTCGAGACGCTTGAAGCAAAGGTCAACCCTCACCTCTTTAAAAACGTCCTGAATTCTATTCAGTCTCACGCCTATCAGACCTATTTCGCACTGGACAAACTCTCCAATGTGTTAGACTATATTCTGTATGAAAGTAAAAACAGGTTCGTTACACCAAAGGAAGAAATTGAGTTTGCCTTGAATCTTATTGAAATCAATAAGATTAAGGTTAGTCCGCTCTTCGACCTTAAAGTGAAAACCAAAATTGACGAGTCTGATCCTATTTATGAGCAGCGATTGTTAGCACCGCTGATTTCAATTGACTTGATTGAGAATTCGTTCAAGCATGCGGATCTGCAAAAACCAGACGCGTTCATATCGATTGTATTCGAATTAAAGGACAGCATATTCTACCTGACGGTATCGAACAAAATTTCGGAAAAACTACCCTTCAAAAAAGAAAAGAGCGGCCTTGGATCAGAAACGCTTGAGCAACGATTAAGAATCATCTACCAGGGAAATTATACCCTTGATAAGTTTACGGAAAATGATGTCTACATTGCTCACCTAAAAATCAATCTACTTGAGCACAAAGCTAAAATGCTTACTACTCGATGACGAACTGCCAGGACTGAGCTATCTTAAGATGATGTGCGAGCAGATTCCTGACCTTGAAGTTGTCAAAGCATTTAACAATCCTAAAACATTTCTTAAAGAAGCCCATGACCTGGAATTTGACTTCTGCATTCTTGATATCGAGATGCCGGAACTAAACGGTCTGCAGGTGGCGCGACTCTTAAAGGGAAAACCCGTCATTTTCACAACAGCTTACAAGGAATACGCCGCCGAAGCATTTAATATTGATGCAATAGATTACGTTCAAAAGCCCGTAAAAACGGAACGGTTGCATCAGGCTATTGCGAAAGTCAGAAAAAACTTTTCAGGCAAAGGGGCTAAAAAGAATTCTATTCAATTGAATACCGACAAGGGAAAAACGCAGGTCATCATTGATCAATTATCATATCTCAAAACTTCAGCCATTGACAGCCGTGACAAAGTAGCAATCCTTTCGGATGGTTCAGAGCTCACGTTGAAGAACATATCATTCGAGAACTTGCAGAAAGTTTTGCCGCAAAATGATTTTGTCAGAATCAATAAACAGGAGATGATCGCTCTCAAAATAGTTTCTCATTTCACACACAATGAAATCAGCACCCATACCAGTGGTGTATCCGGATTGCCTGTTAAACTTACCCTCAGCGAAGTTTACAGGACTGACTTCATTCGAAAACTTAAGATCTGATTTCATTACATTTTTTTTCCGGCTCATTACATTCCATTAGAAAATCTCTTTTGTCCTGGTTATCCTTGCTACCGCAAGTTTTACACCCCGGCAAATTGACTACATAGAAGCATCTTTAGATTAACAGCTAACCAAGGAGAACGTCATACAATAGCCAAGGCATTTTTTATAAAAATAGTCGATGCAAAAATTCAGAAATACTTTTTTTTATGTCGGCACAATCGGCGGTTTTTCCCTCCTGATCTACTGGATTCTCCGAGTGGGAGGAAAACTCGAAGGTGGGCGTGAGATCATTGTGTCGACATCCCAAAGAAGTCAGTGGCAGGAATTCGCGGATGCTTTCATACTCAATCTGCATCATCCTCTGGCTCTGCTTTTAGCTCAGGTCGTTATTATAATTATGGTGGCTAGAATATTTGGTTGGATCTGTACGAAAATTGGTCAACCAACGGTAGTCGGTGAAATGATTGCCGGGATTGTTCTGGGCCCCTCTCTCATTGGAATGTATTTTCCTGAATTTTCAGCTGCGCTATTTCCAGCACAATCGCTTGGCAATCTTCAGTTCTTAAGTCAGGTCGGGCTCATATTGTTTATGTACATCGTCGGTATGGAACTGGACCTGAGTGTTCTGCGAAACAGGGCCCACGAAGCGGTAGTCGTTAGTCATGCAAGTATCATTATTCCCTTTGCGCTGGGTACTGGTTTGGCGTATTTCACATACGATCAATTCGCTCCGCAAAATATACAGTTCTCCTCCTTCGCGTTGTTTACGGGCATTGCCATGAGCGTAACTGCCTTCCCTGTACTTGCAAGGATTGTACAGGAGCGAGGAATCCAAAAAACAAAACTCGGCACCATTGTTATTACCTGTGCCGCAGCGGATGATATCACCGCGTGGTGCATTTTAGCAGCGGTGATTGCGATCGTAAAGGCGGGGTCATTCGTTAGCGCAATCTATACTTTGATAATAGCGATATCGTATGTATTGCTGATGATCAAAGTTATCCGCCCATTTCTGAGACGCATTGGCGAACTGCACGCATCACGGGAAAACCTGAGCAAGCCGATCGTAGCAATATTCTTTTTGCTTCTGATTGGGTCATCCTATGCCACCGAAGTAATTGGCATACACGCGCTATTTGGTGCGTTCATGGCTGGAGCCATCATGCCGGAAAATGTCAAGTTCAGAAGCATCTTCATTGAGAAAATTGAAGACGTGGCGCTGGTTCTTTTACTACCTCTGTTCTTTGTTTTCACCGGATTGCGAACACAGATTGGGCTTCTAAATGACCCCTATCTCTGGAGTATCGCAGGACTGATCATCCTGGTAGCTATCACCGGTAAATTCGTTGGTAGTGCATTGGCTGCAAAGTTTGTAGGGCAATCCTGGAAGGATAGCTT
>Ga0184612_10000935_pt1 | contig 13961 bp, 8 predicted proteins | sample PLM3_60_coex_FD_133163 | JGI IMG/M metagenome (GOLD analysis project Ga0184612, IMG submission 133163) | Groundwater sediment microbial communities from an aquifer in East River, Colorado, USA - PLM3_60_coex | ecosystem: Environmental > Terrestrial > Soil > Riparian zone | place: USA: East... | reverse complement strand
CATAAAGTTGCCGATCTTGATACGAGTGGCCCGGACGCCGGCCTCGGTGGCGCCGAGCAGGTTGCCCCCGACCGAGATTGTGTGCAGCCCCCACCGCGTACGGGTAAGCACTACGTGAAAGAACGCCACGATCAGCAGACACCAGATCATCGTGGACCAGTCGCCGGCGCCGAGCCAGGTCTGGGTGGTGCCCTTGGTCGGCCCTGGAATCGCGACCGGGTAGGCGTGCGACGTCGTGAGGAGCACACCATAGAGCAGGTAGAACATTCCGAGCGTGGTGACGAACGACGGCACCCGCAGCTTCATGGTGATGAAGCCGTTGACGAAGCCGATTCCGGCGGCGATTGCGAGTGCGAGCAGGATCGCCGGGATCGCCGGGATCGAGTAGAAGTCGATCGCGTAATGCATCAGGTACGGTGCCAGCGCGGCGACCATGCCGACGGAGACATCGATCTCACCGCTAACCAACAGCAGGACGATGCCGACCGCGACGATGGCTGTCGGCGCCGTCGCCTGCGCGATGTTCCTGAGGTTGCCCGTGGTGAGGAAGATGGGAGTGGAGGCCTGGAAGTAGACCAGCAGACCGAACGCGACAACCAGCACGCTGGCCTCGCGGCGCCGCAGGAACGCATCGGCCGCGCCGCGGAGTAGACGCGGTACGGGATGCGAACGGCTTGGTTCGGCCTGACCGGTGGACGGTGTGATCGCGAAGGTGTCACTCATGGTTCCTATCGCCCTCCGTGTGGATACGCCGCTGGCGTCGCCCGCGCTGGTCGGGCGACGCCGTTGGCCGGATAGCACCGTCGTCAGGTCACGCGTGGGCTATCGGCCCGTTGCGCGGAACCAGCTTCGGCGCCGTGTCTGACCCCTCGTACCGGGTCTTCGAGCTCTGGTACGGGTCGACGTTGTCCTTGGTAACGAAGAGCAGGCCGGTGTTGGTCTGACATGGGAACAGCAAGCCGCCGGTGAGCTTGTAGAGGTAGAGCGCGACGACGGGCAGGAAGCCCTGGAGGTACGGCTGCTGGTCGATCGTGTAGTCCAGATCGCCCGCCTTCACGGCGTTGAGAGTCTCAGGGACCAGGTCGAAGCCGCCCGCCACCTTGAGCCCCTTGTCGCGCATCTTGTACTTGGCGACGGTCTGCCCGACGCTCTGTGTTGAGCCGGCGTCGACCGCGAGGAGGCCGGCGATGTTCGGGTGGCCCTGCGCGTAGGCGTCGATGATGGACAGACCCTGGGTAATGTCGGCATTCGTCGCGACGGCTGTGAAGTTGATCGGTTTGCCAGAGTCCCTGAACGCTTGCTGCGCTCCGTCGATGCGCGGCTGGATGTTGAGCTGGCCCGGCGTCGCGATGAAGCCTGCCACATCTCCCGAGTCGATCTTTGTCAGCGCACGCTGGCCCAACGCGTAACCCGACTCATAGAGTCCCTGACCTATGTAAGCCAGACGGTTTGTGCCCACGTCTTCGCGGGCGCCGTCGGCATTGTAGGACACCACTGGGATGCCGGCCTCGAGGGCGCGGTCGACCGGACCCCGGAATGCGGCCTTGTCGACGACCGCCAGCGCGATCCCGTCGGCCCGTGCGCTGATGGCGGTGTTAGTCGCATCGACCATCTCGGCCACGACCGAGTTGATCGAGCCCGTCCATTGGAACTCCGCGCCAAGCAGCTTGCACGCGTCCTCCGCGCCGTACTGGGTCGGCGTGAAGAAGGGGTTGGTTGTGACATGGCAGACGAAGACGAACTTCCACTTGGGCGTGCTCGGGAAGTTACCGACTGCGCCCGTGGCGGTCGGCTTGTCGTCGGAACACGCGGCCAGCAGCGCCGAGGCGGCCAGCGACGCGCTGACCAGCCCGGTGCCCGCGAGGAGTCGGCGTCGGGTGAATGGGCTGAGGTCGAGGGTCTCGACGGCCTCCTCGACCTTGGGGTGAACCTTCTTCATCGTTGACCTCCCACCGCCCACGGGCGTACCGCGCGGTGTCGAAAGGGGTTACCGGTGTGTGAAGAGCGCCACGCCGCCCGCGTGGTCGCGGAGCGTTCGTGACCGTGATGTGCGGGGCGAGGGCCGTGGCCCGGCCGGGAGGGCGGTGCATCGGCCGGGCCGCCGGTCCTGTCGGTCGGCTGTGCGCGAGGCTCAGTGACCAGTACTGAACTTGTAGATCGTCGTGGTCTGGTAGGTCTGTCCGGGTCGGAGCACTGTGGACGGAAAGTTCGCATGGTTCGGTGAGTCGGGGTAGTGCTGAGTCTCCAGCGCGAATCCATCGCCCTGGCGGTACATCCTCCCGCTGGTGCCGATGAGCGTTCCGTCGAGGAAGTTGCCGGCATAGAACTGGATGCCGGGTTCGGTGGTGAGGATGGTCAGTACCCGGCCGCTCGTCGGCTCGAGCACTCTCGCGGCGAGCTCGAGCCGGACATAGCTGCTGTCACGCCGGTCGAGCACCCAGTTGTGGTCGTAGCCGCGGCCGATGACGAGCTGCTCGAAGCCCGAACGGTTGCGGGCACCGATCGCGGTCGCACGCGTGAAGTCCATCGGAGTGCTGGCGACCGGGTCGAGAGCCCCGCTCGGGATGAGCGTCGGGTCTACCGGGGTGTAGCGCTTCGCGTTGAGGTACAGCAGGTGGTTGTCGATCGTGCCGGAGCCTTCGCCGGCCAGATTGAAGTAGGCGTGGTTGGTGAGGTTGATGACCGTGGGCGCGTCCGTCGTGGCGTGGTACTCCATCCGAATGCTGTTATCTCTCGTCAGCGTGTACGTGACGGTTGACGACATCGTGCCGGGATAGCCCTGGTCGCCGGCCGGGCTGGTGAACGTCATGACCAGGCCGACCGTGTCACCTCGCCGGAACGGCGTCGTGGCCCAGATGTGTTTGTCGAAGCCGACGGTGCCGCCGTGGAGGCTGTTCGGTGGGTTGTTGATCGGAAGCTGGTACGTCACGCCGTCGAGCGTGAATCGGCCCAGCGCGATCCGGTTGGCGTAGCGGCCGGTGATGCAGCCGAAGTACGGGCTCTTCGCCACGTAGTCGGCGAGGTTGTCGAATCCCAGCGTGACGTTTGCGTTGCGGCCGCGCCGATCCGGCACCTCGATGGACTGCAGGATGCCGCCGTAGGTGAGGATGCGAACCCGCATGCCGCGGTCGTTGGTCAGCGTGTACCGGTCGACCTGGCCCTCAGCCGTACTTCCCCAGGCCTCCCTCGTGATCGTCGGGTTTGGGTGAGCGCCGGAGGCGCTCGCGTTGAAGACGCCGATCACGGCCACGGTGACCACCACCGCGGCGACCCGACCGGCGATGCCGGTCGCCTTCGTGTGCACTGCGTGCATTGCTTCCTCCGCATGCGTTGCTCGGGGGGCGTGTTGCTCGAGTGGACGCGTTTGCTTAGGGAGCTGCCGACAGCTGAACCGCGGTACGCGCTCGGCACCTCACTGTTCGAGATGCGCTTGTTCGAGATACCGAACGACGTCCGCCACCATGGCTGCGAACAGACGTTAGTACAGCCATTAAACAAAGTCAACACACATCGACGCACATGCGTTCCGGGTGGGCTCACGCAAGCGGCGTTGTCAGGACTTGGCAGCGCGATGGCCGAGCCGGTCCGACAGGCCTGCCGCACCCGAACGGACGAGCTTTGTCCACTCCGTACGACGGGCCTTGCTCCAGCGAATCTTCGGAACGGAGATGCTCATCGCCGCCACCATACGGCCGGTGTGGTCGTATATCGGGGCGGATACGCAACCCACGGCCTCGTTGGACTCGCAGTCGTCGTACGAGACCCCGGATTCGCGGACGCCCGCGAGATGTTGGCGGAGCTTGGCGACGGAGGTGATGCTGCGCGGAGTCATCGCGGACAGCGTGGAGCCGCGCGGGTAGCGGGCGTCGAACGCCTCGGTACTGAGGCCCGCCAGAAGCATTTTCCCTACCGCAGTGCAATGCGCCGGCAGGCGGCGCCCGACGGCCGAGACCATCCGCACCGGATGGGTGCTGTCCACCTTGGCGATGTAAACGACATCGGTGCCGTCGAGGATCGCGACGTGGACCGTTTCGTCGCAGGCGAGGGCGACCTGTCCGGCTGCGTCCTGTGCCTCACGCACGAGGTCCAGCCGGTCGGCGAACTGGCTGCCAAGCTGGAACAGGCGCATGCCGAGGCGGTACCTGATCGGGGCCCCGGCGATCGAGTCCAGGTAGCCGCGGCCGACCAGAGTGGTCACGAGTTGGTGCACAGTTGTGCGCGGCAGGCCGAGTAGCTCGGTGATCTGCGGCGCCGACAGCGCTGGACGATCGTGGAAGAGCTCCATAATGTCCAGCGCTCGGCTGACGGCCGGAACCGTTTTGCCCATGTGCCCACCCCATGCGTCGCGGATGCCGGCAGCCTACGACCTCGGTGCGGTGACTCTCACGTACGGGTGGGGTCTGGACCCCCGACGGGGACAGCACAGGTACCCTGAGATCATTATCGTGTGCAGGTTCCTGAACCTTGTCCGAAATACCGACTCCGTCCAGCCGCGCGGAGGCGTGCGGGCGCCCGACCCGTCGCCGGGTGTCGGACTACCCGGCGGACCTGTCGTTGCGCCGCTCCCAACCGTCGGCCACCAGGTTGAAATAGGCGTGAGTGCGCGGATGCGCCGCGGCGACCGCGTGGTCAAGTCGTACGCCGAGACCCGGCGCGGCCGGCAGAGCGAAGCACCCGTCACCAGGGTCGACGCGGGGCGCACCGGACACGAGCTCGAACACCCACGGGTCGGCGAAGTCGTTGAAGTGCTCGAGCACCTTGTAGTTGGCGCAACCGACGGCGAAGTGAAGGTTGGCCGCCGTGCCAACCGGCCCACAGACGTTATGCGGCGCCATAAGAACGCCGTAGGCCTCGGCCCACCCGGCCAGCTTGCGTAGGCCGGTGATCCCTCCGAAATGGGTGAGGTCGGCTTGCACGACGTCGACCGTTGCCTGCTCAAAGAGCTCGCGGAACTCGCCGAGCTGGTGCAGGCGTTCACCGGTGGCGATCGGTAGGGTGGTGCCCGCCCGTACCTGTCTGAACGCCGCTCCGTGCTGCGGGGGGACGGGCTCCTCAATCCACTCTGGACTGTACGGCTCGAGCGCCCTCGCCGCCCGTACGGCGGTGGCTGCGGTGAAGCGGCCGTGCATCTCGATCATCAGGGCGGTGTCGGGCCCGACCGCGTCCCTGATCGCCGCGATGATGTCGGTCGCGGCGCCGAGCTGGCGGTTGTCAAGCTCGGCCGTCGCGGCGCCGAACGGGTCGACCTTCAGGCCGCGGTAGCCGCGGTCCACCACACGCCGCGCGAGTTTGGCGAACGACTCCGGATTGCGGTCGCCCTGGTACCACCCGTTGGCGTAGGCCGGAACGCGATCGCGAAGGACGCCACCCAGCAATCTCCATACAGGAACGTCGAGAGCCTGGCCCATGAGGTCGAAGCAGGCCTGGTCGAAGCAGCCGAGCGCGGTCTGTGTTATTTCGCCGGGCCGTCCGTACTCCTCCCACTGCACGCGCCAGGCGAGGCGCTCGACGTCGAACGGGTCCATGCCGACGACATAGCGCGCGCCCAGCTCGCCAACGCAGGCGAGCAGGGTGTCGGTCTTGTTGACCACGCGGGCCTCGCCGACGCCACGCAGCCCGTCGTCGGTAACCAACTCGACGAAGGTGAGCTCACGCCAGGGCGTACCGACGACCACGGCCTCGACATCGACGATTCTCACCAGACCCTCCATTCAAGCCGCCGGCAGATAGAACTCGCCGCAGCCACTGCCGGCCATCATGGCGCGCCGGTCCGGCCGCGGCAACGTTACGAATCCCGCGGCGACGGTCAAGAATGGGGTACGGAGAGGCCATCCGGCACAGGAGAGCGCACATGAGCGGATTCGACCAGGGAACCAACCCGTACACGGGCGAGCCTGCGGGCCCGCCGGTGTCACATACGCCGATGGAGGAGATCGACCGCCTCGCGTCGGCGGCTGGCCGGGCGGCGCCCGAGCTGGCGGCGCTCACGCTGGAGCGCCGCGCCCAGCTGTTGCGGTCGGCGGCCGCGGCGCTGGAGGACGCCCGGGACGAGCTCGTCGAGCTCGCCGACGCCGAGACCGGACTCGGCTCGACCCGGCTCGGCGGCGAGCTCACCCGGACCCGGTTGCAGCTTGAGATGTTCGCCGATGTGGTGCTGGAGGGTTCGTTCCTCGAGGCGGTCATCGACCTGCCGGATCCGGCCGCTCTTCCGGCGCCCCGGCCGGACCTGCGCCGGGTGCTGGTGCCGATCGGACCGGTCGCCGTGTTCTCCGCGAGCAACTTCCCGTTCGCGTTCTCGGTCGCGGGTGGCGACACCGCCAGCGCAATCGCCGCCGGCTGTCCGGTCGTCGTCAAGGCCCATTCGGGCCATCCGGGGCTGTCGGTGCGGTGTGGCCAGATCGTCGGGGCGGCGCTCGCCGATGACGGGGCTCCTTCGGGCGCGTTCGCGGTGATTCACGGTACGGAGGGTGGCCGCGCGCTTGTGCAGCACCGAGCGATCGCGGCGGCGGGTTTTACCGGGTCGCTTGGTGGCGGTCGTGCCCTGTTCGACCTGGCCGCCGGCCGGCCCGATCCGATTCCGTTCTATGGTGAGCTCGGCTCGCTGAACCCGACCGTCGTGACACCAGGCGCGGTCGCCGCGCGGGGCGAGGAGATCGCGCGCGGATTCGTGTCGTCCTTCACGCTTGGGGCCGGCCAGTTCTGCACGAAACCGGGGCTGCTGTTCATACCGAAGGGGCATGGGCTCGACGACGCCCTCGCGTCGGCGGCGGCGGAGACAGAGGTGGGACCGTTGCTCAACCGGAGGATCCGCGACGCCTACGTGGAAATGTCGGAGACGTTGGCCGCCACACCCGGCGTTCGCTCACTTCTTGAGCCGTCCACGGTGGAGCAATCCGGGTTCCGGGTGCCACCGGCCCTCCTCGCCGTCTCGGCGACCGACCTGGTCGACCGGGCGTCGACGTTGCTGGAGGAGTGCTTCGGACCGGCCGCTTTGATCATCGAGTACGGCTCGACGGATGAGCTCGACGCGGCTCTCGACGCCGTCCCAGGCAGCCTTACCGCCACGCTGCATGCGGACCCTGACACGGAGCCCGAGCTGGTTCGTTCCCTATTGGACAGATTCAGCGCCGGGGCTGGCCGGGTCATCTGGGCCGGTTGGCCCACGGGAGTGGCGGTGACGTGGGCACAGCACCACGGCGGCCCGTGGCCGGCGACGACCTCGTCGGTGCACACGTCCGTTGGTGTCACCGCCGTAAGGCGCTTTCTCCGGCCGGTGTCCTATCAGAACGTGCCGGACCCGCTACTTCCTGACACGCTTCGCGATGCCAACCCGCTCGGCCTGCCGCGTCGAGTCAACGGCGTGCTGCATTCCGGTCCGATCGCCCTTGTTCCGACTGAGTCCAGCGCCATCGAATCCGTGGCCGGGTCGGGCAGACACGCCGGAAACCCGGCCTAGCGGGGGCGGGCAAGTCCAGCTATGCTAGATCCCGCAGGAGCCGACGTCTTCCCCCGTGGACGCCGGCTCCCGCCTTTTCCGCCATGTGTTTCGCCACGTCGCGCGTTGTTCGGCCATACCACTCTCGTTCGTTCCACACGAGGCCGGGCGTTGCGCCGGCGACCGCGAACTCTGCGGCAGGCGGCCCTTAGTTCCACCGGGCCCCGCATCCTGTCCCGAGGCCGCCGCCCTCGGGACAGGCGGCACTCATGTCTGTCGATATACTGGTCCCTCCGGCTCTTGGGGCGGCGCCCGACTAGGTCGCGATCACGCCACCACTCGGCCCAACAGACCTCCACGAGTTACCGCAAACACCCAAATAGCGTCACCAATAGGTACAAGCCGGCCGGGGCGGCCCGCAAGATGCCGGTGCGGGCGCAGCGCCCGTGAGCCCAGCGTGGCGGTCCCGCGCCGGACGGCCGGGATATCTTCATGGGATGCGTACGCAGGGACCCGCGCTGGCCGACGTGTCGCCGGGGGAGATCGCCCGGCTTGTGCGTGTCTCGTACGGGCTGGGCGGTGGCGCCGTGCCCCTGCACGGCGAGCACGACCTCAACCTGCTGCTCGAGGACGCGGACGGCAACCGACATGTGATCAAGCTGCATCGCGCCGGCGCCGACGCCCAGGAGTTGGAGCTTCAGGACGCAGTACTTGATCATCTGCGGGGCTTCTCACTCGAGGTGGCCGTGCCGGAGCTGGTCCGCGACCTCGCCGGCGAGCCGTACGCACTGGCCGATGTGCCGGGTGAGACGCCGCGACGGCTGCGGGTACTGTCCTGGGTGGACGGAACACCGTGGACGGACGCAGTTCGCGGGCGGGAGGGTGCGGTCGGTTCCATGACGCCTCGGTCCGCCACCGCGTCCGCTACGCCGAGCGGCGTGACGATCGGGTCGACGACGATGCGCAGCCTCGGTCGAGGGGTCGCCTCCGTGGATCGGGCTTTGCGGTCCTTTACGCACCCCGCCGTTCGCCGACCCCACCCGTGGAACCTGCTCACCGCCGCGGACGAGGTGGAGGACCACCTGCGGGCAGCGGGCGAGATCGATGATCCCGAATATCGAGCGACCGTCTCCGGGGTGCTGCGCCACCTTGCGACGGATGTCCGGGCGCGGTTGGCCGCCCTGCCCGGCCAGCCGATTCACAACGACGCCAACAACCACAACGTGCTCGTCGACCGCGATGACCTGGTGTGCGGGCTGATCGACTTCGGCGACCTGTGCTGGGCGCCACGCGTGTGCGGGCTCGCGGTGGCGTGCGCGTACGGGCTGATCGATCGGCCGATGGCCGACGTGGCCGCCCTGGTCGCCGGGTACCACGAGGTCGCACCGCTACGGCCAGCCGAGCTCGACGTGCTCTTCGACCTGATCCGCGCCAGACTCGCGCTCAGCGCGTGCATGGCCGTGCGGCAGCGTCGGGACCAGCCCGACAACGAATACCTCCTCGTGAGCCAGGACGGCGTGCGCGCCGTCCTGCGACGCCTGGCCGCGGAGTCGGCCGAGCTGGCCCATCTGCGCTTCCGGGCGGCCTGCGGGTACGAACCCGTACCGACCGCCCGCCACGTGCGCAACTGGTTGCAGCGCACCGAGACCGGGCCTGTGTGCGGCCACCCGTTGGGCGAGGCGGCGCTCATAGACTGGAGCCGCGACGGGGGCGCCGCGCGGCCGTACGTCACTCCGGCGATCGGTCGGTACCTGGAGGATCGCGCCGTCTACGCCGGGGACGCGTTCGCGACCGAGGATCTAGGGGAGCGGCGCACGCTGCATCTCGGCGTCGACATCTTCCTTCCGGCCGGCGAGCCGGTGCTGGCCCCGCTCGACGGCATTGTGCACGACACCGCCTGGCGGCCGGAGCGGGGCGACTGGGGCGGCGTGGTCGTGCTGGCCCACCGCACGGCTGGGTCGACCGACCTCGCAGGCTCGGGCGAGGACGTGCCGTTCTACACGCTCTATGGCCACCTCAGCCGCGCCAGCGTCGGGGCGTTGTCGCCGGGCACCCGCATCGCGCGCGGTGGAGTGATTGCCTCGCTGGGCGTCGAGGACGAGAACGGCGGTTGGCCGCCGCACCTGCACTTCCAGCTGTTGACCACCGACCTGGGTCGCGGCTGCGGCATCTACGGCGTGGCCACCCGGAGCGAGCGCGAACTGTGGGAATCGATCAGTCCCGATCCAAACCTGGTCCTGGGTCTCGTCCGGGGCGTGCGGACCGAGCCGGATCGGGGGCGTGCCGACCTCCTGGACGCGCGGCGCACGTCGCTGTCCCGTGCGCTCAGCCTCTCGTACACGGAGGCACTGACGATCGTACGGGCGGACGGGGCGCGCCTGTATGACGAGGCTGGGCGGGCCTATCTCGATCTGGTCAACAACGTGTGCCATGTCGGGCACGCGCACCCGAGGGTCGTGGGCGCCGCAGCCGAACAGATGGCGCGGGTGAACACGAACACGCGGTATCTGCACCCGCTACTGGTGAGTTATGCGCGCCGGATCGCCGCCACCTGCCCGGATCCGCTCAGCGTGGTCTTCCTCGTCAACTCCGGCAGCGAGGCGAACGACCTCGCGCTGCGCCTGGCGCGGGCGCACACCGGCCAGCGCGACGTGCTCGTCCTCGACCACGCTTATCACGGCAACCTCACCTCGCTGATCGACATCTCGCCGTACAAGTTCGACGGTCCGGGCGGTCAGGGCCGACCCACGCACACACACGTGTGCGCGCTGCCGGACACCTATCGCGGCCCGCTGCGCCGGGGGGAGCAGGACGTAGGCGTGCGCTACGCCAAGGACGTCGGCCGGCGCCTCGCGGACGTCCACGCGCAGGGGCGGGGCGTGGCCGCCTTCGTGGCGGAGTCATTCCCCGGCGTCGCCGGGCAGATCGAGCTGCCAACGAGATATCTGGCGTCCGCGTACGAACAGGTCCGGCGCGCCGGGGGCGTGTGCGTCGCCGACGAGGTGCAGGTCGGCTTCGGCCGGGTGGGCAGCCACTTTTGGGGCTTCGACGTGCACGGGGTCGTGCCCGACATCGTCACCGCCGGCAAGCCGATCGGCAACGGGCATCCGCTCGGCGCGGTCATCACCACGCCCGAGATCGCGCACTCATTCGCCAACGGGATGGAGTACTTCAACACGTTCGGTGGCAACCCCGCCTCCTGTGCGGTCGGTCTCGCCGTGCTGGATGTGATCGTCGACGAGCGCCTGCAGGCGCATGCCGCCAGCGTCGGGGAGCGGCTCATGGCAGGGCTGCGCGGGCTGGCCACGCGCCACGCGCTCATCGGCGACGTCCGGGGTCGTGGCCTCTACATCGGTGTCGAACTCGTGCGCGACCGGGCCACGCTCGAGCCCGCCGCGCGCGAGGCGACGCTGGTCTGCGAGTTGGCGCGCGCCTACGGCGTACTGCTTTCCACGGACGGGCCGTACCACAACGTTCTTAAGATCAAGCCGCCGCTCGCGCTCACGGCGGACGACGCCGAGGAGTTCCTGCAAGTGCTAGGTAGCGTGCTGTGATGATGGCGCTCGCTCCGCTCGCGCGTGCTTCGCGCCTCTTGGCCCGGCCTGCTTCCGCTCCGTCGCTCGGTCGCAAGCTCCCTCGCTATGTCGCGGCTTCGGCCGGCGGCGCGAAGCGGCGGACGCGACGTCCGGACCAGCCGGTTACACCTCAATACTTCCAGCGGGTCTGGGCGGCGATGGTGGCCGCGTCGGCGTTTTCGAACAGAGCGATCTCGCCCCGCCGAATCGTTGCGACCGTGTCGACCAGGGTCTCGCCGAGAGCCTCGATGAACACCGGATCTGCCTCGAACGCCGCCACCGCCTCGGCGAGTGTTCCCGGCAGCGCGGCGATGCCGCGGCCGGCGCGTGTCTGCGGGTCCAGCGACGCCGGGTCCACGTCGACCGGCTCCGGCAGCGTCGCGCGATCGCCTAGGCCGGTCCGGCCAGCGGCCAACAACCCGGCCATGAGCAGGTACGGGTTGGCCGCGGCGTCGAAGCACTTGACCTCCACGTTGGAGGCCAGGGGCCGGTTGCCCACGGGGCCCATGACAAATCGCATCGCCGCCTCCCGGTTCTCCAGGCCCCAACACGCGTACGCGCCGGCCCAATGGGATGGGACGAGCCGTAGGTAGCTCGCGACCGACGGGGCGCCGATGGCGAGGAGCGCCGGCAGCCGGTCCAGTATCCCGGCCATGAACGCCTCTCCTTCCGGAGTCAGGCCGAACCTGCCAGCACCGTCCGACATCAGGTTCGCCTTGTCGCGCCACAGGCTCAGGTGCACATGGCCGCCGTTGCCGACCCTCTCGGCGAGCACCTTCGGTGCGAATGTCGCCCGCATGCCGTGCCGGGCGCTCGTGGCGCGGATCGTTTCGCGAACGAGCACCGCGGTGTCGGCGGCGCCGACCGGATCGTCGACCGCGACCGAAACCTCGTACTGGCCGGCGGCGTACTCGGGATGTATCTGCTCGACCGAGACACCCTGCGCGGCGAGCGCGACGAGCAGGTCGCGCAGGTACTCGGAGAGCTCGGTGAGCCGGGTCATGCCGTACGCCGGCCCCTTGCACGCCGGGACGAACTCGTCGCCGTCGCCCACCGAGACGCACCACTCCACCTCGAACGCCGCCCGTACGGTGAGGCCAAGGGCGGCGAGCCGATTCGCCTCGCCCCGGGCGATGGCGCGCGCGTCCCGCAGATGCGGATTGCCGTTCTGGTCGTACCGGTCCGCCGGGGCCCACGCCCACCCCGGCGCCGCGGCGAGCGCGGTAAGCCGGTTCAGGTCCGGGTGCAGCCGGAGGTCACCGACCGGTCCGCCGGCGAAGCGACCGGTGACCGGCGTGTCGTCGACCAGGAAGGTGTCAAAGACCGGCGACGCGCCTACGCCCCACGTGGCCGCGTGCTCAAGCCGGCCCACCGGCACTGCCTTCACCCTTGTGATCCCGCTGTTGTCGACCCAGGTCAGCGCGATACCAAGGATCCCGCGTGCCTCTAGGTCGGGGACCATGTTCCTGGCTACGCCGCCCCAGTACCCGCGCTCGATCTGCTCCATCGGGACGCCGCCTTCCCAACGGCCGCACCGCCGCCGGCGGCCGGTACTCCACGCCTGTGGCCGCCATCGCTCTCCTGCGGCCGGTCTCGCCGCGACCTTACATTAGGCACGAGGTGAGTGCCGTGCTGTCGTTCGTCGAGTCCCTGTCCCTGGTGGACCACCACTGCCACGGTGTGTCGCGTGCCGAGCTCGACCGGCCCGGATTCGAGTCGATGCTGAACGAGGCGCCCGGGCCCGGCGGGAGTACGACGAGAGCGTTTGGCACAACGTTGTTCGACTCCCAGATCGGGCTCGCGGTACGGCGATGGTGTGGACCCGTGGTGGATCTGCCGCGGCACGCGGAGGCCGATGATTACCTGGCTCGCCGGGCCGAGCTCGGACCTTCGGAGGTGATCGAGCGCTTCCTGCGCCGTGCCGGCCTCGCGGCACTATGCGTGGACACCGGCTTCGAGCCCGATCAGATGCTGTCTTCGTCGGAGCTGGGCGCCGCGGCGGATGCACCGGTGTATGAGATCGTCCGGCTGGAACGGGTCGCGGAGGAGGTCGTGACCGAGCGGGCCGGGGCGGACGGCGACGCGGCCGCGGGCTTCGCCGCGGCAGTGCTGGCTCGCCTTACCGAACGGGCCGACACTGCGGTCGCCGTGAAGTCCGTAGCGGCGTACCGGGTCGGCCTCGCACTCGCCGACCGGCGCCCCGATGATGCCGAGGTGGCCAGAGCGGCGGACCGGTGGTTGTCGCTGGTAGACAATGGAGCTCCGGCGAGGCTCGTGGATGAGGTGCTGCACCGGTTCCTCGTGTTCGCGGGCGTCGATCTCGGTCTGCCCGTGCAGTTCCACGTCGGGTACGGTGACCGCGACCTGGACCTGCACAGGTGCAACCCGCTGCTGCTCACTGATCTACTGAGGACGATCGAGCCGACTGGTGTTCCGGTCATGCTGCTGCATAACTACCCGTACCATCGGGAGGCCGGCTACCTCGCGCAGGTCTTCAGCAACGTGTTTGTCGACATCGGACTCGCGCTGCACAACGTGGGCCGGCGGGCCTCGGCCGTTCTGGCCGAAGCTCTTGAGCTCACCCCATTCGGAAAGTTCCTCTACTCGTCCGACGCCTTCGGTCTGCCGGAGCTGCATTACCTCGGCGCGGTACTGTTCCGCCGCGCGCTGTCGGACGTGCTCGAGGAGGGGCTCGCCGAGGACGCGTGGACCGAAGCGGACGCGCGGCGACTGGCCCACCTGGTCGGCCACCAGAATGCGCGTCGGGCCTACCGCCTACCGTGACCCCCAAACCCCGTCGATCTAGGACTTGTTCTCGTGGTTAGAGATCAAACCACGAGAACAAGTCCTAGATCGACGGAGTTTGGGGAGGACGGGAGGGCGGGAGGGCCTAGATCGACGGAGGGAGGGACTTCGCCGTCGCGACGACGCGGTCGGTCCACCACGCCAGT
>Ga0184612_10000934_pt1 | contig 13980 bp, 10 predicted proteins | sample PLM3_60_coex_FD_133163 | JGI IMG/M metagenome (GOLD analysis project Ga0184612, IMG submission 133163) | Groundwater sediment microbial communities from an aquifer in East River, Colorado, USA - PLM3_60_coex | ecosystem: Environmental > Terrestrial > Soil > Riparian zone | place: USA: East... | reverse complement strand
TCCCGTGAATGCCGTGATGGTCATTGCGCCCGTCGGAATCGTCGTCGGTTTGCTCGTCGGTCTGGGCACGGCGCTGCTTTTTTCTCTTATTCCCTTGCTGCCCCTCCGCAAGATCTCGCCGTTGCTTGCCCTTCGTTCCTCCTATGAAGCAGGTCAACGCTATAGGGATCCGCTGCTCTGGTTGGTTTTCTCCGCCATCTTGGCGGCGGTCGCCGGCTTCGCCGTGACTACTACCGCGAGCTGGCTCTTTGGCCTGTGGTTCACCGCAGGAGTGATGTTCGCGTTCGGACTTCTGGTGGCCGTGGCCCGGGGTGTGGCGATTCTAATGAGCAAGGTAGTCCCGGGATTTTTGTCCTTTCCCTGGCGTCAGGGGTTGGCCAATCTCAACCGACCCAACAATCAGACCACAGCGGTGATGCTTGCCATCGGTTTGGGGACTTTTCTACTCGTCACCCTTTACAATGTTCGTAGCGCGTTGATGAGCCAGGTCGTGGAACGAAGCGGCAAGGGGGAGCCGAATCTGGTGCTCTTCGATGTGCAGCAACAACAGCGACGAGACATCGAGAAGCTGGTGCAATCCTTTAATCTCGGCCTTTATACCGAGGTGCCGGTGGTGACCATGCGACTATCTGCGGTCAAAGACCGAAGAGTCGAAGAAATCCGCGCTGATACCAGCTCGAGAATTCCATCGTGGGCGCTGCGCCGGGAATATCGCTCGACCTATCGGAGCCGGCTCGCCGGCACCGAGCAGATCGTCGCGGGAAGGTGGCAGGGAAAGGTCGATGGCGACTCGCAACCGATACCGGTCTCTCTCGAGACGGGTATCGCGGAAACACTGCGTGTGAGTATCGGCGATTCGTTGGAATTCGAGATTCAAGGGGTTCCTCTGCGGACTCGGGTCGCCAGCCTGCGGGAAGTCGATTGGCAGCGCGTGCAGCCTAACTTCTTCGTGGTTTTTCCGCAGGGCGTGCTGGAGAATGCTCCGCAGTTCTATGCCGTGGTGGCTCGAGCGGAGTCCGCCCCCTCCTCAGCAAATCTTCAGCGCGCCGTCGTGGAGCGTTTCCCCAACGTCTCCGTAATCGATTTGACCCTTGTCCTCAATACTCTCGATTCCATACTCGGCAGAGTTTCCGACGCCATCCGCGTCGTCGCTCTTTTTACCATCCTCACCGGTTGCGCCGTGCTTGCCAGCGCCGTGCTCAGCAGCCGTTCCCAGCGCGTTAAGGAAAGTATTTTACTGAGGACGCTCGGCGCGCCGCGACGGCAAATTGTCACCAGCGTGATCGCCGAATATGTATTCTTGGGATTGATTTCCGCCGTGACCGGCGCGCTGCTTGCCATTCTGGCGAGCTGGGCGCTGAGCTTTTACTTTTTCAAAACCGCGGCCGCTCTTTCGGTTGGGGCCGTGGTTTCGGTGCCGATTATGGTCACCGTTATCACGGTTCTCGCCGGCGCCTTGGGTTGTTGGGGAATCTTCCGGCGCTCCGCGCTGGAAACCCTTCGAGCGGAAGCGTGATAGTTGTTTCGGAATGAACGTCCGCGAGTTGTCGATGGCCCGCGATTTTGCCTACCGTTTCCGTGTTCGCCATGATGAGCTTGATTCCTTCGGACATCTCAACAATGCGGTCTGCGTTAAGTACATGCAGGAAGCCGCCATTCAGGCTTCAGCGGACGCCGGATATTCGCTTCAGTGGTATGAAGAGCGCGGCGTCGCCTGGGTGATTCGCCGCTTGGAGATCCGCTATTACCTGCAGGTCCGTTACGGCGACGAGCTTGAAGTGGCGACCTGGATATCCGAGTGCGGCAGATCGACCTGCATTCGTGAATACGACGTCACGCGTACTATAGACGGAGCGCGGGTCGCGCGCGGCCGGTGCGTCTACCGGAAGAAATCAAGATCGCCCTTTCTCCGGGAGGCGAAAAAGAGGACCTCGGAATTCGCGGTTACAAGTCACGCACGGTGGAGGATTGCTACCGGTATTGTTACCGGCGTCAGGTGCAAAGCTATGAGCTCGATCCCCTCGGGCGGGTGCACCACACGGTCTTTTTCAACTGGATCGAGCAGGCCTACTACAACGCGATACGCTTGGCCGGCCATCCGCTGGAGGAGTTGCGCGCCGGAGACTGGATGGTTTTCCAGGGAGGCCACGAAATCGAATATTTTAGTCCTGCTCGCGACAACGATGAGATCGAGATCGTGAGCTGGATTTGCGAGGTCGGCAAAGTGCGCGGCGCATGGATTCACGAAATCTACGAAGTCCGAAGTAAAACGCTCCTGGCGCGGGACTATTCCCTGGGAATATTTGTCAATGCCAACGGCAAACCGACTGCGGCGCCGCAATCTCTGCTCGACGATATTTTGCGCGGCTCATCGAGGGGTGATAGCACCTGCACGTGAGTTCAACGTTCAATGTTCAATGTTCCGGGTTAAACGTACCAGCTCCTTTCGGACCTTGAACCTTGAACTTTGAACGTTGAACTCGACCTGGGTCTATTGCCTCCGGGCTCGTGGCTTTCTATAGTTTTCGAAAGAAATCCCTTTAGGAGTTCCAATGCCAGAACAAAAACCCTACAGACTGCCCACCACCGTTATTCCCGAACGTTACGAGATCAAACTTACGCCGGACCTTTCCGCGGCGACATTTGCGGGAGAAGAAAAAGTTTTTGTTCAAGTTATCGAGCCGGTCAGGCAAGTCGTTGTCAACGCGGCCGAGCTTGAATTCCAAGCCGTTTCGATTAAAGGGCCCGGCGGCAAGGTGGTGTGGGGGAATACGGCTCTGGACATCGAGAACGAGCAGGCAACCTTCGACTTCCCTGAAACCCTAAATCCTGGGCGGTGGGAGCTGCAGATTACCTACGCCGGTATCTTGAACGATAAACTTCACGGTTTTTACCGCAGCACCTACAAAGACCCCAACGGACGGGAAAAGACACTAGCCTCGACGCAGTTCGAATCGACCGACGCCCGGCGGGCTTTTCCTTGTTGGGATGAGCCGGCGTTCAAGGCGGTTTTCCAGGTGACTCTTGTAGTGGACCAAGACCTGACGGCGATTTCCAACGCGCGGGTTCTCCGCAAGACTCCTTTGTCGGGCACCGGGAAAAAAGAGGTCGTCTTCGCCGATACCATCAAGATGTCCACCTATCTTGTCGCCTTCATTGTCGGCGAGTTCGAGGGTACGGATCCGGTCATGGTGGGCAACGCCCCATTGCGGGTGTGGGCGGTACCGGGAAAAGGCCATCTCGCCAAGTTCGCTCGGGAGAGTGGCGCTTTCTCGCTGGCTTTTTTCAGCCGCTATTACGATATCGCTTATCCCGGGGACAAATTGGATTTGATTGCGATTCCTGATTTTGCCTCCGGCGCCATGGAGAATCTCGGCGCGATTACGTTCCGTGAGACTGCTCTCCTGGTCGACGAAGGGAAAGCGACGCGGGCGGAGTTGGAACGGGTGGCGGACGTCGTTTCCCACGAGAACGCCCATATGTGGTTTGGCGATTTGGTAACCATGAAGTGGTGGAACGGGCTGTGGCTGAACGAAGCCTTTGCCACGTTCATGGAGATGCTCGCGGTGGACACTTGGAAGCCCGAATGGCGGCGCTGGGACAGTTTCACCGTGTCCCGCGCGGCGGCGATGCAAGTCGACGGATTGAAGAGCACGCGTCCCATCGAGTTTCCCGTGGAAAGACCAGAAGAAGCGGCGGGTATGTTTGACGTGCTGACCTATGAAAAAGGCGCCTCGGTGCTGCGCATGCTCGAGCAGTATCTTGGACAGGACGCGTTCCGCGACGGCATTCGACTGTACTTGCGCCGCCACGAATACGCCAACGCCGAAACCACGGATCTCTGGGACGCGCTGGAAGACTCAACACGCCAGCCCGCGCGTGCGCTCATGGATTCGTGGATTTTTCAGGCGGGTTATCCGTTGATCAGCGTCGAGAAAACGGGGCGCAGCCTCATCCTTTCGCAGCGGCTCTTTCGTTATCTACAGGATGGCGATATCCCTGATCGCAAGTTTCACGTGCCGATTTTCCTACGGGTCGAAGCGAAAGGCGCTGTGAGCCACCAAACCCTGCTCTTAACCGATACACAAAACCGTGTTGACTTGCCCGACGACGTGAACTGGGCCGTAGTTAACGCCGGCGGTCACGGCTTTTATCGAGTGCGCTATAGCGGGGATCTCATGGAGGCGCTTAAAGGAGGGCTGCAAACCAATCTCTTGGCAGTGGAACGATTCAACCTGGTGAACGATACCTGGGCAACGACCTTGGCCGGTCTAACGTCGTTGACAGATTACCTGGACTTGATTGATCTGTTCCGTGATGAGACCGATCTTAACGTCTGGACCACGGTGATCATCTCTAGTCACCATCTGCACCGAATCCTGGATGAGGTACAGGAGCGGCTATTTCAAGAACGGATCCGCGCCATTTTTAACCCGGCGCTTCAGCGCCTTACCTGGTCTCCGAGGGAAGGGGAGACGGAGCTCGAGCGGCAACTGCGGGGCGACCTGATCAATGCTCTCGGCACGGTGGCGGAGGACAAAGCGTGTCAACAGCGGGCTCGGGAGCTATACGCTCAATACGAAAAGGACCCAACCTCCGTCGAGCGCAACTTGGTTCCGGCTTTGGTATCGATTGTCGCTCATACGGGGACCGGCGCGGATTATGACAAGTTTTACTCCAGGTTTAAAAACGCTCAAACCCCGCAGGAAGAGACACGTTATCTTTTCGCTCTCGGAGCCTTCCGCCAGCCGGACTTGATCGACCGAACGTTGCAGATGACCATTAGCGGCGAAGTGCGCACCCAAAACGCGCCCTATCTCATGCGCGGAATTCTCCTCAATAAGGACGCGAGAGCACAGGCGTGGTCCTTTATGAAAGAACACTGGAATGAAATGCTCAACAAATATCCGGATAACTCCATCCCGCGTATGTGCGAAGGCATCATCGGCCTGGTTACTCCCGAGCTTGAGGCCGACGTTCGAGAATTTTTCAGCCGACACCCGGTGAAGCAGGGGGCGAAGCAAATAGAACAGCACCTGGAAAGACTGCGAATCGCCGTCGCGTGCAGGGAGCGCTGGAATGACTTGCTGCGAGCATGAGGCGGATTCGCGCGTCTGGCGAGCAACAGCTTTGAACCTACGATAGCGCCACCATAGGAACGGGTATTCGTAGATATGCCCATGCCCGTCGACTCCATAATCGCGTGTCTTGAACGTACCGGCCCAACTTACATAATATGGCTCTGACAGAAGATGCAGCAGCGAAGATTATTTTGATTCGTTCAATCGAGGAGTGCGACAGGAATTTCTTTTCAGATTCGTTGCTGGTGGACGCGTTTGCCGCCGCGAGAAACTTCGCTCCTGGGTTGAGCTGGGTCAAGGCGCGGGCGCAATTTCTGTTTGACCATCTTTCGTCCGCTTACCAATCGGTTATTCATCTGGCAACGCTACCGACGCCGCTAACGTTGCCTCTGTGCTTGATCGCCTTGGCTTTGGGCTTTGCAACGAATTTGCTCGGACCGGCGGAGAAAATCCATGTCGTGCGCAACCCGGTGCTATTGCTTGTGGCGTGGAACCTATTTGTCTATCTTGTACTTTTCCTGGTGCTCTTGGGTAAGCCAAGAAAAAGGAACCGGGTTTCTTCGCCATCCGCTAGGAGTGCCAGCGTCGAACGAGAAGCGGTATCGGAAGCTAAGATCAATATTCCCCGGTTGGCGCAGTTTTTCATACCAGGGCTCTGGCATTTTTTTCACCGGGTCGCCTTGGGTGTGGGCGAAAAAAAGAAATTAGCGGATGTCGCCAGCCGCTTTAGTGTCAACTGGTACGCCGTTGCCGCCCCCTTGGTGGTTGCGCGGTGGGAAGTCATGCTTCATTTGGGGGCGTTGTTTCTGGCCACCGGGGCAGTGGCGGGCATGTATTTCCAGGGACTCTTTCAAGGCTATCAAGCCATCTGGAGCAGCACTTTCATTACGGGCGAACCGTCCGTCATCGCCTTTGTCCATGCTCTCTTTGGTCCAAGTCTCTTAGTATCCAACCTGCTCGGTCTTGGACTGGCAGGCGAGATCGATGTCGCCCGCCTTCTTTCACCGCAAGGCGACAAAGCCGCCGCGTGGATTCATCTGTTCGCCATTACGGTAATGATCACAATCGTGATCCCGCGGGCGGCGTTAGTTGCCTGGAAATGGAGAAACATCAAGCGGCTGCGCAAGGACATCGGCCTTAGGTTGGACCCCTATTATGGCGAGGTCATCGAAGCTCCCGTCCGCGCGTTGATTGAGAAAGAAGTCTCGAACGGGGCAAAACAATTCTCCGGAGACGTCGCGGCCTTCGTCGGTCAGAAGCTCTATCATGAGCGGATCGTTCCGCGATTGCGACAATTCAGGGAAGAGGGCGGGAAAGTTTCAGAACTGAAGTCCGAGATACAGTCGTTATCGGAAGCTTTTGCGCCGCAAATCGAGTCTTATGTCGTTGAAGCTCGCTTGCCCGAGTTTCAGAGTACCTTATCGCAGCGCGTCGGCGAGATCCTAAGAAGTCTAGGGACGGATTTCATCGTTCTCAAAGAACCGCAAGCGGTACTTGGCGGGATGGAAATAACTAGTGGCGGAAATACGGATATGGGTATCTCTCAACAATTCACCAGTGCGATCGGCCTTTCGGTCGGAACCTCGATCGCGCTTGCCATTGCCACCGTCAGCGGTGGGCTCGGCAAGTACCTGGGAGTAGCGATCGTAGCGACGTGTCTGCACACCACCGGGCCCGTCGGTTTCTTAATCGGCCTCATTGTCGGCGCAGCGACCGCGGCCGGCGCGTGGTGGTTGGGCAAGGAGAAAATCGCGGACGCGGTTGAAACTCTCCCTCTGCCCGCGGCCGTTGTACGGACCGCGCTTTGGGAGTCGCGCTTTCAGCGCCTAGCCGACGATGGCCGAAAGCAATGCGAAGACTCGGTGCGCGCAGAGGTCGATGAGCGGCTCAAAGCACTGCAGCCGAGAATAACTACTGAGATATTAGCGCGGGTACGCAGTTTGTGGCAGGCTTGAATAGGAATAGTTCAATATTCAACGGCCTGCGGCTGTTCCGGGTTCAAGGTTCAAAGTTCAAGGTTTGCCTTCGGACGTGTGTAAGGTGTTTCGGATATGACGCATCCCGCCTACGCTCTTCTGTTAGTGGCACTCATTTTCGCGGTCAGTGACGCGGGTCCGGCGCGCGCCCAAGTAACCGCCGACAAAGTCATCGTCAGTTACCCGAGCAAGTCCATCACCAACTTTCCGATTTTAGAGACGGCGAAACAGAAAGGTTTCTTTCAGAAGGAAGCGCTGAATGTCAGCGCCGTCTACATGCGCGGTGGAATCGACATTAAAGCCTTGCTAACGGGTGACGCCGACTTCGGTACGGGTAGCACCACCGCGGTGACTGCGTTTGTCGCCGGCGCGCCGCTGCGCGTGATTATGAGTCTTAATGCTTACGTCGATCAAGGTCTTTACGCGCAACCGAAGTACCGCAGTTTGGCACAGCTCAAAGGGCAACCGATCGGATCGCTCAATCCCGGCGGGCTCGTGGATACCCTGCTGCGACGGATTCTGATCCAGGGCGGACTTCAGCCTGATAAAGACGTTGTGGTTCTCAACATGGGTGGGACGCCGGAGCGCTACGCCGCCTTGAAATCTGGTACCATCGCAGCGTCGATGTTGAGCGCGCCGCATAGTCTGCGCGCGGAGAAAGAAGGTTTCACCAAGCTCGCGGTCACCCGCGATTACGTAAACGTTTCCGGTACGGGTCTGGTCGCGCATGCCGACCAGATCAAAAAGCGGCCGGCTATGATGAAACGATTCATGCGTGCTTCACTGCGCGCGATGAACTACATCCGTGAGAATCGTACCGAGACAACCCAGCTGATCGTCCGCGAGTTCGGCATGGATCAAGAAGTTGCCGCCCTCGCTTACAAACAGTTGTTAGAGTTACTCAGCACGGACGGCAAAAATCGCGTGGACGGTTATCAGCTCTTGATCGATTTCGCCCGCGCCGCGCAGAAAGTGGATAAGCCGATCCATGCCGCTCAGTTCATCGACGAAGCCTTGCTCGACGAGGTGCTGCGCGAAGGCGTTACCCAGCGGTGACCGACAAAAACATTAACCGCAAAGAACTTAGCGCGACGGAGCCGCAACCAAAGAAAAGATTTGACCACGAAGAACGCAAAGCTCGCAAAAAAATGTAGGGGCGGGTTTCAAACCCGCCCGGTTTCGTGGACTATCGTGACGTACGTGGTGAGAAAGTGTTTCGTCGAATGGCGAACGGTCGTCAGAAACTTTGCGCCAGCTGCCAAGACTTCCACACATGGTAGTGCAAAGTACACAGAGAGCGAAACGCTAAATGTGCAGTACCTCTCGCGTCATTCCCGTGGAAACGGGAATCCAGGTTCGTTTGGTTGGGGGGTCGCGACACCCAGAGGGTTCAAGACGCGCTGACCAAAGCGTGAACCATTTTTGTGGCTGATCCCGCAGTCTGTCATAGGCCTGTCCTGAGTAACATCGAAGGGCTCAACCCATCCTACAGCTCTCGAATGACGAGTATGGGATGAAGTTGTTCCTAACCACCCTTGCTTATCTGCTGCTTCTCGCAATTGCCTTTCCGATCATGGCTGCATCTGACGGGCGTGAAGAATGGGAGAAGGTTCTACGCGCGGGGAAACAAGAAGGGAGAGTCGTCCTTTATACCTTTCCCGGTCAAGAACTTGTGTTCCAAGAGTTCCAGAAAACTTTTCCCGACATCAAGCTGGTCGAAGTGAGCGTGCGTGGATCGGAACGGGTGACAAGAATCGTGTCTGAGAGGCGGGCGGGAAAGTACCTTGCCGATATCCTCATCGGCGGCGTCGGCTCGGCCCAGTCCGGGCTTCTCAAAACAGGCCTCCTCGATCCGATTAAACCCGGACTGATTCTCCCCGAAGTTTTGGACGAGTCGAAATGGTGGCAGGGAAAGCACGTCTACGGAGACGACGAGGACAAATATATCTTCTCTTTCGGCGGCGCGCCGCTTTATTATTTTCACTATAACACCACGCTGCTGAATCCCCAGGAATTCAAATCCTACTGGGACCTTCTTAATCCCAAGTGGAAGGGAAAGATGGTCGTGACCGAGCCAATGACCGGAGGCACGCAGGAGCCCTTGGTTTTCATGTATCACAACAAGGAACTCGGCCCTGAGTTTGTCCGACGATTTCTAACCGAAATGGATCTTGGCGTGAGCCGCGATATTCGGCAACTCTTGGATTGGGTAGCGCAAGGCAAATACGCCATGTCGGCTTTGCAAAACGCAGATCGAATACGGTTGTGGGATGCGAGAAAGCAAGGCCTGCCGGTAAACGCATTCGAAACTGACAAATTCAAGGAGGGAGGCCTGGTAGGGTCGGGCGGCGGCAATATCGCTTTGATCAATCGAGCGCCGCACCCCAATGCAGCGAAGGTCTTTATCAATTGGTTCCTCTCGCGGGAAGGCCAAATCGCCTACCAAAAACTTGTCCAGGGCGGGAGAAACTCGCTCAGGATCGACATCCCGAAGGATGATCTCCCGCCCCATGCTCGCATCAAACCGGGAGCCAAGTATACGCTCATAGATGACATCGGCTATAGCGACCTCGATTCTGTCCAGCGGTTTGTAACCGAAACCTGGAAGAAAAAGTGATCGCATGAAGATTTCGGTCGGGCGTCTGATCGTTAAGTTCTATTAAGAGGCGGGAGTGCCATACCTCTTCGGACTCTCCGGCCATTCGATTTTTCCTATCACCGAAGCAGAAAACGTGGCCTGACCGCGAGCACTCTGGCCGCAGTCAAACGGCCAACAGCACTTCGCAAGTCAATGTTATTGGATGTATTCTAACCAGTTGAGGGAATTTAATTCAGCTACGGAGGATAGCCGGAAAATTGGCGAAGAGAAACAAAAACAGATCGAAGAATAAGGCCAATCGCGCGCGTGAACGGGAACAAGATTCGCGAGTACGAGAACCGGAGCGGCGGCCCGAACCTAACGCGGTCCAAAACACACGATTGTTTTATGCCGGCGGAGCGGCGGTCATTGGTATTCTAGTTGCGGGTATCATCTGGTTTATCATCCACAGATCAAGTGAAGATCCGGGCCTGCGTCCGTCCTCACCTACGGCAACGTTGCCAGAGCAAAATAACGAGCCGGGAGCAGACCGCTCCTCAACCCAAGGCCCGATTCCTGGCAGCTCGAAAAGCTCAATCCAAGCTCCTTCAAGCACAAAAGTGCTTCGCGACCGCTTGAAGAGTGGGGGAGAAGGACCTGCGATGGTCGTGATTGAGGCAGGGTCGTTTCAGATGGGGGATGTTCAAGGCCGCGATAAAGCCGCACTTCCGGTTCGCACGGTTAGAATCCAGAAGCCTTTCGCCGTTGGCCGTTACGAAGTGACTTTCGAAGAGTACGATAAATTTGCCCAAGCGACAAAACGAGAGCTGCCGAGTGATGGGGGTGGGGGTCGTGGCCGGCAACCCGTTATCAACTTCTCATGGCAAGACGCCGAGGAATATGCCAAGTGGTTGTCGACGCAGGCAGGCAAGCGTTACCGTTTGCCCACTGAAGCGGAGTGGGAATATGCCGCGCGCGGGGGGACGGAAACCGTCTATTGGTGGGGGAATGAAATGAAATCCGGCATCGCGAACTGTGCTGACTGCGGTAGCCAGTGGGACAACAAAGTGACTGCGCCGGTGGGTTCGTTTCCACCTAATCCTTTCGGACTTTTCGACACTGCCGGTAATGTGTGGGAGTGGGTGGAGGACTGCGACCATGACAATTACAACGCTGCGCCCACGGATGGATCGGCTTGGATGAAGGAAGGCGGTGGTAACTGCTATCTGCGCGTATTCCGCGGCGGCGCGTGGAACTACGCAGCGAGGGGCGTGCGTTCATCGTTCCGGGGCAGGGGCGACCCGGGCAACCGGAGCGCCAGCATCGGCTTTCGTCTTGTCCGGGAGATCGAATAGCCCTTCCTGCGGAAGGTTCAAATAGTTCAAATCGTTCAAAGCGTTCAAGGCGTACGAAGGTTTCAGGTTCAAGGTTCCAAGTTCAACGTTCAAAGGTGGAACCCCCCCTCTGAATACTAAACGAAAGTGACCCTTCCGCAGAAAAACTTCTAAAAAAGTCATTGACAAGTAAGTAAGTAATTGCTAACTAACCGATGATGAGCAATAACGGGCGACTTTCTGCTGAGGAGCGGCGGCAGGCCATTGCTGATGCCGTTCGCGGGGTTTTTGCGGACAAAGGGTTCGACGGCACGACTACACGGGAGCTGGCCAAAGCTGCCGGAGTCTCGGAGGCCTTACTTTACAAACACTTTCCCAGCAAAGAGTCGCTTTATGCGGCGATGCTCGATGCCTGTGTCAAAGGTCCAACCTTCGCGGCATTCAAGCGAATCTTGACTTTGGACCCATCCACCTCGACCCTGGTTTTCATGGTCCACTTCGTCGTCACCCGTTTCGTCCAGGGATGGGCCGGCGACCCTAACGAGAAGGTCATGGATCGCTTGAGCGTGCGCAGCCTCCTAGACGACGGGGCTTTCATAAGACTAACGCATAAAAAGTTTGCTCCCGCATGGCTCGCCAAGTTCGAGGCCTGTCTGAAAGCCGCGGCCAAGGCTGGAGAAATGCATGAAATTCCGTTGCGCCATGATCTCAGGGCTTGGTTGGTGCATCACATCGCTTTTGCTTTGATGCTCCATCTTCATCCCGAGCAGCCGGCGGTGGATTATAAAGTTTCAAGACAAGCTTTGGTTGAGCAAACGGTGTGGTTTGCGTTATTGGGCGTGGGCCTTAAGGAGCAGGCGATCAAGCGCTATTACAATCCCAAGGCTTTGTCGTTGCTGACCCAATAGTTTTTTAGATCAGCCGGTTAGTGAAGGCCCACTAACTCTTTACTTGAGGAAACAGGAAAAATGAAATTCGAAAAAAAGCGCGCCGAGAATAAACCGGTGCAAACAAACCGTGGCGGCGACGAAATTTCGTCGCTCTTTCAGCCGGACGTGCTCCTGGCCGAACAGTACATCGAGAATTTTCGCAGGAAAACGCCTTTGGAGCCCGAAAAAGCACTGCTGCTGGCGGTTTTAGAAGACGGCGTCCGATGTTTTCAGGACAACATCCTGCCTCGAAATAAAAAAAAGCAGATCTTGTTCGAAGAGGCTGAAGCATGGCTTTTTAGCGATGAATCGAATGAGATTTTCTCGTTTGCTTCGATCTGCGTCCTACTCGGTTTTGATCCAGGTTATATCCGGCGCGGGCTCAGGCAATGGCAGGAGCGGGCCGTCGGTGGAACGCGAAAGAAACAACGGGGTTGTGGGTCCGTACCGCAACGTCTCGTGGCATAAAAGTGAAGTTTCGCGGCTTACAAACTCCGCGGAGATGGATTTCTATTTCCGCCAGGATGCTCGTAGTTTTGGGCAGCCTGGTCCTCGTTGCTGCCTGTGAGAAAAAAGCGCCGCCATCGTTCGAACGGCCGCCGGCGCCGGTGACTGTCGCCACGGCGGTCACGCAAGACGTTCCCCACTATATTGATGCCATCGGCAAATTCGTCGCCCGCGAAGTGGTTTCCATCCAGCCGCAGGTGTCCGGGCGGATTACCCAAATCCATTTCGCTGACGGAGTCGAGGTCAAAGTCGGACAGGTACTCTTCACCATCGACCCGCGGCCCTATCAGGCGCAGCTCCATATGGCAGAGGCCAATCTCGGCCAGACGAAAGCGGCGCTTGAACTGGCCAAGGTCAATTTTGACCGCGTGACGAGTGTCACCGATCAGAGAGCCGTTTCCAGGCAAGACTACGACGCAAAGAAAAACGCCGTTGCGGTGGCCGAAGCCCAGGTCAAGCAAAATCAAGCCGCGCTGGAGAGCGCTCGTCTCAACCTCGACTACTGTACGATTCGCTCACCCATCAATGGCCGGGCCGGGCAACGGCTCGTCGACCTCGGTAACGTCGTGACGGCCAACAGCGGCTCCTTGTTGGTTATCCAGCGATTGGACCCGATCTATGCCGACTTCACCATTACCGAGAACGATCTCACAGTCGTACAACGCAACATGGCGAGGGGCACCTTGAAAGCCGAGGTGCGCCTGTCTGACGAGCCGGAGAAACCCCGCGACGGTAAACTTACGTTCCTTGACAACTCCGTACAGGACGGAACCGGAACGGTCAAACTCCGCGCCACCATCACCAATGACGATCGCCGTTTCTGGCCGGGCCGATTTGCCAATATCCGCTTGATTCTCGGTATGCAGCAGAATGCGGTGTTGATTCCCGCTGAAGCGCCGCAGATGTCAGCCAAAGGCTCCTTTGTCTACGTTATTAAACAAGACTCCACTGCCGAGCTGCGTCCGGTCACCGTGGGGCAACGTCAAGGGGATCTCGTGGTCATTAATAAGGGCATTAACTCAGGCGAACGGGTGGTTGCCACCGGCCAGCTCGGCGTCACGCCCGACAGCAAGGTCCGCATCTCAGAGCCAACCAAAGTCGAGAATACGCCCGCGCCGAAAAAAGCGGAGACCAGGTCATGAATCTCTCCGAGCCCTTCATCCGCCGCCCGGTCATGACGACGGTCTTGACTGTCTCCGTCATTTTCTTCGGCATCCTCAGTTATTTGCGGCTACCCGTAAACGATCTGCCGGCGGTGGACTATCCCGTCATCCAAGTGCAAGTGAGCTATCCCGGTGCCAGTCCCGATACGGTGGCCAACGCTATCGCCACGCCGCTGGAACGGCAGTTCATGCAGATCAACGGGCTTGAGCTGATCACTTCCAAGAGCAGCCAGGGAAATGCAAGTATGACCTTGCAATTCGCTCTCGACAAGAGTATCGACGCGGCTGCTACGGACGTGCAGACGGCGATCTCGCGAGCGACCGGCAGTTTACCTATCGACTTGCCCTCGCCGCCGACCTTTTCCAAGACCAACCCCAATGACCAGCCAATTATGTACATCGCGCTCACCAG
>Ga0184612_10000932_pt1 | contig 14033 bp, 10 predicted proteins | sample PLM3_60_coex_FD_133163 | JGI IMG/M metagenome (GOLD analysis project Ga0184612, IMG submission 133163) | Groundwater sediment microbial communities from an aquifer in East River, Colorado, USA - PLM3_60_coex | ecosystem: Environmental > Terrestrial > Soil > Riparian zone | place: USA: East... | reverse complement strand
CAGGCTCCCGCTGGGCCACCCAGAACTCCTGTACGTCCTCGAACAGCGCCACGGTCGCCTTCGAGAGCAGCCGACGGTCGGCCGCGTACACATCGATCAGTCGCCGGATGCCTCGCACGTCGGAGGTACGGGCGCGCCGGATCGTGACGTCCATGCGGCGAGGTTAGCCGGGGCATACCCAAATCCCCCGTCGATCTAGGGGTTGTTCGCGTGGTTGGAGATCAAACCACGAGAACAACCCCTAGATCGACGGTGATCCTAGATCGATGGGAGAGGGGCCGGGGTCAGACGCAGGGGCCGGCTGTCCACCATGGACCGATGAGCTGCACGGTCTCGTCCCCGAACGGGTTGCCGCCCGGCCCCTCCGCCAGCGCCTGGGCGACGTGCACGTGCAGGCACTTGACGCGGTCCGGCATGCCGCCGGCGGAGACGCCGGCGATCTCCTCGACGACGGCGATCTCCGCGCGATGCGAAAGATAGCGTTCGTGCGCCGCCCGGTAGCGCGCCGCGAGCTCGTCGTCAGTACCGAGGCGCGCCGTCATCTCCCGCATCAGGCCGGCCGACTCGAGCGCACTGACCGCAGCCGTCGCCCGCGGGCAGGTGAGGTAGTACAGCGTCGGAAACGGCGTGCCGTCGGCCAGCCGGGGCGTCGTCTCCACCACGTCGGGCAGCCCGCAGGGGCAGCGGTGCGCCACTGCCCGTGCCCCCCGCGGACTGCGCCCAAGCTGCGCCGCGACCGCGGCGAGATCGGCCTCGTCCACAGGCAACGACCCTACTCAGGCACGACCGATGCGCCGCGCACCGGGTCAGTTGGGCGCGGTCAGCCGGGTGAGGTCGGTCTCCCGCGGGTTGTCCGCCGCCTGGACGTTGGACCAGAGCCGGCTGAACCATGGCCCGCCAGCCGACGACTTCCCGTTCCCCGCCGCGGTGTTGGCCGCGGAGTCCACGATGACGTAGGCGACCTCACCGGGCCGCACGTAGTGCAACCGACGCCGAGCCTGGGCGATCACGAACTCGTCGTCCTCCCATTTGGACAGTTTCTCCGCCACGCCCTCGATCCGCCGTTCCTGGAGCTTCTGCGCCGCGTCCATGCGGTCGATCTCCGCCTCTTGCGCCAGGTAGATCCGGAGCGGGAACGCGTAGGCGAACGCAAGCGTGAGGAGGATGAACCCGAGCACCAGGGCGCGCGCGGACACCCGAGGTGGCGTGCGGGGACGCCAAGTGCGCTGTGCGGCACCGGCCGAGCGCCGGATGCCCGACGGGCGCGGAGCTCGTCTGTGGTCGGCCCGCGCCACGCTCGACTCCGTCCGCGCGGGCGTACGGGTGGCGTCGCGTGCCGGCATCTCCGCGTGCATTGTGGCGCCAGCGCCACGGCGGGCGCCTCCGCGCAAGCCAGCGGCACGCGGTCCGGACGACGGCGGTCGCCCGCCCCCGCGCGACGGGCCCTGCCCGCTCGGCATCCGTCGTTGGCTCAACCCGCCTCCCCACGCCACCCGCACTCACCCGCGCGGCGCCGCCGTGAGTCGGATCGTCAGGCGTTACGGTACCGAGGAAAGGCGGCCGAGCCCGCGTAACGCGCCGCGTCGTCAAGCTCCTCTTCGATGCGCAGGAGCTGGTTGTACTTCGCGACCCGTTCGGACCGGGCCGGCGCACCCGTCTTGATCTGGCCGCAGCCGGTCGCAACGGCGAGGTCGGCGATCGTAGTGTCCTCGGTCTCGCCAGAGCGGTGGCTCATCATGCACCGGTAGCCGCTGCGGTGCGCCAGCTCCACTGCGTCAAACGTCTCGCTGAGCGAGCCGATCTGGTTCACCTTCACCAGCACCGCGTTCGCCGCCCCCTCCGCAATGCCGCGGGAAATGCGCTCGGGGTTGGTGACGAAGAGATCGTCGCCCACGATCTGGATCTTGCTGCCAATGGCCGCCGTCAGCGCCTTCCAGCCGGCCCAGTCGTCCTCGGAGAGCGGGTCCTCGATGGACACGATCGGGTATGTCTCGACGAGCGAGCGATAGTACCCGATCATGTCGTCGGTGGACTTGCGCGTGCCCTCGAAGACATACCCGCCGCCGTCGGACTTGTGGAACTCGGTGGCGGCCACGTCAAGCGCGAGCACGATGTCGGTACCCAGCGTATAGCCGGCCGCCTGCACCGCCTCGGCGATAAGGTCCAGGGCCGCGGCGTTGGCCGGCAGATTCGGCGCGAAGCCGCCTTCGTCACCGAGCCCCGTGGCCAGGCCCTTCTTCTTCAACACGCTCTTGAGGGCGTGGTAGACCTCGACGCCCGAACGCAGCGCCTCGCGGAACGTCGGCGCCCCGATCGGTGCGATCATGAACTCCTGAATGTCCACGTTGGAGTCCGCGTGCGCGCCGCCATTGAGGATGTTCATCATGGGCACGGGCAACAGATGGGCATTTGGACCGCCCAAATAGCGGAAGAGACTCAGCTCCGCGGACCTTGCCGCCGCCTTGGCCACGGCGAGCGAGACACCGAGGATCGCGTTGGCGCCCAGGCCGGACTTGTCGGGGGTGCCGTCGAGGTCGAGCATCTTCTGGTCGATCGCGCGCTGCTCGCTCGCCTCGTAGCCGACCAGCTCCTCGATGATCTGGTCCTCGATGTTCCTGACCGCGGTCAGCACGCCCTTGCCGCCATAACGCTTGGCGTCGCCGTCTCGCAGCTCCACCGCCTCGAACGCGCCGGTAGAAGCTCCCGACGGCACCGCGGCGCTGGCGATCGTGCCGTCGTCCAGGCCGATCTCTACTTCTACGGTCGGGTTCCCCCGCGAGTCGAGGATCTCCCGGGCGACGATTCCCTCGATGGTGGCCACTTCGTGTCGCTCCTCGTTGTCTGACGTGCGGACGGAACAGGTGCCATAAGGGTCCGCTGCTCTGCGGGCTGTCGTGCAGCCTATCGCCGGGAGTTCCGGCCCAGGCCGTGAGGTCTCCGGTCGGTAACAGAATCGCCGTCCGGCCTGACCAGACAGGCGGGTACCGGTCAAGGTGAGCATCATGCGTATGGCGCTGCTGGTGTCGGTTGCCCGGCGGAGCCGTCCCGCCGCGCTCCTGCTCACAGCGATGGTCGTCGCCGGCTGCGCGCCAGCGCCGGGCGTGGACCGCTCGCAGCTGGTCACGGACCTCGCCCTGCGCCTGTCCGGGGCCGACGCGCTGACCTACACGGCGGAGTACGAGATCGGCCGCGGCGCGACCGCAACGGTCTGGCGTGCCCAGGACCCGGCCCGGCTGGCAGTCGCGTACGGCGCCATGAAGATCATGATTTCGGTCGACGGCGCCACGGCCTGCGTGCCCGCCGGCGGTCGGATGCGGTGCACGGACAGTCTCGAGCCGTCCGGATCCCCGACCCTCGTCTGGCCGACCGCGGCTACCGGCGCCGGGTTGCCGGACCCCGGCGCGGTGATGGCGCGGCTCGTGGCCGCGTCCACCGATCCAACCGCCGTGATCGAGCGCCATGAGACGACGCTCGTCGGTCGCCAGGCCAGCTGCGTAAGCGTGTCCGGCCTGGCCTCGGGCGGGCCGTTCCGGGCGTGTGTGACGTCGGACGGGATCCTCGGCAGCTTCGCGGGCGCGGTTGGCGACCGAACTGTTGAGATCACGCTCGTCCGGTTCCAGGATTCGGTCGCCGACGACGCCTTCGACCCACCGGCGGACGCCAACCCCGACCGCCCGATCCAGCGGCCAAGGGTTGCGCCGATCTAGGGGTTATGCCAGTGAGTGGATCTCCGATCACAGGCATAACCCTAGATCAACGTGATCTTGGCTCAGCCGGGGGCAGCAGTCTGGCCAGGTGGCGGGGAGAAAGTGAGCCCTGGCCGAGCATGGCGTCGTGCCACGTGCGCGACGACACGTCGATAGGCCTCCGCGCCGCGATGGCCGCGACCTCCGTGTAGCCGACGAAGTAGGTCGAGAGCTGGCAAGACGTGAGCAGCGCCCGCCGCCACTTGCCGGCGGCCTCACCATCCTCCTGGAAGCCTCGCTGGGTCATCAGCGCCATCGCCTCGCCCTCCGTCATGCCTTCGCAGTGCGTGAGCTGGTCGAGGATCGCGTTGATGGTCATCCGCAGCTGCATCTTCAGTTGCTGCAGCCGCACGGCCGGGCCACCGAAGCCGTGCGCGACCATGGCCTCCTCGGCATAGACCGCCCAGCCCTCGATGAACGTGCCCGACCGAGCCACCGCACGCGCCCTCGTCGAGCCCGCGTAGCGACGCGAATGCGCGAGCTGGAGGAAGTGGCCGGGCATCGCCTCGTGCACGCTCAGATTGCGAACCATGTGGTTGTTGTACTCGCGATAGAACGACTCCACGCGCTCCGGCGACCAGTCCGCCGGTGTCGGCGCGATGCAGTAGAACGTCGGCACGTCCGCCGTCTCGAGTGGACCGGGCGCGTCGCAGTACGCCACGGCGACCCCGCGGGCGAACTCCGGCATCTCCTGGATGACGCATGGATCGTCCACAAGCGACACTATCTCGTTGCGCGCCACAAAGGCCGTTGTCTCGTCCAAGGACTGCCTTGCGAGCTCCACGATGGAGTCGTTCGTCGGATGGTCGTCGGCGAGGCGGTTCAGCGCCGTCCGGACGGTGTCGTCGTCCGCGCGGCCACCCACCAGGGCGGCGGACTCCTCGCGGATGTCCTCCGTCACCCGTTCGAGATTTTCCCGAGCGCGCCGCAGCACGTCCGCCGCGCTCAGTTCCGTGTCCAGGGTGTGCCAGAGCTTCGCCTCCCACAGCCGGCGGCCCAGGCGGGGGTCGCGGCCTTCTTCGGCACCCGCCGCGCACGCCTGTAGCCACGCCGCGAACTGCTCCAGGGCGGCCACCGCCGAGTCCGCCACCGGCTGGACCAACGACGCCAGGCCGGGCACGTCCTCGAGGAGCGCCGGCACCTCATGGCGGACGAGCGCCGCGGTACCACGGAACTGCCCAGCCGCCGTCTCCTGGTGGATGCGCGGGGAAGCCCGCAACACCACGCGCGCCGTATCGAGGGCATCCGGTACGGCCGCGAGCCGCCCGGCCAACGACTCCAACCGCTGCGCCACCGGGGCGTACGATCGCGCGATGAGCGCGTGCAGCAGAGCGCCCGGGTTGTGGGCGAGTGGGTTCCATTCGTGGTCGCGGACCTCGGTCAGCCCGAACAGCGCGCGCTCGACGAGCGACAGCAGCTGCTCGTGGTCCACCCGCTGGCCCGGAGACAGTGCTTCGGAGTCCGCCCCGGACAGTGCATTGGATGCGTCCCGGAGCTTCGCCACCCGAGCCGCAACCCCGTCGGCGGAGAGGTCGGGGAGACGATCGTCGAAGCGATGGTCTCCCGCGCCGTTGGCCAGGCCGGGGTCGGAGGCGAGCAGCTCGTCGATGACACGCTCGGCGAGCGGGGAGAACTCTTGGATTTCTGGCACCGACATGCTCGCCAACCTAGCCGACCTGCCAGCTGCCTACCGCGTCGATCTAGGAGTTGTTCCCGGCGGTGGGCGTTTACTCGGGATCCCGTCCGGAGGACTGTGTTGATCTCTAACCACGAGGACAAGTCCTAGATCGACGGGGAGGAGGCTCAGCTGGCCTCGGCCGCCCGTACGGCATCGGCCAGGGCCATGGCCGCGCGACGCAACGCGGCCTCGGGATCCAGGCCCTTTGCCTGCGCCGCGGCGACGATAGCTAGCAGCGCCGCGCCAAGGGCCACGTCGTCGTCCACTGTGGAAGACGCCGCCGGTATGGTCACCTCAACCCCTGCGCGCTCCGCCCGCGACAGGATCTTGGCGGCGAGCGCAAGCGCGGGCTGGGACAGCGCGACGCCGTCCAGCGCCGACTCTCGCGCCCGCTCGGTTCGCTTGATCTTCTCCCAGTTCTCGACGATCTCGTCCACGCCCGATACCTCGGCGCCGCCGAAGACGTGCGGGTTGCGCCTGATCAGTTTCTCGACCAACCCGCCGGCGAGGTCGTCGACGCTCCACGGCTGCTCTGCGTCCTCGGCCATCCGCGCGTGGAGCACCACCTGGAGCAGTACGTCACCCAGCTCCTCGCGCAGCGCTGCGAGATCGCTCGCCTCGATAGCGTCGTACGCCTCGTAGGCCTCTTCCAGCAGATAGCGAGCGAGTGTCTGGTGTGTCTGCTGCTGCTTCCACGGGTCGCCGCCGGGAGATACCAATCGGTCCATGACCGCGACGACGTCCAGCAGCCTCGCGCCTAGCGGATCCCACGAGCCGTACATCAATTCCAGCTCGGCCAGGCCCGGCTCCCGCGCCAGCCGCAGGCCCAGCTCCCGCGCGAGCGACTCGTCGCCATCCGGCCCGGCGAGCCACACCACCGTCCCGTGTTCACCGAGGGCCGCCAACACGGCGGCGGCGTCGGGCGCCACCACGGTTACCTCTACGCCGACCGTGCGCAGAGTCGCGGTCAGGTCGCTCTCCGCCCGAGCGAGGACCGGATACGTACGGACGGCATCCCAGGCCTGCGCCGACAGGAGCCCGGCCGGCAGGCGGGGCGATGTCACGAGGAGGACGATCCGGCCCATCGGCGGGAGCGTCAGCGGTTGACGACGGCCGGCGTGGCGTCCACCACGCCCAGGGGCAGGGCGACCAACCAGATCTCCTGCCCGCCCGACGTGGTCGCCGCCCCGAGCGGCATTTCTACCGGACGGTAGCGCGGGCTGACCGAGACGCCATACCGCTTCGCGGCGTTGAGCAGCTCGTTGCGAAGGCCCACTCCGTTGCGGACGGCTTGAAGCTGCGCCAGTTCCGGTTTCACCTGCTCGTACGTGGCGCCCTGCAGAACGCCCGCGTCGACGGCCCGCTGGAAGGCGTCGCGCAGATCCGCGTCGGTCGGCGTGGCCGCCGCCGACTTCGAGTACAACAGCTGCCGGTACGCATTCGCGTCGGTCTGCAGCTTGACGTAGGGGTTGCCCTCGGGCAGCCCGACCTGTTGCGCGGTCGCCTTGTAGTCCTGCGGCGGGAGTGTGTACCCCTTCTCCGCGGCGTAACGCTTGGCGATCTCGTTGAACACCGTCAGCTGTACGACGAGCTGACGCACGTTGCCGAACGCCTCCTTGGGCAGGGCCTGGCCGGACGTATTGACGTCGTCCTCGATCATGGCGACGGTGCGCTCGACCTCGGCGTCGGTTAGCCGACTGTCTCCAACGTAGCTGGCCACGCCCGGCTGGGACTTGCACCCGGCCAGGGCACTGCCGCCCAGCAGCGCGAACGCGGCGAGCAGGGCGAGAGGACGCGCACGCAGCATGGTCATTACTGTCTCACCCTGGCGGGTTCATCCACACCGCGGGGTAACCCCGGCTGCGTCGTTCGGCGTCCCGGATGGTCGCTCTGGCGGACCCGTATAGCAAACCTGCCGGCAACCCTCTAGACGGAACATGGCCGAGCAGGGAACATGATCCGACCACCGGGTGAAAACACGGGACGAGGATCTTGATGACAGGCAACTTCGGCGACCAGATCGGCCTCACGGCCACCGGGCTCGACGTGCGTACCCCCCGGGTGTGGCTGGAGCGCGTCCGCACGGGCCAGCTGACGGGCGCCGAGTCCGCCGCGACGGTGCTGCTGGTCTATCGGGTCTGGCTGGTCGCGCTCGCCCTCAAGGCGCTCGGCTCCGGCTGGGACGTGGCCTGGCATTTCCGTTGGCTGCGCGACGACCTCGCGCCGCCACACCTCGTCAACCTCGCCGGCGACGCGATCGTGATCGCACTCGTGCTGTTCCATTGGTACACGCGGCTTGGAGTCGACAAGCTCGCGCTGCGGCTGATGGAGGCGGGGATCATTGTCTTCCTCGCCTCGGCCCCGGTGGACGTGATCAACCACCGGCTCAACGGCCTGGACATCACGACGTGGAGCCTCACCCACGCCGGCCTCTACCTCGGCACCGCCATCATGATCGCCGGTGCGATCCGCGGCTGGCGGGCACACTCCGGCGGGCTGCCCAGCCGGGCCTTGGTGCTGGGCGGGCTCTGGTTCCTCTTCCTGGAGAACGTGCTGTTCCCGAACCAGCACCAGGAGTACGGCGTGCTTGAGATCGCCTCGTGGGACCGGGGCGAGCCCTACGCGGAGCCGAGCCTGGTGCAGTTCGCCGCCGAGCAGATCGGCCGGCCGATGGATCGCGCCTCGGTCGTAAACTTCTCCCTGCCGGTGCCGTCGTGGGTCTACCCGGTATGGATTGTCGGGGCGGCGATGCTCGTGCTCCTGCTCGCGCGCCACAGCGTCGGGCTCCGGTGGACCGCGACCACGATCGCCGCGGCGTACATCGGCTGGCGTTGCGTTATCTGGTCGCTGCTTGCCGCGACTGACTTTCCGCTTTCCGCGGTGCCATTCCTCCTACTCGGTGGGGCGTTAGCCATCGATGTCGTCTGCCGGCTAGGCCTGCCCTGGCCCGCCGAGGCGGCGGGCGGCGCGACGCTGGTGGCGGCGGCGGTGTACCTCGGTGGCTACCTGCAGTCGCACCTGCTGGTCGCGCCACCGATCGACTACTGGTCCGCGCCGGTGGCCGCGGCCGCGCTGCTCGTTGGCTGGGCCACTGCCCGCTCGTTTATCGCCCGCGGCCGGTCCACGCGGGCCTGATCCGGCCGGTTACTGGTACGAGATGAAGACCGGAGACGGCGACACGGCGACGGTCTGGCCCGGGGTAAACGTCGGCCTGTCCTCGTCGTAGAAGTTCTTCCAACCCCACCACACGTTCGGCGGCGGGTTGACATGCAAGGCCCGCCAGGTGTTGAACTTCAGTGGCGGCGTGCCGAATCCATCCGCGTGAATGACCACCCTCAACTCGTCATGGTCCGTCTCGACCCGCGCGCGATCGGTGATCATGTCGAGCCGGAACTGGTGCAGCATCAGCACCTTCTGCGGCAGCTTGTGCGCACGGGTGAGTTCGGCCAGCCAGGCGGCGGTCTTGTTGACCTCATCGGCGGTCACCGAACCGATCTGAACCAGGTGGCGTTGCCCCGGCTTCAGGCGCCACTCCGGATCCAGCGCGAGGCCCACGTGAGGCTGGATTAGCAACTCCTCATAGAGCTTGGCCTGGGTGAGGAAGTCGGTGCGCCCCGGTTGCAGGTCAAGCATGACGTACATGCCGGCTTGCCGGGCCGCGTCGACCCACGGTCGCAGATGCGCGATCGTCGACTCGCTGGAGTAGTTGCCGTCGGGCCCGGCCCCGCTGGACGCCACGGTCGCGATGATCTCGAACGCGGGCACAACGGGTTCGTCCACGAGGGAGCTGTAGCTGGCCGCCACCTTGCGCGCCCGGGTGACCGCACCGCTGACCGACTGCTCGCCCAGCGAGCCCAGGCGCGAATCACCCGGGTGTCCATAGAGCGCGACCATGCGGCGGCCGGGGAACACGACCTGACCACCGCCGGGCAGTTTCACTCCGGTGGCCGCCGTGTCAATCCAACATCGCAACCGGTCGGCAGGGCCGAACGCGCTCCCGAGTGCGAGCACCCGCTCGGTCGACTGGCCGTCCAGCTTGGCGATCACATCGTTGCCCACGCGGGGGTCGGGGTTGGCGACCGGGATGACCCGGGCGCCGCTGGCCCGCGCGGTGGCTATGGCGGCAAGGCTGCTGGGCTGATTGAGCGCAAGGACGAGCAACGCGTCCAGCGGCGGCGCGGGTGTCACGTCTGGCAACGCCGCACCGTCCCCCGCATCCGCCACGATCGCGACCGGATCGCCGGACGGGGTCGGGGTTGGCGCACCACTGCGCGCCCAACCAGTGGCCCGATCGCCCACGGTCACCATGGTCTGCGGTTCGAGCCGGCGCACTTCGGTGCGAAGGTCCTCGCTGGCGCCCGCGCTGTTGGACACGGGCGTGAGGAGCAGCGGGACACCGAGAGCGACGGCCGTCGAGGTCGCCCTCGCCAGGCCGGCTCCGTCGTCCGCGCCCACCAGCACGACGGCCGGTGAGGACACAAAGAGCGCGCGACTCGTCGCGAGGGCCAGGTCCGCGGCGCCGGTACCCGCGACCACCGTGGTGTCGTCGCTCGGCAATGCGGTGCGCGACAACGGCTGAACCAGGGTCGGAGTCGGCGCGGGGGTGGATGCCGGGATGTCGGTGGGCGCCGGTGCAACCGGGTCCGCCGTACATCCAGCGATCAGAAGGACGCCCGCGAGCGCCACCATGCACGCGCTGTACCGCAACATTGCGTCCCAAACGGGTCGAAGAGTCAGCCGACCGGGAGGTGCCTGTCAGCGCATGCACGTTAGCAGCCCCTGGGTCGTCAACAAACTCTCCGCACCGTGACGGAAGCATTCCGTACCGTAACGAAGGCTCTCCGCACAATCACGCGGCGGAGCCGAGGAGCGTGGTCAAGAGTTCCTCGCACCACTGCAGCAACTCGGTGTCACGGAGCGGTTCGCCACCGACGCGCTTGGTCTGGGGGCGCGGTACGGACACCTGGTCGGCCACCGACTTATAGACGGCCTCCGGGTAGTAGCGCTTCAGGCGCAGCTGCTTTGAGTCAGGCAGTGGCAACGGCGCGAAGCGGACGTGCCGGCCCTGCAGTGAGACGTCGGTCAGCCCGTGCGAGCGCGCGAACTGCCGGAACCGGGCCACCGCGAAGAGGTTCGCGACAGGCTCGCTCGGCTCCCCGTACCGGTCGCGTATCTCGGCCTCGACCTCAGCCAGCCGTTCCGCGGACTTCGCCTCGGCGAGCTTGCGGTACATCTCGAGCCGCAACCGCTCCGCGCCGATGTACTCGGGCGGCAGGTGGGCGTCGATCGGCAAATCTATCTTGACGTCGACGATCTCCTCGGGCGCCTCACCCTTGAACTGCTGTACGGCCTCGCCGACCATGCGCACGTACAGGTCGAAGCCGACGCCCTCGATGTGGCCCGACTGCTCCCCTCCCAACAGGTTTCCGGCTCCGCGGATCTCGAGGTCCTTCATCGCGACGTACATGCCGGCGCCAAGCTCCGTGTGCTGCGCGATCGTCGCGAGTCGCTCGTGCGCATGCTCGGTGAGCGGCCGGTCGGGCGGGAAGAGGAAGTACGCGTACGCCCGCTCTCGGCCCCTCCCGACCCGCCCGCGGATCTGGTGCAGCTGTGCCAGCCCCAGCAGGTCAGCGCGCTCGACGATCAGGGTGTTCGCGTTGGGGATGTCAATCCCGGACTCCACAATGGTCGTGCAGACCAGGACGTCGTACTCCTTCTCCCAGAAGCCGACCATCACCTTCTCCAGGGCGTCCTCGCCCATCTGCCCGTGGGCGACGCCGACGTGCGCCTCGGGCACCAGCTCCCGTAGTCGGCGCGCCGCGCGCTCGATCGACTCGACCCGATTGTGTAGGTAGAAGACCTGGCCGTCGCGAAGCAGTTCCCGATGGATGGCGGCGGCCACCTGGCGGTCGTCCTGCGCGCCGACGAACGTCAGCACCGGATGGCGCTCCTCGGGCGGTGTCGCGATCGTTGACATCTCACGGATGCCGGTGATCGCCATCTCCAGCGTGCGCGGGATCGGCGTTGCCGACATGGTCAGGACGTCAACCTGCGCTCGCAACGACTTGAGGTACTCCTTGTGCTCGACGCCGAAGCGCTGCTCCTCGTCCACGACGACCAGACCGAGGTCCTTGAAGCGCGTCGATGACTGGAGCAGCCTGTGCGTACCGATGACGATGTCGGCCGTGCCATCGCCGATCTTGACCAGCGCCTCCTCGGCCTCCTTCGTGGTCTGGAATCGCGACAGCTGCCGGATGTCGACGGGAAACTGGCTGAGCCGCTCGGAGAACGTGTTGAAGTGCTGCTGAGTCAGCAGCGTGGTCGGAACCAGTACCGCCACCTGTTTTCCGTCCTGCACGGCCTTGAACGCCGCCCGTACCGCGATCTCAGTCTTGCCGTAGCCGACGTCGCCTGAGATGAGCCGGTCCATTGGTACCGGCTTTTCCATGTCGGCCTTGACGTCCTCGATCGCCGAGAGCTGGTCGGGTGTCTCCGTATACGGGAAGGCGTCCTCCAGCTCGCGTTGCCAGGGTGAGTCCGGCCCGAAGGCGTGGCCCTTCGAGTGTTGACGCGCTGCATACAGCTGGATCAACTGCGCCGCGATCTCACGGACGGCCGTGCGCGCGCGGGCCTTTGCCCTGTTCCACTCCGAGCCGCCCATCTTGTGCAGCGTGGGACTCTCGCCCCCGACGTAGCGGGACAGCTGGTCCAGCGAGTCCGTCGGCGCGTACAGCCGGTCGGCCGGCTGGCCGCGCTTGCTCGGCGCGTACTCGATGACGAGGTACTCGCGCTCAGCGCCGTTGACGATGCGCTGGACCATCTCCACGTACCGGCCGATGCCATGCTGTTCGTGGACCACATAGTCGCCCGCGCGCAACTCAAGCGGATCGATCATGTTGCGGCGGCGGCTCGGCATCCTTCGCATGTCCTTTGTGGATGCACCACGTCCGCCGCTGATGTCCGAGCCCGTGATGACGGCGAGCCGACTTCGCTCGTCAAGGAAACCGTGGTCCAGGTTCCCGGTGGCGATGACGATCTCGCCGGGCACGGGTGGGGAGTCCACGGCTTGCACCAGGAGTACCCCGAGTCCGGCGTCGCGGAGCACCTCTGCGGCCCGCTGCGCGGGGCCGTGGCCCTCGAAGACAAGCGCGACCCGCCAACCGTCGCCGGCCCAGCGCTTGAGGTCGTCGACAACCCGGCCGGTCTCGCCGTGGTATAACGGCACTGCCTCGGCCGCGATCGCCAATGTCTCGCCAACGTCAGGGCCTACCGCCGGGAGCAGGTCCGGCTCGGGTTCGCGCCACGGTTCTTCCTCAATGGATCGTCGCTCGGGCTGGACGACGCCGAACGGGCTCACCGACCACCACGGCTGTCCTAGCTCGGCCGCTGCCGCCCGTACCTCGGCCAGGGTCTTGAAGGCCGCGGCGCCGAGGTCCACCGGTGCCTTGCCCCCGACGGCGGCCGCGGCCCAGCTCGCTTGCAGGAACTCCTCGCTGGTACGGACGAGGTCGTGTGCTCTGGTGCGGATGCGCTCGGGGTCACAGAGCAGGATGTGCGTACCATCCGGCATGCAGTGCAGGACCAGCTCCAGCGAGTTTGGCCCGTCGAGCAGCACGGGCGCGAGCGACTCCATTCCCTCGACCGGGATACCCTCGGCGAGCTTGTCGAGCATCTCAGCCAGCGCTGGGTGCTCCTCACTCAGGGCGCGCGCCCGGGCCCGCACGTCGTCGGTCAGCAGCAGCTCTCGGCACGGCGGCGCCCAGAGCCGGTCGGCCGGGGCGAGTGTCCGCTGATCGGCGACCGCGAAGGAGCGGATCTCCTCGATCTCGTCGCCCCAGAATTCGACCCGCATCGGGTGCTCCTCCGGTGGCGGGAACACGTCGAGGATGCCGCCACGCACAGCGAACTCGCCACGCTTGGTGACCAGATCTGTACGGGTGTAGGCGATGTCGGTCAGCCGGCGCACAACCGCGTTCAGGTCGGCGGTGTCGCCGGCGCGCAGCTCAATCGGCTCGAGGTCACCGAGGCCCTTGAGCTGTGGCTGCAGCACGGATCGGACAGGCGCGACGACGGCGCGCAGCGGCCCCTGTGCCTCGTCCGGGTGGGCGAGCCGCCGAAGCACGCCGAGGCGCCGACCCACCGTGTCGCTGCGGGGGGATAGCCGCTCGTGCGGCAGTGTTTCCCACGCGGGGTAGACGGCCACCTGCTCAGCCGGTATCAGCCCGGCCAGCGCCGTGGCCAGATCCTCGGCCTCGCGCGTTGTCGCCGTGACCGCCAGCACCGGGCGGCCGGCACCGCCGCGGTCGCGGCCCGCGGCCAGCATGGCCGCGACGAACGGACGCATCGCGGCCGGCGCGGTGAGCTCCAGCTGGTCGGCGGCAGCGTGATCCAACGCCAGGTCGCGGGCGCGGGTAAGGGCGGGGTCGCCGAGGGCCGCTGTCAGCAGGCCGGCGAGCAGCATGGCATCTCCAACCGGTAGGTGGACACGCCACAACGCCCCCTGCCGGCAACGACAGGGGGTGTCTGACGCGTTCCCCAGCCTAGCGCGAGATCCAAACCCTCGTCGATCTAGGAGTTGTTCTCTCTGGGACTCGTCGATCTAGGAGTTG
>Ga0184612_10000931_pt1 | contig 14038 bp, 14 predicted proteins | sample PLM3_60_coex_FD_133163 | JGI IMG/M metagenome (GOLD analysis project Ga0184612, IMG submission 133163) | Groundwater sediment microbial communities from an aquifer in East River, Colorado, USA - PLM3_60_coex | ecosystem: Environmental > Terrestrial > Soil > Riparian zone | place: USA: East... | reverse complement strand
CCGCCGGCGAGCACCTTGCCGTCGGGTCCGACGGCGGCAAGCACGTCGAGCATCTCGTCGTGTGTCGTCGGCCGGTGGTACGCGAACGGCGACGGCTTCACGGGCCGATCCTCCCTCGGCGGTACAGGTCTGACGCAAGAGGGGCGTCGAAGGACGCCGCGGGGGCCGTACGGCCCCCTCGGCGCCCGGCCCCGCTGATCACTGCTGGCGGCAACTTAGGGGCAGAGCGAGGGGCCGGCATCGGCAACATCTGACGAGGGCGTGCCGCATGCCACGTGGAAGATCCTCCAGTCACCGCTGGAGGCCGCGCATCTGAAGGACCTTCAGGGCGAGCGCCAGATCGAGGCGGAGGTCCGGGTCCGTCGGGAACGGGCCGAGCAGGCGCTCGAGCTTGCCGATCCGGTAACGCAGCGTGTTGTAGTGCACGAACAGCCTCCGGGCGGCCTCGGCGACGTTGAGGTTGGTGTCGAGAAGCACCTGAAGGGTGTGCCGCAGGTCGGCGGCCTCGGGGTCGTCGTCGGACGCCAACGTGCCCAACGTCTCGGCGACGAAACTGCGCAGCTCCGCCGGATCCCGTACCAGGCTCAGCACTCGGAACGTGCCCAGTGCGTCGAAGTGGGCGACCGCGCCGGAGCCGTGGAGCTGGCGACCGACCTGGACGGCACGACGCGCCTGCTCGTACGCCTCGGGGATCAGCTCCGGATCCTCGACGACCCGGCTCACCCCGGTCGCGAAGGAGCGGCGGCCCCCTCCTCCGTCCCCGGACACCTCGCGCACCACGTCCCGGACGACCCGATCCGGATCGGACCCCGGTGGTACCCCCACCAGCGCCACGACCTCCTGGGTGAAACCCACGACCGGCGCCCGGGCGTCGCGCATCCGGACTGCGCCTTCCCATGCGGCGGCGAAGCGCTCCTGTACCGGGCGCAGCTCCATGCCCGAGCGCTGCGCCGTCGTCGTCTCCGGGTCCAACTCCGCGACCACGACCACCAGCGGCCGGTCGATGTCCCAGCCCAGTGACTCGCAGTGCGCGACGACCCGGTCGCGGTCGCCGGCCCTGGCCGACAGCACGTCACGGAGGAAGTCGCCCCGGTACTTGTCTTCCACCGCCCGGACGGCGAGCTGCTTCGTGACGGCAAGCGCGGCGACGGTCGCGGCCCGCTCCAGGACGTGGAGATCTCGCTCGTCGAGTGGCCGGTCACGCGAGAAGGTGGCGATCCGGCCGTGGTCGAACTTGCCGGCGATGACCGGGACGACGGCGTGCCAGCCGTCGAGGTCGTCGTGCCGGTGAACACCACGGGGTTCGCGCTCGGTGAGGAAGCGGCCGGACGGCTCGAAGCACGACGTCTGCCGCAGCGCCGTGAGCTCGTCGACGCTCCCGCCCTCCGCCAGCACCCGCCCGTCGGCCGTGGTGACGAGCACGGGGCCGCCCAGGACAACGGCCATCTCGCGCACCAGCTCGCTCAGTCCCCCGCCGTCGAGGACGATCGCTACGAGCGCGCGGTGCACCTCCTCGCTTCGTTCGAGCAGTGACGCCTGCCGGTTCAGGACCTCGGTCAACACCTGGTTGAGGATGTCGTCGAAGCCCACCCCGTCGGGAAGCTGGATCAGCGGCAGCCCTCGCTCGTCGGCCACCTTCAGCGCGTCGGCCGGCAGCTCGTCCAGGTACCGGTTGAGCTTGATCCCGACGGCGGCGAGCCCGCGGTCGTCGAGCGCGGCCAGCAACGAGGGCACACCGTCGGGCGTCGAGCGAACGGGGTATCCGGTGGTCAGCAACAGCTCGTGCGCCTTCACCCAGGGCAGGACGTCGGGCACCTCCATGACGTTGAGCCGGCGGACGACGCGGTCGAGGCCCGAGGCACCGGCGAGCAGGCGCGCGCCGGAGAGCGCCGGTGTGTCCAGGACCTCGCGGACGGTGACGCCCGCGGCCAGGGCGACCTCGGCTGGCACGTCGGCTGGCAAGTCCTGGCGTGTCTCGTTCCCCGCATCGGCAACATTCCCCATGCGGGCGACCGTACCGGGCGGGCTACCGTCCGAGGAACCATGGACGGGAGGATCGGGTGGCGGTCCGCACGCTCATGCCGACCAGCGCACCTGCCACAACCCGGCTGGCGGCGGCATCCACGGTCCTGGCGCCGCTGCTCGAGGGGCCACCCCGGCTGGCCCGGGTCGTCGGCATGCTCGGCGCTGCCCTGCACGTCGTCGCCGACGACGAGCGGGTCCCCTTCATCTGCGTGTGCACGCCGGAGGCAGTGCGGCTGCCTCCATCGCTCGTCCTGCCAGGACCGCTTCCGGCCCATCTCGGCCGCGCGGTCGTCGGTGACGGTGGGGTGCGGCTCGGCGAGACCTGGATCGGGGTCGGCCGCTGGTGGCGACCGCTGCGACCTCGCCTCGAGGTGCGCCGTGACGTCTTCGAGCGGGCGCATGCGGTCAGGCGGCTGCTCGATCCGCTCGAGCCCACCGTCGCGATGACCGTCCCGCCGCTGGCGGCATGGCTCACCGGCCGGTTGGTGCCCGGTGCGGTCGCAGCCGCCGTCGGCCGTGGCACCGGCCTGACCCCAGCTGGCGACGACCTGCTCTGCGGCATGCTGGTCACGCTGCGCGCACTGCATGACCGGCGGGCCGACCGGCTGGCGCGCGCCGTCGGCGACGTCGCCGCCACCCAGACCACGCATGTCTCGGCGGCGCTGCTCGTCCACGCCAGCCGAGGCGAATGCGTGCCTGAGCTCGCCGGGCTGATCGCGGCGCTCGACGGTCGCGGCGACCTCGGAGCCGCGGTGCGGCGGCTGGTCGGCGTCGGGCACAGCTCCGGTACTGCGCTCGCGCACGGCGTGGTTCTCGCCCTCACGACGTCGGCCCAGGCACACGAGTGAGCCGCCACCTGCAGGTGCGCGTCGGCGCCTACCGCGACTCGGTGAGCCTCATGCAGGTCAGCCAGCGCGTTTCCGCCGAACCCGGCGTGCGGTCGGCTCTGGTCGCGATGGCCACCGAGCTCAACCTCGACCTGCTCGCCGGCATGGGGTTCGCGCCGCCGGACGGCGCATCGGCGAACGACATGGTCGTCGCCGTCGAGGCCGAAAACGATGCCGCTCTCGGCGCCGCGCTGTCCAGGCTGGACGGGATCCTCGCCGAGCGCGCACGACCCACCGGCGGCGGCGCTGCGGACGTCGCGCCGCGAACCCTGCGGACGGCGGCATCCGACGGCGCCACGCTCGCCCTGATCTCCACGCCCGGCCGCCATGCGGCGGCCGACGCCTTCGACGCCCTGCAGGCCGGGCTCGACGTCGTCCTGTTCAGCGACAACGTGCCCCTCGACCAGGAGATCGCGCTCAAGGATGCCGCCGCCCGCCTCGGCCGGCTCGTCATGGGCCCGGACTGCGGGACTGCCGTCGTTGCCGGCGTCGGCCTCGGGTTCGCCAACGTCGTCCGGCCCGGTCCGGTCGGGATCGTCGCAGCGTCGGGCACCGGTGCCCAGCAGTTCATGTGCCTGCTGGACGCGACCGGGGTCGGCGTCAGCCACTGCCTCGGGGTCGGTGGCCGCGACCTGTCCACGGAGGTCGCGGGTCGATCCACGCTGGCCGCCCTCGACCTGCTGGCCGCCGATGACGCGACGGAACGGGTCGTCGTCATCTCGAAGCCGCCGGCACCTGGCGTGGCCGAGAGGGTCCGGGCACACGCCGCAGGACTCGGCGTCCCCGTGGAGTTCGCGCTGCTCGGCCCGGGCCAGCCGACCCTGACCGAGGTCGCCGAACGACTCGTCCGGAGCATCGGCCTGGAGTGGGACCGGCCGCGTGCCTGGCCGGCCCCGTACGAGCGGTCACCACGCTCCGGCGCGCTGCGCGGGCTGTTCTCCGGTGGCACGCTCTGCGACGAGGCGATGCTCATCGCCAGCGCCCGCCTCGGTGCTGTGAGCTCCAACATCCCGCTGGCGCCCGCGTGGATGTTGCCCGACGACCTCCGCGCGCGGGGCCACCTGATGATCGACTTCGGGGACGACCGGCTCACCCGGGGCCGTCCCCATCCGATGATCGACGGCAGTATCCGGGCACGACGCCTTCTCGAGGAGGGTGCGGACGCTGCGTGCGGTGTCGTCCTGCTCGACGTCGTCCTGGGGCATGGCGCACATCCCGACCCGACCGCGGAGCTGGCGCCGGCCATCCAGAAGGCCCGCGTGACCGCGGGTGAGGACGGCCGCGACCTCGCCGTGGTGGCGTCACTCATCGGCACCGCGGGCGACCCGCAGGGCCTCGAGCGGCAGGCTCGGACACTCCAGGCGGCAGGCGCGTCGGTCCACCTCTCCAACGCCGAGGCCGCCGCTGCCGCGGTCGGGCTGGTGGGGGGCTGAGCCGGGTGGACCTCGCCGTCGAGCCCCGGGTGGCCACCGCCGGCGTCGACCTGTTCGCCGACGCTCTCGACGCGCAGGCAGCGCAGGTCACGCGCGTGGACTGGCGTCCCCCTCTGACCGGCGCCGACGATGCACTGGTGCGGGTTCTCGCCGACCCGAGGCGCGCCGCCGCCAACGACGCGGCCGTGTCACGGATGCTGAGCGCCGGCGCTGACCTGGTCGATGTCCGGCCGGCCCGAGAGGCAATGGGGTTGGGGACCGGTGAATTCCTCCACGCCGGGCCGCCGATCGACTGGGAACGCGCTTCGGGTCCGTTACGAGGCGCCCTGATCGGCGCCATGCTCTTCGAGGGCCTCGCCGGTGACGCCGACGAGGCCCAGGCGGCGCTGGCGGGCGGTCGCGTCCACCTGGAGTCATGCCACCACCGAGGCGCGGTCGGCCCGATGGCCGGTGTGATCTCGGCGTCGATGTGGGTGTTCGAAGTCCGCGACGCGACACATGGCGGCACGGCCTGGTGCCCGCTCAACGAAGGGCTGGGCAGGGTGCTCCGCTACGGCGCCTACTCCCCCGATGTGATCGAACGGCTGCGCTGGATGGCGACTGTCCTCGGGCCCGCGCTGCACGCCGCGGTCGCCCGGCACGGGTCGGTCGACATCAAGGCGATCATCGCCCAGATGGTCCAGATGGGCGACGAAGGCCACAACCGGAACCGGGCAGGCACGCTGATGCTGATGCGCGAGCTCGTGCCCGACCTGATCGAGGCGGCAGACCCTCGACACGTCGCCGACGTCGTCCGCTTCGTGGCGGGGAACGACCACTTCTTCCTCAACCTGGTCATGCCGGCCGGCAAGCTCCAGACCGGCTCGCCAGCCGGACTCGCCGGCAGCAGCGTCGTGACCACGATGGCCCGCAACGGCACCGAGTTCGGCATCCAGGTGTCGGGAACGGGCGACACCTGGTTCACCGGCCCGGCCCAGGTTCCGGAGGGCCTGTTCCTCGGCGCCTACGGCCCCGACGACGCCAACCCGGACATCGGCGACTCCGCTATCGCGGAAACGATGGGCCTGGGCGGCTTCGTCATGGCGTCGGCACCGGCGATCGTCCGGTTCGTCGGGGGAACCGTAGCCGACGCACTGCGCACGACCCGGCTCATGTACGAGATCACGGTCGGCGAGAACCCGGCCTTCGCGCTGCCGATCCTCGACTTCCGCGGCGCACCCACCGGCATCGACGTCGCTGCGGTCGTGAAGACCGGGCTGCTGCCTCAGATCAACACCGGCATGGCCGGACGGCTGGCCGGCACCGGCCAGGTGGGCGCGGGCCTGGTCAACCCCCCCGCCGAGTGCTTCGTGCAGGCGTTACACGCCCTCGCCGAGGCGGCGCCCCCGCTCGGTGCCGCTCGCCGTGTGGCGCAGCCACAGCAGGCCGAGGACGGGTAGGACGAGGGGCACGAAACCGTAGCCCCGCCCGTAGCCGGACCAGACGGTCGCATCGGGGAAGACGTCCGGCCAGACCACGCTCAGCGTCCCGACCACGAGCACGCCGACCAGCTCGATCGTGCAGGCGACCAGCGCCACGCGACGCGATGTGGGGCTCGACCGAGCCAACCCGATCGTCGCGACGATGTAGACGACCGCGGCGAGCGCCGACAGAAGGTACGCGATCGGCGCCTCGTCGAAGTGGGTCGCTATCTGGATGCCTGCCCGGGCGCTTGCCGAGATCGCGAACACCGCATAGACCGCGACGAGCACGCGACCCGGACCGCGGTTCGTCGGCCTCGCGTCACGCACCGACGGTGCTCCACAGGTCCTGCAGCCGCACCACGACCACGACCAGCGCGAGACAGGCGACTGCAAGCACGGCGGTGCCCCAGCGCGAACGCTCCGCCAACGCCCAGAGCGTCCCTGCAGGAAGAAGGATCAGTGCGACGACGAGGTAGCCGACGAACGTGCCGAGCTCATCCGGTCGGTCGCCGGCGACGAGCATGACGACGGCGATGACGACCTGGACCAGAACGACGAGCAGCAGCGCCGCCGAGGCGATCACGAAGTACTCCCTCGGCGCCCGACCCACCACCGCCATGACCAGCGCGAACGCTCCGTAGGCCGCAGAGAGGAAGACCAGAACCGTCGCGAGGCCGTCGACCACGCGCAGAGCCTAGCGGCGCCTCGGTTGATCGGTTCCCACGCTGGAGCGCGAGCCCTCGTCGGAAGTGGTCTACACGAATGCCAACTGTTGGCATCTCCGCCGACCGACTCCGGGAATGGGTCGTCGCCCGACGATCAGGTGTGCGGCTGCCCACGGCGCTCGGTGTCCTGGGGCACGTCGAGGTCGCTGGGGTCGCCGGCACCTGTGCAGTCGATCTCGACCACGTCGGCCCGGCTCGCCAGATACCTCCGCGCGCCGTGGTCGCCCACAGCTGTCGCCGCGACGCCGGGCCAGTGGCCGCGCCCGATCAGCACCGGGTGGCCGCGCTCGCCGTCGTAGGTCGCCACCGCCAGCTCGGCACCCCTGCTGTGGGCGGTGATCAGGCGTCGCACCGCTTCGGGGTCGAGCCACGGGGTGTCGACCAGTAGCACGACGACCCCGCTCGCGCTCTCCGGCAGCGCCGCCAAGCCCGCCCGCAGTGAAGAACCCATACCCGCCGCCCAGCCAGGATTGTCGACGACAATGGCGCCGGCGACCACCATCGGGGCGGCACCCGCGACCACGACGACCGGCGCGCAGCCGCCGTCGCCGGCGATACGGACGGCGCGGTCGACCAGCCGCTCACCGTCCAGCTCCACCAATGCCTTGGGCCGGCCGTAGCGGCGGCCTTGGCCTGCGGCGAGTACGAGGCCGGCGACCATCGGACCGCGCGCAGGCTCCGGACTCACGCCGGGTGCTCCCGGTGGATCGGCCCGGCAGTCTCGGACAGCGGTCGGCCACTGCCACCCCAGCGCGCCGAGACGATCTCGGCCGCGACCGAGACCGCCGTCTCCTCGGGCGTCCGGGCGCCGATGTCGAGCCCGATGGGCGCGGCCAGCCGGGCCACCTCCTTGTCCGACAGCCCGCGCTCGCGCAGCCGGGCGAGCCGGTCGTCGTGCGTACGCCGTGATCCCATCGCGCCGACGTACGCAGCCGGTGTACGCAACGCCACCTCCAGCAACGGGATGTCGAACTTCGGGTCATGGGTGAGCACACAGATCACGGTGCGCTCGTCGACCGCCGTCTCGGCGAGGTACTCGTGCGGCCAGCGGACGACGACCTCATCGGCGTCCGGGAACCGGGCCCGGGTCGCGAACACCGGCCGCGCGTCGCAGACCGTTACGTGGTAGCCGAGGAACGCGCCGACCCGGGCCACCGCCGCGGCGAAGTCGATGGCACCGAACACCAGCATCAGTGGCGGCGGCGCGAAGGACTGGACGAAGACGCCCAGCTCGTCGCCGCGGCGTTCCCCCTGCGGGCCGTACCGGCGCATACCCGTCATGCCCTGGTCGAGCATGCCGCGAGCGTCGTCGGCAACGGCGTCGTCCAGTCGGTCGCTGCCGAGCGACCCGTCCCGCCCATCAGGCCGTACGACGAGGTGCGCACCCGGCGGGCCGGGGCCGGTGATCACCGTTGCCAGCGCCACCGGCCGCCGCCCGGCGATGTCGTCGGCAAGCGCATCCAGCCCGGGGAAGGAGTCCCGGTCCACGGCCTCGACGAAGACCTCGATCGTGCCGCCGCAGGTCAGTCCGACGGCGAAAGCGTCGTCGTCACTCACCCCGTAATGCTCCAGGCTCGGCGTCGCACCGCCCAGAACCCGGTCCGCGACCTCGTAGACGGCGCCTTCGACGCAACCGCCCGAGACACTTCCCACGGCCTCACCGCCCGGGCCCACCAGCATCGCCGCTCCGGCCGATCGCGGCGCGGAGCTCCACGTCCGCACCACGGTCCCGACCGCGACCCGCTCGCCGTCGGACCACCAGCGCAGCAGGCGATCCAGGACATCACGCATGGGCGTCCTCCCGGCAGAGTAGGTCGGCGAGCTGTTCGAGCGTGTCGACCGTGTGGCCGGCGACCAGGACGTCGACCGAAGGCAGCGCCGCACGAAGGCCCGCGGTCTCGGGTGCGAAGCCGTCCTTGCCCGCATGCGGACTCACCCAGACGACCTGGTGGGCGAGGCGTCGCAGCCGGCGCATCTGATCCGCCAGCTGCTCGACGTCGCCGCGCTCCCACCCGTCGCTCGCCATGACGACGACGGCGCCGCGGGCCGTGCCGCGCTGGCCCCACCGGTCGAGGAAGGCCTTGACCTGCTCGCCGAGCCGGGTGCCGCCGCTCCAGTCCGGCACGGCTGCGCCGGCGGCCGCCAGCGCAGCGTCCGGGTCCGGACCGCGCAGCTCCCGGCTGACCCGGGTCAGCCTGGTTCCCACGGTGAACACCTCGGTCGAGTGTCGCCTCCGGCAGGCGGCATGAGCGAATCGCAGCAGTCCGTCGGAATAGGCCGCCATGGAACCGCTGACGTCGACGAGAAGCACGAGCCGTCTCGGCACGGACGCACGCGTGCGGTGGTACAGCCGTGCCGGTTCGCCGCCGCGGCGGAGCATCGCCCGAACCGTGCGATGGGCGTCGAGCTGCCCGTGGTGCGACGGCTGGTGGCGCCGGGTCCGCCGGCTGGGACCGGTCGGCCGCAGCGCCGCGAGGAGGCGGCTGACCTCGGCGCGCTCGGCCGGGGTGAGCTCGGCCAGGTCGCGGTGGCGCAGCACCTCGACCCGGCTGGCTGTCGCCGTCAGGGCTGCATGCTCGGCACCGGCCTCGTCGTCCGCGCCTGCCGCGCCGTCGCCCTCGGGCAACGCGACCGTGAGCGTCATCGGACGCAGGACGCGACGTGGTGCGCTGAACGGAGTCGCCCCGAAGTACGCGGCGAAGGCCGCGTCGTATGCCGTGAGCTCCTCCGGGCCGGCGCACAGGGTCAGCCGTCCCGCCCAGTACACGTCCGCCGTCCGCGCAGCGTCGAGGAAACCGAGCGCCTCGACCCACGCGTGCACCCGCGCCGGACCGGCCGGGACGCCGGCCGCCCGCAGTGTACGGGCGAAGCCGACCAGTGCGCGGACCGCGGTGGTCATCCCAGCCCTCCGTCGGCGGCGACGGCGGCGAGCACCCGGTCCTGGTCCTCCCGGTACTTCACCGCGGCACCCAGCGTCCGGGCCGCCAGGTCACGGTCGAGTTCGCGGGCCCCGAGCATGGCCAGCGCCGCGGTCCAGTCGATGGACTCGGCCAGCCCGGGAGGCTTGACCAGGTCCATCCGCCGCAGGCTCTGCGCCGCCTTGGCGACGTCGGTGGCCAGCCGCTCGCCAGCGTCGGGGATCCGGCGGCGGATCACCGCGACCTCGCGTTCGAAGTCCGGATGGTCGAGCCAGTGGTACAGACAGCGCCGCTTCAGGGCGTCGTGAACGTCCCGGGTCCGGTTGCTCGTCACGACGACGACCGGCGGGCGCAGGGCTCGGATCGTGCCGATCTCGGGGATCGACACGGTGAAGTCGCTCAGCATCTCGAGCAGGAACGCCTCGAACTCGTCGTCGGCCCGGTCGACCTCGTCGACGAGCAGGACAGCCGGCCGCTCCGAAGTGCTGGCCTCGAGGGCCTGGAGCAGCGGTCTCGCCACGAGGAACCTGCGGTCGTAGAGCTCGTGCTCGAGCTGGTCGGCGTCGGTCACACCGGCGGCCTCCGCGGCCCGTAGGTGCAGGAGCTGCCGGGGGAAGTCCCAGTCGTAGAGCGCCTGGGCGGCGTCGAGTCCCTCGTAGCATTGAAGCCGGATCAGCGGCGCCGCGAGCACGTCGGCCAGGGCCTGCGCGAGCGACGTCTTGCCCACGCCGGCCTCGCCCTCGACGAACAGCGGGCGGCCCATCCGCAGGGCGAGGAACGCCGCCGTCGCCAGGCCGTCGTCGGCCAGATAGTCGACGCCGTCCAGCCGGTCGGCAAGCTCGCTCGGCGACTCGGGGAGGTCCATGCTCCTACGCTACGTTGCCGCTCGCGGCCCACGCAGGGCCCGACCTCGTACTCGACAAGGGAGCGACGGCGGTAGGTTGCGTGATGCACCCGGCGACCGGATAGCTGGGCGCTCGACAGCTGCTCGCGGTGGGAGAGTCGATGACCACGGCCGACGCACTCGATCAGGGCCGGATGTCCATGGATCGGCACCTATGGGCGGACGCCTATGCCCACCTCTCGGACGCGGACCGGGAGACGGCGCTGGAGCCCGAGGATCTCGAGCGCCTTGCGATGGCCGCTCACCTGGTCGGCAAGGACGACGAGTGCGTGCACCTTTTGGAACGTGCACATCACGCGCTCGTTGACAGCGGGGACGTGGAACGAGCGGCCCGATGCGCATTCTGGCTCGGCTTCAACCTCATGCACACCGGCGACTTCGCCCGCGGTGGTGGCTGGCTGGCTCGCGCCCGCCGGTTGCTCGAGGACGGGGAGCGCGACTGTGTGGAACTGGGATATCTGCTGTCGGCGGCAGCATTCCAGAGCACGATGGCCGGGGACTACGAGACGGGGAACGCCACGTTCACCCAGGCTGCCGCTATCGGCAACAGGTTCGGTGACCGGGATCTGATCAGCCTTGCCCGGATGGGCCAGGGACGCACGCTGCTCCACATGGGCAAGATCGTCGAAGGTCTTGCCCTTCTCGACGAGGCGATGGTGGCGGTCACGTCCGGTGAGGTGTCCCCCACCGTCGCCGGGAACGTCTATTGCAGCGTGATCGAGGGGTGTCAGGAGATCTCCGATCTGCGCCGGGCACAGGAATGGACGGCAGCGCTGACGCACTGGTGCGAATCACAGCAGGGACTGGTCCCGTACAGCGGCCAATGCCTGGTGCACCGCACGCAGATCATGCTGCTGCACGGTGAGTGGCTGGACGCGATCGAGGAAGCCCAACGGGCGTGCGAACGCTTCCAGATGTCGCCCGGTCATCCGGCCATCGGTGCCGCAATCTACGAGCAGGCCGAGCTCCATCGACTCCGTGGGGAGTTCGCCAAGGCTGAGGAGGCGTACCGGACGGCCAGCAGGCACGGCCGCCAGCCGCAGCCCGGCCTCGCGCAGCTTCGGCTCGCCCAGGGGCAGATCGATGCCGCCGCTGCGGCGATCGACCGCGCGGTCGGCGAGGCGCAGGATGACGTGACCCGGTCGAAGTTGCTCGGCGCCTACGTCGACATCGTCCTTGCCACCGGAGACACCCAAGCTGCGAGGAGCGCTGCGGGCGAGCTGTCGGTGATCGCCGCGGACTTCGACTCGCCGCCGCTGCGCGCGGCGGCCGCCCGCGCGGAGGGTGCCGTCCTCCTGGCCGAAGGCGAGCCGCGTGCCGCCCTGGGTGTGCTGCGCGGTGCGTGGACCGCGTGGCACGAGCTCGAAGCGCCGTACGAGGCCGCGCGGGCCCGGGTGCTCATCGGACGCGCCTGCCGGGATCTCGGGGACGAGGACACCGCGCTGATGGAGTTGGACGCGGCGAGCTGGGCGTTCCGGCAGCTCGGCGCCGGGCCCGACCTCGCCCAAATCGACGCGCTCTCCCGGAAGGCAGCCGCAACAGCCAAAGGCGGCCTGACCGCGCGCGAGATGCAGGTGCTCCAGCTCGTGGCAGCAGGCAAGACGAACCGGGTGATCGCCGGCGACCTCTTCCTCAGCGAGAAGACAGTCGCCAGGCACATCAGCAACATCTTCACCAAGCTGGGCCTGTCGTCCAGGTCAGCGGCCACCGCATACGCCTACGAGCACGACCTGGTCTAGCCACCGCTGCGCAGAAATACCCACATCCAGCTGTGTGGAGAAGATGGACCCTTCTCCCGACGCGGCCACGGCGCCGGCCTCGTAGCGTCCTGCCCTGAAGCGGTGTGCACATCCGGGCGGGAGGCGGCGATGGACCTCAGCCTTCCCGTCGTCGCCGGCGCGGTATCGACGACGATCTTCGCCGCCAGCATGCTGCCCATGCTGACGAAGGCCGCCCAGACGAAGGATCTCGGTTCCTACAGCCTTGGCAACATCCTGCTCGCCAACGTGGGCAATGTCGTTCATTCCGTCTACGTGTTCCACCTACCGGTCGGACCGGTCTGGGCGCTGCACTCGTTCTACCTGGTCTCGACGGCGTTGATGCTGGTCTGGTACCTGCGCTACCGCTGCGCCTCCAGGGCGGCCAGGCAGGAGCCGCACGACACGGAAATACCCATGCCCCGCGGACCGGCGGACTTGGTTGCTTTGCCCGAAGCGGCGACGGCGGGCGCTCCCTAGCGTGGACGCCGCAGGAACCACCCAGGACCCAGCCGCCAGTGGAGGGCGACGATGAGCCAAGACGATCACGGGCCCGGACCCAGCCGGCCTGAGCGTGGCGCTCCGGAGCGCTTCGAGACGGTCATCATCGGCGCGGGTCAGGCCGGCCTGTCCGAGGGGTACCACCTGGCCAAGCGCGACCGGCCATTTGTGATCCTGGACGCGAACGAGCGGGTCGGCGACAACTGGCGGTGCCACTGGGACTCGATGCGGCTGTTCAGCCCGGCGCGCGCGGACGGTCTGCCCGGGATGCGGTTCCCAGCGCCGCCGATGTCCTATCCCACGAAGGACGAGATGGCCGACTTCCTCGATGCCTATGCCTCGACCTTCGGCCTGCCGGTCCGTACCGGGGTGCGCGTGACCAAGGTGTCTCACGACGACGGCAGGTATGTCGTGACGACAGATGGACCGTCGCTGGTGTGCGACAACGTCGTGGTCGCGTCGGGAACGTTCGGCCGCACACCCCACGTCCCCGACTTCGCCGGCGAGCTCGACCCTGGCATCGTGCAGCTTCACTCGAGCGCCTACAAGAACCCCAGCCAGCTCCAGCCCGGAGGGGTGTTGGTGGTCGGAGCATCGCACTCCGGTGGCGACGTCGCCTTCGAAACGGGGACGGCCGGTCATCCGACCGTGCTCAGCGGCCGGATCCATGGCGAGGTGCCCTTCGACATCGAAGGCAAGCCGGCACACGTGATCTTCCCGGTCATGTTCTTCCTGGCGCAGCACCTACTGACGCTCAGGACACCCCTCGGCCGCAAGATACGCCCGGAGATCCGGGCTCACGGAGGGCCACTGATCCGGGTCAAGCGAGCAGATCTTGCCCGGGCCGGCGTCGAGATGGTTTCGGCGCAGACGGTCGGGGTCAGCGACGGCCTGCCGGCGCTCGACGGCGGCCGAGTACTCGACGTCGCGAACGTCGTGTGGTGCACCGGCTTCCGGCAGGACTTCTCCTGGATCGACCTACCCGTGACCGGCGAGGACGGCTGGCCGCTGGAGGATCGTGGTGTGGTTCCCTCGGCCCAGGGGCTGTACTTCGTCGGCCTCGCTTTCCAGTACGCCTTCGCGTCGATGCTCGTCGGCGGTGTCGGCAGGGACGCCGAGTATGTAGCCAGGCACATCGCGAAGCGCATCGCGACGCAGCAGGCCGGCCTCGGGGCGACTGCACTCGGGCCCGCCGCCGATGTCAGAGCTTGATGACAACAAGCCCAGGAGCGGCCTCGTAATCGGCGTCCTGGGTGACGACGGGTACCTCGTGGGCGATCGCCGTCGCTGCGATCCAGCTGTCGTTGATCGGCATTCGACGTCGGCACGCTCCCTAGTCCGAAGTTACGTGGCTGGTGGCGAGCGATCCCGCTGTTGAGCGGGGGGTTCGCTGTTTTCGGGTGTTCGGGTTCTGGCTACTTCAGT
>Ga0184612_10000929_pt1 | contig 14049 bp, 11 predicted proteins | sample PLM3_60_coex_FD_133163 | JGI IMG/M metagenome (GOLD analysis project Ga0184612, IMG submission 133163) | Groundwater sediment microbial communities from an aquifer in East River, Colorado, USA - PLM3_60_coex | ecosystem: Environmental > Terrestrial > Soil > Riparian zone | place: USA: East... | reverse complement strand
CCGGTGAGCAGCATCTCGCCGGGGTGCCGAGCGATCGTGTCTGTCAGCACGTCCTGCGGCCGGGTCCCCCAGTTGTGCGAGCCCGGGATCATGCGTGTCGCGCCGTTGTCTGGCGTGAAGTCATCGAGCATCCAGACAGTGTTGCAGACCCAGTAGCCCTTCTCGTCGGGCAGAGCTCCCATATCTACGTGCAGCGGTTGTCCGACATCCGTGCGCGGATCGGCCGATCGCGCATTGAGGCTGCTCAGCTTGATCGCCGGACCAAGCACGTGCCGCACACACGCGAGGAGCTCAGGCAGCACGATCGCGCGGCGGAATACTTCGCCTTTGTCGACCAGATTCGCGAGGCGGCGAGCGTGCTCTTCCGTTTTGAACTCGTGCCCGGCTCGGTCGCCTTCCGCGTCGAAGAGCTCCAGCGTGCGCCTGCGGAGCTCCCGCAAAAGCTCGCCGCCCATGAAGTTCTCGAGCAGGACGTACCCCTGCTCGTCGAGTTGTCGTCGCTGGTGGTCGGTCATGGTTGGTCTCGAAATGGGTAGCGGGCAGGGGCGGTTCGCGAACCGCCCCTACGCAACACCGTGTTGTCCGCGGCTGCCCGTTTCCGTGTTGTCCGTGTTGTCCGTGGGTGCTTTTTCTGTTGTCCGTGTTGTCCGTGGCCGGAGTTGGACTAGTATCGCCCCGTGATCACCCAGCAGACAAGTGAGTCCGGAGCCGAATCCCCCGACTACTTCGACCCGACGCGGAACGGCAACCTGCCACCGATGCCGTACCGGGACATGCCCGAACCGCTGTCCTTGAGCAAAGTGCTGGGGCCGAGCGTCATCCTTGCCGGACTCGGCGTGGGATCCGGCGAGTACATCATCTGGCCCTTCATGACCGCGACGGTCGGGACTGGCTTCCTCTGGGCCGCGATCCTCAGCGTCACCGTGCAGTACTTCCTCAACATGGAGATCGAGCGCTACACGCTCGCCACCGGCGAGACCGCCGTCTCCGGCTTCGTCCGATTCTGGAAGCCGTGGGGCGTGCTGTTCTGCCTCTTCACCATCCTGCCGAACATGTGGCCGGGGTGGGCGACGAGCGGCGTGACGATCCTGACGTTCCTGATGGGTGGCGGTGACGTGCCGCTCATCACGATCGGCATCCTCGTCGCTTCGGGAATCGCGTTGACGACGTCGCCCATCGTCTACCAGACGCTCGAGCGCGCGCAGTTCTTCAAGGTCGGCCTGACGCTCGTCTTTCTTGCCGTCGCGATCGTCGCCGCGATCAGCCCGTCGGCGTGGGCCGACCTTCCACAGGCCGTCACGAACTTCGGCCGGCTGCCCGACTCGAACGTGATTCCGATCTCGCTCATCCTGAGCGGGTTGGTCTTCGCCGGCGCGGGCGGCGTGAACAACCTCGCCCAAAGCAACTGGATCCGGGACAAAGGCTTCGGGATGGGCGTCTACATTCCGCGGATCGTCTCGCCGATCACGGGCGAAGAGGCCGCGGCCCCGGCGACTGGCTCGATGGCGCGCCAGGATGCCGAGAACCTCAGGCGCTTCCGCGGCTGGTGGATCGTCGCCAACAAGGAGCAGCTCGTCTCGTTCTGGTTCATCTGCGTGTTCTCGATCACGGTTTTCTCGACGCTCGCCTACTCCACGGTCTTCGGCCAGAACATCTCCTCGGGACAGGCGAACCTGGCGTTCATCAAAGCCGAAGGCGAAGCGCTGAAGACCATCGTCGCGCCCTGGTTCGGGACGTTCTTCTGGGTCTTCGGCTCGCTCTCGATGATCCTCGTCGCGCTCGGCACGATCGACTACATCTCGCGGATCGTCGCCGACGTGCTCAAGACGGTGTATCTGCAGCAGAGCCAGCGATGGACGGAAAGCCGCATCTACTTCCTGGTGGCGTGGGGCACGATCGCGGCCGGGTCGGTGATCCTGCTCTCGGGCTTCAACCAGCCGCTGCTCCTGCTGGTCATCGCCGCCTGCCTCAACGGGATGGTGATGTTCGTGTACTCGATTCTGCTCATTCAGCTGAATCGGCGCGGGCTGCCACCCGCCCTTCGCGTCGGAGGCTTTCGACTGGGGATGCTGATGTTCGCGACGGTGTTCTACGGGTTCTTCGCAGGCTGGCTCGTGCTCGCGCAGGTGCAGGGATACCTGGCGGGACGCTGAGGCTTGCGCAGCGTGCGTCCCACCAGGCGATTTACGCAGGAAAACTATCCGTGTTGTCCGTGTTGTCCGTGGCCCGTGTTGTCCGTGGCTCGTGTTGTCCGCGGCTCTCAGTTCTTCGTCATGCTGAAGCCGGTGACGGTGGCTTCGGTGTTGTGGGCGAAGCGAATCCCGTAGATGCCGTCGGTTGACTTCAGCTTGCCGGCAGCCACGAGGTCAGCCTTGTTGTAACCCGCGACGACCGTGCCGTTGATCGCGCATTCGACGCGGTCGCCCTTGACCGAAACCGCGATCTCCTGGGTTACGGGTTGGTCCTTGCTTGCGGCCTTGTTCACCGATGGAGCGGTTTCTCCCCGCCCGTTCATCCGGAACGACGCCGGCCCGAATCCGCGCACGATGAAGTTGCCGTTGCCGTACGCCGCACAATAGAGATAGCTCTGTTCGGGCGTCCCCATGTCGTTGCCGGCGATGACGATGCCGTACGGATGCGGGTGATCGTTCACGTTCATGAACTTCGGCTCGTAGAACGTCGCCTTCACCGTGTAGTTGCCCGACGCGATGTTCTTCGGATTCCAGTAGGTGACGGCGGGCCCGGTCGTGACGCTCATCGTCTTGGCGTCGCCGGCGAGCTTTGCGTTGTTGAGGACCTGTCCCGCCTTCTCCTCGCCAGCGTCAATCTTCCCGGTCCAGCCCGGGACTGAGATCCCGCCGCCGGCCACGGGCTTGGCGGCATCCTGCCCGTGGGCGCCGATCACGGGAGGAATGAGCATGGCGAGAGCTACGGCGATCGCGGAACTGTTGACGAGACGCATAGTGTGTCCTTTCGTAGAAAGCAATCTGAAACACACAACTATACTGCGATCGTCCGTGCACATCCCATCCAGGTGGGTCGACTCCATTCACGAACACCGGTTGGACAGCAGCGGACGGTTCGCGTATCGTTCAGTCGCTCAATTCGGAGCTGCAACTCAATTCAACTCAACTGGAGGGTCTCATGCGGGCAACATGGACAGGACAGACAGTCGGAATCGCGCTCTCGGCGATCTGCGCGCTGGCGCTGGGCGTCGCGGCGGTAGCGCAGGCCACCGACCCGTTGGTGGGCACCTGGAAGCTGGATGTTGCCAAGTCCACCTACAAGCCGGGACCGGCACCCAAGAGCGCGACCGTCGTCATCGATGCGGCGGGCAAGGGGATCAAGGTAGCTGTCGATGCCGTCATGGCTGACGGACCGCTGAAGTGGGGCTATACGAGCGCGCGCGACGGCAAGGACGCCCCCGTGACCGGCCATCCGTTCTACGAATCGGCCGCCGCTACGCAGACGAGCCCGACAGAAGGCACGATCGTCTACAAGAGGGCCGACAAGACAGTCGCGACCACGAAAACGGTGGTGTCGAAGGACGGCAAGACCTTGACGGTGACTTCCAAGGGAACAGACGCGAAGGGGGAGTTCAACAACGTCGGGGTTTATACCAAGCAGTAGTCCGCTGGGGACACTCAACCGGCAAAGACGGTTGAGTGTCCCCGATTCATCCGAGTCGCGTATCGTTCAGTCGCTCAATTCGCAGCTGCAACTCAATCAACTCACCTGGAGGGTCTCATGCGGGCAACATGGACAAGACAGACAGTCGGAATCGCGCTCACGGCCATCTGCGCGCTGGCGCTGGGCGTCGCGGCGGGGGCGCAGGCCCCCGACCCGGCGGTGGGCACCTGGAAGCTGGACCTGGCCAAGTCCACCTACAAGCCGGGACCGGCACCCAAGAGCGCGACCGTCGTCATCGATGCGGCGGGCAAGGACCTCAAGGTGGCCATCGATCTCGTTGGCGCTGACGGCGTGGCCATGAAGTATGGGTATACGTCCGCGCGGGACGGTAAGGACGTCCCCGTCACGGGCAATCCGAACTACGACACCGCCGCGGTTACGCAAGCGAGCCCGACAGAAGGCACGACCGTCTACAAAAAGGGCGGCAAGGCTGTCGTCACGGTGAAGACGTCGGTGTCGAAGGACGGCAAGACCATGACCGCGACGTCCGCGGGAACAGACCCGAAGGGGCAGGCCACAAACAACGTGGCAGTCTTCACCAAGCAGTAGCGCCACTTCTATCACCGCTCGCGCTGCGCGCTCACGGCGGGCACACTCAAGCGGGACAGTCACGGTTGAGTGTCCCCGACACGCGATGCGGCGGTGACGGCGTCGATCCCGACGACCCTGACGCGTTTCTGGCGGGAGCGGTCGCCGGCGACGATCGACACGGCGCGCTTCGGCACCTGGAGCACCCGGGCCATCATCTCGATCAGCTCGTCGTTGGCCGCGCCGTCGACGGGGGGCGCCTGCAGGCGGACGAGCAACGCGTCGCCGCGCGTGCCGGCGAGGCCGGACCGGCCGGCGCGCGGGATCACGCGGACGCTGATCACGACACCGTCCTGCGTGGTTTCTATCACTCCTTCGGTCGCGCCGGTTGCGCGCCCCCGCGCGGCTGAGGCTCCTGCTGCGTCAGGCAATGCAGCGTGCCAAGACCCCACACCAGATCCACCGAGTGGATGCCGACGACCTGGTGCGCCGGCATGACCCTGGCCAGCGCCTCGAGCGCAATCCGGTCGTTGAGATCGTTGAAGGTCGGCACCAGCACGACGCCATTGGCGATGTAGAAATTGGCGTAGCTCGCCGGCAGTCGTTCACCGTCCATCGTGAGCCGACGTGGAAACGGAATGGTCACGATCCGCAGCGGGCCCACGTCGGGCCGCGCCGCCGCGACCTCCAGCCGGCGCAGGTTGTCGATCGACCGCACGTGGTTCTCGTCACGGGGATCCTCTTCCACCGCCAGCACGATCGTGTCGGCCGAGACGAATCGCGCGATATCGTCGACGTGTCCGTGCGTGTCGTCGCCGACGCACCCGTCGCCCAACCACAGCGTGTGCCTGACGCCCAACCACTTTCGGAAGATCTCTTCGTAGTTCTCGCGAGTCAGACCAGGATTGCGCACCTGCGTGTCGCTCAGCAGCCACTCTTCGGTCACGAGCATCAGGCCCTGCCCGTTCACATCCAGGCCGCCGCCTTCGAGAACGATGCGTTCCCCTGTGTCGTCGCGGCGTGGTTCCTCGACACGACGCCCGCTCAGTGCGGCAATGGGACGGGCGATCTGTGCGTCCAGGCGCCAGTTGTCGTACTTCGCCCAGCCGTTGAACGCCCACGAGAGGAGGACGACGTCACCGGCCGCATCGTGGACGCCGATCGGGGCCGAATCGCGCAGCCACACCCTGTCGGTCGGGACGACGTGCAGGCGGACGCGGGCGGCCGCCACACCATGCGAGTCAAGGGACGCGCGGGCATCGGCGAGCACGGCTTCGGTGTGGCAGAGGATCTCGACCGGCTCGTGATCGGCGAGGACGCGGGCGATCTCGGCGTAGACCCACGGGATCGGACCCAGCTTCCCCGGCCAGTCGGGCTCGTGATGCGGCCAACTGATCCAGGTCGCGCGGTGCGGCTCCCACTCGGCCGGCATGCGCAGCCTTGAGGCGCCGCTGGGCGTCACGAGCCGAGATACCTGTTGAGGATCGGCGCGTACGCGTCGACCCGCCGGTCGCGGAGGAACGGCCAGTTCCTGCGGACCTCTTCGATGAGCGCCGGGTCGCAGCGGGCAACCAGTATTTCTTCTCCTTCGCCTGCGTCCGCAAGGTATCGCCCGAAGGGATCGGCGATGAAGGACCGGCCGAAGAAGGTGATGCCCTTCGTCCCGGGCTCGTCCTCGTGCCCGACACGATTCGGCGCGGCAACGTAGACGCCGTTGGCGATTGCGTGGGCGCGTTGAGCGGTCCGCCAGGCATCGACCTGTGCGGCACCCCACTCGTCCTTCTCGTCCGGATGCCACCCGATCGCGGTCGGATAGAACAGTACCTGCGCGCCGAGAAGGCTGGTGATGCGTGCCGCCTCCGGATACCACTGGTCCCAGCAGATCAGCACGCCGATCGTCGCGTAGCGCGTCTTCCAGACCCTGAACCCGAGCGCATCGTCGCCAGGCGTGAAATAGTACTTTTCGTAGAACAACGGATCGTCGGGAATGTGCATCTTCCGATACACACCGAGCAGGCTGCCGTCGGCGTCGATCACCGCCGCCGAGTTGCGATAGATGCCGGCGGCCTGACGTTCGAAGAGCGGGACGATGATGACGACTTCGAGCTCCCTCGCGAGAGCCTGCATCTTGTCGGTCGTCGGTCCGGGAATGGACTCCGCCAGATCGAACCGGTCGCTGTGCTGCGCCTTGCAGAAATACGGTGCGTTGAAGAGCTCCTTCACGCAGATGATCTGGGCGCCGCGCCGCGCAGCGTCGCGGATCAGCCGTTCGGCACGCGCGACATTGCTCCTGGCATCAGCGTCAGCGTGATCCTGAATGAGCCCGATGGTAAACAGCGCGGAAGTGGAGTCTGCCACACCAAGGATTATGCGTCATTTATAGCTCCGGTCGATTGAGGAGCGCCTGCGGCCCGAGCGCGGCGCGAAGTCCGCCTTCGCCAAGGCTACGGCGAGACCTCGCCGAAGCTCGAAGAGCGTAGGCGGGTCGCCGCGCGAGAGCGAGCGACAGCCTTGAGCCGCCGTGAGCGCGAAGCGCGAACGGCAGCGCTTGGGGGTGGGGCCCCGGGCGCAGTGAGAGAAGTGGGGCCCCGCGAGCACTGAGTAATGCAGACAGGAGACAGAAGCCCGATCAGCGAATGATGCGCACGTTAGTCGGCGCGGAAGGCGCGCCAACGACTTTCAGGATGGTGCCGGCCGAGTGGTTGACGACATACAGCTCGCCGGCCGCGTCGATTCCGAACGCGCTGATCCCGCCGAGGATCGTGGTCCCGCCAAGGTCGGCGGTATGGTCGACAAGATCGGCCGCAGTCGACGGCGACGCCTCGCCGGTGGTGGCGTTGACGCGAAGATTCAGGGACCAGACGCGGCGCGTCGCGTAGTCGCCGAAGAAGTAGCGGCCGCGCATACTGGGGATGGCAGAACCGCGGTACACGTAGCCTCCCGTGATCGAACGGCCCTCGACGTGGTCGTAGTCGTAGACGGGATCTACCAGCGGAAGCGTCGTGCTGCCGTTGTACGGGTGCGCACCCTCGCGGACACGCCAGCCGTAGTTCCGTCCGCCGCGGCCCGCAGGTTCGTAGTCGATCTCCTCCCAGGCACCCTGGCCGACGTCGGCCACGAGCATCGCTCCGGTGCCGCCGCGGGCGGGCTCGTCGAAGCTGAACTTCCACGGATTCCGCCAGCCCAGACTCCAGATCTCCGGACGTGGCAGCCCCGCGTTGCCGGCGGGAACCACAAACCCGTTCGGGTGCGCGTCGGGAACGTCCACGTCGATGCGGAGCATCTTCCCGAGGAGCTCGCTCGTGTTCTGCGCGTTGTTCTCGGGGTCTCCGCCGCCGCCGCCGTCTCCCTGAGCGATGTAGAGATACCCGTCCGCGCCGAACGCCATGCACCCGGCGTTGTGATTCGTTTGCGGATGCCGAATCGAGTCTTCGCCGGTCGACCAGACCAGGCGGAAGCCCTGCGACTCGGCGACGAGCGGATTCACGGAACGCCGATAGCGGGCGACAACGACGCGGCCATCTCCGGCTCTCGTGTAGTTCACATAGAAACGTCCGCTCGCGCCGTAGTTCGGAGGAAACGCAAGTCCGAGCAGTCCGCGCTCTCCGCAACACGCCACCAGACTCGAGATGTCCAGGAACGGCGTCGCCTGCACGGCGCCATTGCGGATCACGCGGATCACCCCTCGCTGTTCGGCCACGTACTGCATGGCTGGATCCGACGGATCCTGCTCGAAAGCGATCGGCGCGCTGAACCCAGTGGCGTATGTAACGGTACGCAGCTGAGCCTCGGCCGCCGCGGGACCGCAGAGCACGAGGCAGACGACCACGGCGAATGTGCGCATGGGCAGGACCGTGTCCAGCAAGTCACGTTCCCGCGCCAAACGCGTGCATTCTCGAAGGAACCGGCCAAGGGGCCTGACGATTGCGTAATTGAAATTCTGAATGCTGAGTGCTGAGTGCTGAAGTGAAGGACGAAGAACGAAGGACGAAGGGACGGTCGAGGAGGGTGTAATATTCGGGGCCAGAGGTCTATGAAGGGGCTGAACCGGTGGGTGGTGATCGGCTCGGCCAGCATCCTGGTCGCGGGCCTGGTCTCGAGCCGTGCCCTGCTGGGTGCGCAGTCGGTGCCGGCCGACCGCGCGGTGCAGCGGATAGACTTCTCGTCAGAGATCCAACCAGTCTTCAAACAGTACTGCGCGGAGTGCCACGGGCCGTCCAAAGCGCGGGGCCGCCTGCGGCTGCACGCGCCCGACCTTATCCTCAAGGGCGGCCTCTCCGGACCGCCGATTACACCGGGCAAAAGTGAAGAGAGCTTGCTCATCCGTCGCGTGCTGGGCCTGGATGGTGAAGACCAGATGCCGCTCGACGGCGATCCGCTGCCGGAGGCAACGATCGCGCGCCTGCGCGCATGGATCGATCAGGGCGCGCTCATGCCGGGCACGGCAAGTGCCGGTTCCGTCACCGGCGATCGCCCTTCGACAGGCTCAGGGCAGAGGTACATACCCGATCCGGAACACTGGGCGTATGTGAAGCCCAAGCGGCCCCAGGTGCCGATGGTTGCACGCACGGAATGGGCGCGCAACGGCATCGACCAATTCGTGCTGGCGCGCCTGGAGCGCGAGCATCTCGCGCCGTCGCCGGAAGCCTCGAAGGCCATGCTGCTTCGACGCGTGACGCTCGACCTGACCGGACTCCCCCCCTCGCCTGCCGAGCTCGACGCGTTCCTGGCCGACACCGCCCCGGACGCGTACGACAGAGTGGTGGAACGACTGCTCGCCTCGACTCACTACGGCGAGCGGTGGGCACGGCCATGGCTGGATCTCGCGCGCTACGCCGACACGAACGGGTACGAGAAAGACAACCGGCGCAGCATCTGGAAATACCGGGACTGGGTCATCGACGCGCTGAACCGGGACCTACCGTTCGACCAGTTCACGATCGAGCAGATCGCGGGCGACATGCTGCCGGGCGCGACGACCGAGCAGAAGATCGCGACCGGTTTCCACCGCAATGCGATGACGAACGAGGAAGGCGGCGTCGATCCGGACGAGTCGATGTACGAGGTCCTCGTGGATCGGGCGAACACGACTGCTACCGTGTGGCTGGGCACCACGCTCGCGTGCGCACAATGCCACAATCACAAGTACGACCCCTTCAGCCAGAAGGACTATTTCCGGCTCCTCGCGTTCTTCGCCAACCCGGACTACGAAAGCCGCACGTTCCTCGATGGCACGCGCTTTTTCGAGGCCAGACTCGATTTGGCGACGCCGGAACAGGAGAAGGCGCGCAAGCAGGCGCAGGCCGACATCGATCGGCTCGAGCAGGAATTGAAGATGGTGACGCCAGCCGTGCGCGACGCACAGGAGCGATGGGAACAGTCGCTGCGCGCGGCCGAGCGCTCCTGGACGCCGCTGGCGCCGCAGCAGGCCCGCGCCACGAACGGGGTCGCGCTGACGACACTTCAGGATGGCTCTCTGTTGGCGTCCGGGCCCAACCCGGAGCTCACGTCATACACCGTCCTGGCCGACACGACCTTGCGCGACATCACTGGTCTGCGTCTCGAAGCGCTCCCGGATCCCTCTCTGCCGAGGGGCGGGCCCGGTCGTGACGCCTACGGGCACTTCCGCGTCACCGCCATTCACGTCGAGATCGCGCCGGCAAGAGCGCCACTCGATCGCCAGGTCGTCGGGTTCAGGACGGTGAAAGTGGACGACTCCGCGTACCCGTTCGAACCGAAGGATCTTCTGTCGCCGGAACGTGGATCGACGAGCCGCAAGGGCGGATCCTGGGCCATCAACGCGGTCCGAGAGGCGGAACGGGCGCCACGCCATGCGGTCCTCGCCGCAGAGAAACCCTTCGGCTTCCGCGGCGGCACACGTATCACCGTCCGGATCGATCACCTCGAAGGGACCATCGGTCAGGGCATCGGCCGCTTGCGTTTGTCGGTAACGTCGGCGGCGGATCCGATCGAAGGGAGCGAGCTCCCCGCGCGTCTGCGACCCGTACTGGCGCGATCCGCGAGCGAGCGAAACAAGGCGCAGGCAGAAGAGCTGGCCGCGTTCTTTCGCTCGACCGCACCGTCGCTGAAACCCGCGCGCGATGCGCTCGCCGCCGCGCGGAAGGCGCTCGCCGACCTTCAGATTCCTTCAACGCTGGTGATGAAGGAGCGGCCAACGTTCGAAAGGCCGTCGTACGAGTTGCGGGAGCGCGGAAGCTTTACGGCCAGAGCCGGGCGCGTGTACGCCCGCACGCCTTCTGCGCTCCATCCGATGCGCGACGACCTGCCCGTGAACCGCCTTGGCCTCGCGCGATGGCTCGTCGACGAGAACAACCCGCTCGTGGCGCGCGTCGCCGTGAACCGGTTCTGGGAGCAGGTATTCGGACCGGGACTCGTCGAGACGAGCGAAGACTTCGGCGCCCAGGGGGCGGCGCCCACACATCCTGAGCTGCTCGACTGGCTCGCTACCGAGTTCATCGCCAGCAAGTGGAGTCAGAAGGCCATCCTTCGCACCATCGTGAGCTCGTCGACCTACCGCCAATCCTCGGCCGTCAGTCCGCCGCTCGGAGAGCGCGACCCGTACAACCGGCTGCTCGCCCGCGGGCCTCGTGTGCGGATGGAAGCCGAGATGGTGCGCGATGTGGCGCTGGCCGCAAGCGGCCTGCTCAGCGCGAAAATGCACGGACCGAGCGTCTTCCCGCCGCAGCCACCCGGCATCTGGAACATGCCCTACAACAGCGACAAGTGGATGACGAGCGAGGGGGAAGATCGCTATCGGCGCAGCCTCTACACGTTCTGGCGACGCACGTCGCCGTATCCAAGCTTCATGACTTTTGACGCGACGAGCCGGGAATTCTGTCAGGTGCGCCGCGTCCGCACGAACACGCCGCTCCAGGCCCTGACGCTCCTCAACGATCCGGCCTCGTTCGAAGCGGCTCGCGCGCTTGCCGGACGGATGATGAGCGACGCCGCAGGTAACACGACGCGCGCGCGCGCGGCCTTCGGTGTCAAACTGGTACTCTCGCGCGAGGCCAGACCCGACGAGCTTGCCCGCATGATCTCGGTTTATGAGGGCGAACGACGGCACTATCAGGAAAGCTCCGGCGCCGCCAGCCGGGTGATCCGAGGGCCCGACAGCGCCCTTAGTAGTAATGTCCGCGATGGCGCCCTCGGTAGTGATGTCCGCGATAGTGCCCGTGGTGACGATGCGGATCTTGCCGCGTGGACCATCGTCGCCAACGTCCTGCTGAACCTCGACGAGGCCATGACCAAGCAATGACGCGTCCAGCTACATCCTCGTTGAGAGGAATCACGCGGCGACATTTCTTCGAGCAGGCCTCCTTCGGGATCGGCGGCCTGGCGCTGGCGTCGCTGATGGACGATGTGGTGCTGGCGGAGCGTCAAGACCAGACGCGTTCCGTTGGGCCAGCGACGGCTCGACGATTCGCTCCACGGGCCAAGCGCGTCATCTACCTCTTCATGGCCGGCGCGCCCTCGCAGATCGACCTCTTCGATCCGAAGCCGGCGCTGACGAAGCACGATGGACAGGACATACCCGAGGAGTTCATCAAGGGCGAGCGCTTCGCCTTCATCAAAGGCAAGCCGAAGCTGCTGGCGTCACCGTTCCAGTTCAAGTCGCACGGCCAGTCGGGTGCGGAGATCTCGGAGCTCCTCCCGAATCTCGCGAAGATCGCCGACGATATCACCATCGTCCGCTCGATGCGGACTACGCAGTTCAACCACGCGCCGGGGCAGATCTTCATGAACACCGGCCATCAGGTGATTGGCAGGCCGAGCCTGGGGTCGTGGCTGAGCTATGGGTTGGGCAGCGAGAACAGCGATCTCCCTGGCTTCGTCGTGCTCCTCTCGGGCGATAACAATCCCGACGGTGGCAAGTCATGCTGGGGCAGCGGGTTTCTCCCGACGGTGCATCAGGGTGTCGAGTTCCGGTCGAACGGCGAGCCGGTGCTCTTCGTCTCGAACCCCGACGGCGTCGACTCGGATGTGCGCCACCGCTCGATCGCCGCGATCAACGACCTGAACCGCATCAACAATCTCGACGTGGGAGACCCGGAGATCCAGACGCGCATCGCCGCCTACGAGTTGGCCTATCGCATGCAGACCAGCGTGCCGGAGCTGACCGACCTTTCCGGGGAACCAGGGTCGATTCACGAGTTGTACGGAACCGAGCCAGGTAAAGCGTCCTTCGCCAACAACTGCCTGCTCGCGCGACGGCTCGTCGAGCGGGGCGTCCGCTTCGTCCAGCTCTATCACCGTGGCTGGGACACGCACGGCGCCTCATTCGGCGAGGACATCGTCGAGAAGCTGCCTCACCTCTGCCGCCAGACGGATCGGCCGGTCTACGGGCTGCTGACCGATCTCAAGCAGCGCGGGCTGCTCGACGACACCCTGGTTGTCTGGGGCGGCGAGTTCGGGCGCACGCCGATGAACGAGGCGCGCAACGGCTCGAAGTTTCTGGGCCGCGATCATCATCCACGCGCGTTCACGATGTGGCTGGCCGGTGGCGGCACGCGGCCCGGCATCACGATCGGCCGTACAGACGATCTCGGGTACAACGTCGTCGAAGACCCGATCGACGTCCACGACCTGCACGCGACTATGCTCCAGCTCCTGGGAATCGATCACGAAAAGTTGACCTACAGGTTCCAGGGCCGCGATTTTAGGTTGACGGATGTGCATGGGACAGCGGTGGCGAAGTTGATCGGTTAGGAGACAGGAGACACAGACAGCAGCGCCTGCGGCCCGAGCGCGGCGCGAAGTCGCCGCGCGAGAGCGAGTGGGGGTGGGCCCCGCGAGCATTGAGAAATGCGGACAGGAAGCTGACCCGAGCTTGACGCACGGCCGTATTCACCGCATCAACTGCCCACCATTCACCTCGATCGTCTCTCCCACGATATAGCTGGCGGCGTCCGAGGCGAGAAACGCGATGACCGTCGCGCACTCGGCGGCGGCGCCCACGCGGCCGAGGGGGATCGTCCTGACGAAGTTCTGAATCATCTCCGGCGTGGAAAAGACCTCGTGAAAGGGCGTGTCGATGACGCCCGGCGAGACGGCATTCACCCGGATGCCGTTTGGCGCCAGCTCCTTGGCGAGCGACTTGGTGAAAGCGGTGAGCGCCGCCTTTGACGAGGCGTAGGCGCCGGCGCCCGGGCCGCCGCCGTTGTGTCCGGCGATTGACACGACGTTGATGATCGCGCCGCGCCGGCGCTCGATCATCGAGAGGGCCACCGCCTGCGAGGCGAGCACAGCGCTCGTGAAATTGACGGCCATGATCTCGTTGAGGCGCTCCTCGGTGATCTCGAGGATCCCGAACCGCGCGACGAGCGACCCGGCGTTGTTGACGAGAATGTCGATCGGCCCGAGCTCGGCGACCGCGCGATCCACGAGCGCGCGAATGTCTTCCGCGCGGCGGACGTCGGCCGCGACGGCGATCGCCTTGCCTCCGGCGCGCAGAATTCGGTCGCGTGTGTCTTCGGCGCCCTGCCGGTTCCGGTGGTAGCTGAGCGCCACGCTGGCTCCGAGGTCGGCCAGGGTTACAGCCGTCGCTGCGCCGATACCTGATGACGCGCCAGTGACCAGGGCGACTCGGCCCGAGAGATCGAGATAGGGTTTCATTGTTGGTGAGTGTAGATCAGGAGCGCCTGCGGCCCGAGCGCGGCGCGAAGCCCGCCTTCGCCAAGGCTACGGCGAGGCCGCGCCGTAGCTCGGAGAGCGTAGGCGGGTCGCCGCGCGAGAGCGAGCGGGGGTGGGACCCCGCGAGCAGTGAGAAATGCGGACGGGAGGTTGGAATCCAGCGACTACGTTGATTTG
>Ga0184612_10000927_pt1 | contig 14076 bp, 12 predicted proteins | sample PLM3_60_coex_FD_133163 | JGI IMG/M metagenome (GOLD analysis project Ga0184612, IMG submission 133163) | Groundwater sediment microbial communities from an aquifer in East River, Colorado, USA - PLM3_60_coex | ecosystem: Environmental > Terrestrial > Soil > Riparian zone | place: USA: East... | reverse complement strand
GGACGAGGCCGCGGAATTGCCGGCCGACTGCCGGGCGAATTGAGGCCTGCGCCGCGAAGTACGGGAACACGGGCTGGTTGGGCGTCGCCCAGATCTGGGTGAGCGGCTCGCACATCACGCAAGGGACGACGAAACTCAACGACACGTATTTCCAGACCCCCACCTACGACACGCCCGCGTGGAGACGGCTCGTGACGTGTCAGGAGATCGCGCACGATTTCGGCCTGGACCATCAGGACGAGAATTTCAATAACCCCAATCTGGGATCGTGCATGGACTACACCAGCGACCCGGACGGTCCTCCCAGCAACGAGCATCCGAACGCGCACGACTTCGAGCAGCTCCAAACCATCTACGCACATCTGGACAATGTGACGACCATCAGCAGCGACACACTGCCTCAGACGATGCCCCCAGCGATGGGGCAAATCGATTTCGATACACCGGCGCAGTGGGGCCGGCTCATGCGGTCGCAAGCCAGGGGGCGGGTCCAGGTGTACGAGCTGGACTTCGGTCGTGGCCACAAGGTGATCACGCACGTGTTCTGGGCGGATCCTGCGGCCGATTCTCGATAGTACCGGGGCTTCACTTCGCCGCCCGCATCTTTTGTCGCGTATGGAGGGGTGGATCTCTCGTTCCAGGAGATCACGTTCAAGAAGCCTCGCTAGGTCAGCGCATCGAACGCCGCTCGGGACCGGGGGTCGCGACCCTCGGTCCCGGCGGTGCGCGGCCCGCGAGCCCTGGTCAGAACGCCCACTCGACGCCCAGCAGCGGCGCGATGCGGTCGGTGAGGCCGTTCTCTCCGAGGCTGAAGCGCAGGTTGAAATTCACCAACACCCGCGTCGCCACGTTCGCCTTGAACCCCACCGCGCCGTCCGCCGTCCAGTACGATTGTGTCGCAAAGCGGATGTCCGGCAGGTTCACGCTGCCCGCCACGCCCGTTGCCTCCAGCGTGTACGTCGAGAGTTGAGGCGAGTTCATCACACGCTGACCGAGCACATCGAAGATGATGCTGAACCGGCTGTTGACGTTGAGGTCGCTCCCGAGCGCGTACTGAAACTGATCCGGAAGGTCCGCCTCGATGTGGTTGCGAACGTCGCCACCGAGCAGGCTCTGCCCGTTCCACTGATAGGCGATATTCGCGTGTGGCCCAAACCGCCCGAGCGATGAAGAGAATGCCGCAAAGGGCCGAACGCCGGCTGCGCCGGCTCCGAGCAGGTTCTGCTCGTCGCCGGTGGGCAGCCGCAGATCCAGCCCGGCCGCAAAGGCCCGCGTCCCCTCGCGCATCAGCGTCGCTTTCACCCGCATGAGCAGATCGCCGAGGCCCGCCGCCGATCCTTCGACGAAGAATTGATGGGAGGAGCCGTACCCCCCAATCGCAAGGTCGTCGCGAAAGTAGTGAACCTGCAGGTTCGTGCCCGTGCCGATGCGATTGATCGTCGCGTTGGAGAGGAGCGACAGCCGCGTGCGGACCACCGGCACGGCCAGCGAGACGTCCACGCGATCGGTGACTCCGTACGTCAGCGCGCCGGTGAACTGGCTGACGGTCGCCTCGACTGTGTTCATTGTCGATACAACGTCGGCGCGGCCGCCTCCCGCTGCAAAGTTGTCGTGCCTGAATACCGCCGGGATGGCCGTGAGCGAGACGCCGTCGAGATGATCGAACGAGAAAAACTGCTGAGTGAAGCCGAACGCCACCCGGCCACGACCGATCGTCTCCGCACGATCGGCCAGGATGGGTCCGAAGCTGGTCGTGGATCGCACGAACGTGCCGGTGGTCGCATCGAACTTGTACGTGAAGCCGGAAGCGGGCGACGGCAACGGCACGGCCGTGAGCTGACTCGTGAGCGCGATGTTCACGAGGCGAAAATCCGACTGAAACGCGCTGTTGAAATGGGCTGCGTGGTTGGTGCCGTCAAGCTGCACGTCGTCGCTGTTCAACACGAGACCATTGGGGCCGTAGACATCCTGGAAAAGCGTTGCGAGCGTGGCGGGATGTTGTGCGGCCGCCTGACTGGCTGACAGCACCCAGCAGAAGCAGAGCGTTACGGCGATTCTTGGCATGAGTTCGGTCCTTTGGCGGAAAGTCTGGTCTCTGGCTACCGCACGGGTTCGAAACGGATTCGTTCGATTAACCACCCGCCTCCATTGCGGCGGATGTCCATCGTCGTCCGCGATTCGGTGCGGAGCCGTTGTCCCTCGACCGTCACCAACTCATAGCGGCGGAGGAAGCTCACCGTTCCACTCGCACCGGACACGGAGATACGCGGATCGACGATCTCGACGATGATCTGGCGCGCCTGCCGGAACTCGCTGCGGATCGCTTCCTGGGGCGTCCCGCTCAAGCTGGGCCACAGACGCTTCAACGCGTCGAGATTCCGCGCTTCGAGCGCCGACTTGTAGTGGGCCAGCAGCTCGCCAATGGCGACCTCCGGAGCCGGCGCGGCTGGCGGTGCTTCGGGTGGAGCGGCTGCGGGAGGCGTCGGCCGAGGAGGCGCTGGCAATGAGACAGCAGGAGGCGAGGTAGGCACGGGAGGAATCTGGACGGGTTCCGTCTTCTCGAGCGGTGGCACCGTAGTTGGCGGCGGCGCGGATGGTGTCTGCGCCGGACGTGGCGGTTCAGTTCCAGCCGCCTTCTCGGGATTTGCCGGCGCCGCACGCTCTGCGCGCTCCCGCGCGTCACGAGCGGCGATCTCGTTCTGGGTTGCGATTTCGGCGCTGCGGAACAGCCCGCTGGCTTCGTAAAACTTGACGGTGGCGTCTCCTGGACGGCCGCTCTCGTAGAGCCGCTGCGCATCGCGCTCGGCTGCGATCGCGGCCCCGTACGGTCCTGGCGCGAGCCGCTGCGCTCCAGCCGATCGCGCCGACGCTTTCGCACGTGCAACTTGTGTGCGCGCCTCGTCGGCCCCGCGGCCTCGGGAACGGGCCGCGCCATCTTCCATGATCCGCCTGGCCTCGCTGTTGCCCGGCGCGACGCTGAGCACTTCGCCGGCCGCGCGCGAGGCTTCTTCGAACCGGCCTGCCGCGAACAATACCTGAGCCTTCTTGAGGCCGCCGTCGACCGCGGCCGCGGAAGTGCGCGCGCGATCGCGGAGGCGCTGCGCCGCTTCATGGCCTGGATCGCGCGCGAGCACGGCCTCCGCCTGTCGCTCGGCGGCCCCATAGTCTTCGGCCTCGAACGCCGTCAGCGCTTTCTGCATGACCTCGCTCGTCGACGGCTCGGGGCTGACGCTCGCCGTCGCCGGAGTGCTCGGGGGCGGTGCGTTGGAGCTTCGGCCGGTCATCCAGATTGCGAGGATCGCAGCACCCGCTACCAGGACCGCTACGGCGACAAGGCCGATCGGGCGAACACGCGCGCCCGTCGTGGATGCCGGCGCTGCGACAGGCGCCGGGGTTCGATCGTTCACCGCCGGCGTCGGAGCCGCGGGCGTCAGGTATGTGGGCACATCAGACGGCGCTCGCAACTCCGGGGGCGCCGTGCGGCCGCCGGCCGGCGAATCCAGCGCGCTCAACTGCTGCCGATACTGCGCCAGATCGCGGAGCATGTCGCACGTGTGCTGATAGCGCTCGTCGCGCGGCTTGGCCAGCGCGCGGTCGACGATTTGAATCATCTCGGACGGAAGCGTCGCGTCCATCTCGTGCAGCGGCCTTGGCGCTTCCTGAAGAATCTTGTACAGCGTCGAGGCGAACGAGTCACCCTCGAATGCCCGTTTCCCGCTCAGCAACTCATACAGCACGACGCCTGTCGAGAAGATGTCGGCACGATGGTCAACGCGCTCCCCTCGGATCTGCTCCGGCGCCATGTAGTTCAGCGTGCCCATCATCATGTTGCTGCGGGTCAGCTCGGAGGTCACGAGACGCGCCAGGCCGAAATCGAGGATCTTGACGACGCCGCCGTCGGTGACGAAGATGTTGGCGGGCTTGATATCGCGGTGGACGACGCCGTGCACGTGCGCGTAATCGAGCCCTTCGCAGATTTCTATCGCGATGTCCAGCTTGCGTCGCAGGCTCAGTCGCTGCGAGCTTGCCATACGCGCAAGCAGATCCTGGCCTTCGAGGAATTCCATCGCCAGGTAGGGCTGACCCTCGTGTTCGCCGAGATCGTGGATCGTGATGATGTTCCTGTGCGACAGCTGACCGGCGGATCTGGCCTCGCGGAAGAATCGCTCGCGCAGGTCGGCGTTCTGGTCAATCGGCGCGGAGATCACCTTGACCGCCACAGTCCGCTCCAGGAGTGTGTCGAGCGCGCGATACACGACACCCATCCCGCCTTGTCCCAGTCTTTCGAGGAGCTGATAGCGGCCGATACTGTTCATGGAGCTAAACGGCCCGATCCCATCGCAGCTGGTTGACCGGGCCGGCACAGGCGTGAAAAGGCGGATGATAACAGCGGGGCGCTCAGGTCACAAGCACGGTACCGGCGTGGGGATTCGGCACGACTGCGCGTCCGGACTGTTCCAACGTCCATGAGACGATGATATCCGCCATTGGCTCCGTTGCGTCGAGAGTTCCATTCGTGGCTGACGGGTTACACCACTGAAGAGGCACTTGACGCCCGCCCATCCGGGGCGCACGATGGCCCCACTCCCACGCTGCCAGTCGTCACACCCGTTTCACGACGCGCGGCGAGCGCAGTGGCCGTGCACGTCGTCGGGTGCCCCTGGTCGACACGAGCCGCCACGCCGTCAGCAGCAGGTCCCGCAGCGCGTCAGCCTTGACGCGAGTCAACCGCACGAGCACGACCGGATAGTTCACGTAGTGATCCTTCAGGTAGTAGGTGTCGGAGTCGGCGGCAATCAGCTCCGCGCGTCGATCGAAATCGATGCGAACCGCGAGAGAGTCCGGCTCGGCCGACTTGTGGCTGGCAAGACAGGCGAACATCTTTCCGCGGACCTTCAGTGCCGGCGACCCGTACGTGGTCCCCGCCTCGACGTCAGGGAGGGCGAGCCCCATCTTCCGGACCGCGTCGAACGTAATCTTTTTTGGGGGCATGAGGACGTCCTCAGCGGCAGGCTTCGCCGTTCACACTTCGACAACCGTGACGAAGTATAGTCGCGACAACCCCGCGGGACCGCAGGGCTGCGGAAAGGCATCATCCGAAGGAGACGCTGACCCTATGTGCGATTTCCACGAAGTCCTCCGCTGCGCGAAGGGAGGCGAGACGCGCACCTACAGCCTGCGGGTCGTGCCTGGCGGGGCCGAGCTCTGGAGGACCACCGAGTCCCGGGATGCCGGAACCAGTTCGGTGAAGGAGTCTTTCTTCGCCGGCTCGGAGGAGGTTTCGACGTTTCTCGAGGAACTGCGGCGGGCGCTCGTGGCTGGAGGCTGGCAGGAAGCGTAGTGCACTCGTCGCGGCGAGGCAGGGGACCAGGAGATCCCCCGCCTCGTTCTCGTCAAGACGCGATCGTTACCCAGCCAGATCGGACCGCGCGGCTGTGCGTGCGCGCGCCACTTCGGCCTTTGCGTCGAGATCGGGTTTGGCCTCATGGATAGCGTCAGCCAGCGTCCGCCCCTCGGTCAGGACGCGATACTTGAGGACCATGAACGGCACACTCGTATTGCGCGCCGCATGGACGACCGTCAGAAACTCCTCCGGCGTTTTGAAGTCCTCCGCCGCAAGCTCCATTCGCGTGCCTTTATTGAGCACCGCCTGCACCCGGTCGCGCAGTTCGGGTTCCCATACCGCGACCGCGACGCCCGACACTGATCCTGCCGGCGCCGACGATGCCGGCCGCGCGCGTCGAGCCTGCACCGGTGCCGGCGTGGCTGCGGGTGTCGGGGCGCTTGCTGTTTCCGGAGCTGGTGCGCTTTCGGTCACGACCGCGCCCGGCGCTGATGCACTCTCCCATTTATCCCGCACCGTTGGACCGATCGCGACTCCAAGCGCGACGGCTCCGACGAAACCGGCCGCGAGAGCTGAGGCTTTGCCAACCGTCATAAAGAGCTCCTACTGGTTAGCTCAGCGGCTTCATTACCGCTTAGCGGTAGAGCGATTCCGATTCGCTCGTCTGCCGCGATCCGAGTGCAAGATGGCGACCACCGCTTACGATTTTCGTCCTTCTGTTCGGCACGCTCACTAGCTCAAGCATTGGTTTCCTATCGACACCTCGCTGCTCGCGCCCGGACGGTACCACCGTCATCGCTTTGCGACGGTGAAATGCTGCACTGCGCTGTTCGTGCTCGCACGCGTCCCGTCGCTTGTCGCAGTGATCGTTAGATCCACCGCAGTCCCTTCAGTTGTGCTCATCGGTGCGCGCAGCCAGACGGATACGGAGAGCTCAGCGCCTTCCGCGATCTCCACGACTTCTGGTTCCACACGGATGACGAATCGATGCGGGTCGGCGGCCACGAGACGAAAGCGGGCGCGGGGCCCGACATTTCGGACGCCGAACGTGACAGCCGTTTCTTCGCCAGGGGCGAGCGTCTGGATGTCGCTCATCGGACGTACCTCGACGAGCTCGGCATGGAACAGTCCGCTGAAGAGCCGCTGGTATGGGACGCCCCCGGCGTCCAGTCCCTTGATCGCGACGCGGAACGGCTCGAACGGAAGTTGAAACGCGCCGCTGAACTCTTCGTCGTCAACCGCGGTGAGCGCCACACCGCGAATCGGTCGCCCTTGTGTCGAGAAAAGGACGAACTCACGCGTTTGCACGTCTGGTTCCGAGACCCGCACGCGCAGCACCGCTTGTCGTCCGGCAACCGGTTGTCCCTGAATCTTGAAGAGGCCTTCATGGCCTGGCCGGCCGCCTGGTCGCACGAAGTCGGCGGAGAGCAGTGCGAGATCGCTCCGCCCGCGCGCCACGAACCAGAATCGGCCCGACGGTAACACGGTCGCGCGCCAGACGCCGGCCTGCGGCGCATCGATGCTGATGACTCGGCCGCAATTCAGCATCGTCTCCTCGACACGATTGTCGCCCGGCATGTTGCTTTGCACAGGCGTGCCATCGGGGGACACCACGGCGAAGCCGCCGCCTTTACTGTCGAAAGTTGCCGATACTGTCAGGCGTTTGATAGACGGGTCAACGGGGATGTCGAATCCGCGTCCCGCATCGGCCGCCGTGCCGCTCGCCCATAGAATCAGCGCGTCATCGCTTCGGGACGACTCCAGCATGATGCGAGCTGACTGTGCAACCTCGGACGGGCTCAAAAAGAACGGCTGTCCGCCCGTTTCGTTGGCGATCTTGATATACGTGGCGTCGACCGGGCCGCACGCGCCAGGTCCAAACGAGCGGGAGGAATTTACCTGCGTCACCGTCATATTCAAGGTCTCCGCGAGGAGACCGACCGGCCAGGCGACGACGTGGACGGAGATTACGAGGGCCGCGACTGCGCAGAGTGGCATGCGGGGCATGATGTCAGTTTAGCGGAAGGCGGAATCGCGGGCAGGTGGAGCGGCGCGTTCCGTTCAAGGTCGTTCGCGAGCGCTGAGCCGCGCGAAGCTGAACGCCAGCCGCCCTTCAGGAGGTCCCGCTGACTGTCGGGTAGCGCGCGAGCCGCAACTCGAGGTGCCGCCGGACGTCCGGCCATTCCGCGGCGAGGATGCTGTACATGACCGAATCGCGTGCGGTTCCGTCGCGACGTATGCCGAAGTGCCGGATCACGCCGTCCTTCTTCGCCCCCAACGCTTCGATGGCCCGCTGCGAACGAAAGTTGAAGTTGTCCGTCCGGAGTCCCACAACTTTGCACCCGAGCGTGTCGAACGCATGGGCGAGCAGAAGCAGTTTGCATGTCGTGTTGACGTGCGTCCCTTGACGGCTTTGCGCGTACCACGTGTGCCCGATTTCCACGCGATCGAGCGCGGGGACGATGTCGTGATAGCGCGTCGAGCCGATGATGTGGCCGCTCGACAGGTCGCGCACGACCCACGGAAGCATGTGACCGTCCCGCTGGCCCTGTAACGCCGTGGCCACGTAGGTTCGCATGTCGTCGGGAGCCGGCACGGCGGTAAACCACAACTCCCACAGGCGGCCATCGGCCGCCGCGGCCGCGAGCGCTCCGTGATGGTCGTGGGTCATGGGCTCCAGACTGATGCTGCCCTTCGCGAGAGTCGTGGGTCGCACGTCGATCATGCACCGCAGGCTACTGGCAAAGCGGCTTCAGTGGTAGGGCCAATTCTCTATTGTTGTCTTCGTTCCCTATTCCCCGGACGTAACGCTCCGGTCCGAGTATTACGCCGGCGCTCGCCATGCACCAATCGCCTCACCGCCTCTCGGATCGTCGCCACGTTGAACCTGATGCGGCCCGTCTCATCGTTCCCGAACAGCTGAGTCAGAAACAGCACTCGCAGGTAAGGGTCGCCGCGGCGCAGCTGCTGCACGAGCTCGTATCCCCCCACATGCGGCAGGCGCACGTCCGTGATGACAACGTCGAAAGGCCCCAGGCGAGCGGCGAGGTGCAGCGCTTCTCTGCCGTCCGCGGCTATGGTTGTCACGTAGCCATCTTCGCGGAGGGCGCGCTCGACAAGCGCGCGGACCAGGAGTTGATCATCGACAATGAGCACGTGCGGGCGCTTTCCGGCGTCCTGGCCACCACGCTTGATCGGCGCGGTTGACCTTCTTTCCGGGTCTCTGGTGGACATCCGACGACACTTTCAAGGTAGGTGGGTTCTCATTCCGTCGCGTCCTGGTCGTGAAGATAGGCAGCGGCCGGCACTATCGGCTGCCAATTGCCCAAGTCCCGAGCCGAGACCGCAGGAGCGGCACGATCCATGCCAGCCGATCAAGGTTCGTGTCAGCAGGACGTCCCTGAGCGTTTCCGCTTGCGACGCCATGCGAGTGCTTCGCCGGGAATGTCGCATGCTCGGCAGCACGAATCGAGTCCCTTCGTGCGCTCGCATCGAGTAAGCCCTTCTGCAAGGGCTACGCTCCGGGCTCTGAACGCGCCCGTTGCCGGCCCGAGACGTAGAACGCGAACCCGACGAGGTTCATTACTACGATCAGCCCCGCGATCTTGAGCGCAAAGACCGTCCGGCTTCCCACGGGGATAATCGGCAGCACGGACAGGCTGACGTACAGGCCCGTCATCAGGAATCCCGACACCGCGCAGAGCTTCACCCACCACGGCGGCCTGACGTGCGCGCGCCTCAGGCCGAAGAGCGGCACCGCGAACATGGCGAGGTAGGTCAGCGCATAGAAAATGCCGGCGGAGTTCCAGAGAAGCTGGAACGCCTCCTGCTTCCCGACACCAATCAAGCCGAGCGTGCTCAGCACGAACGTCGCGGTGCCGACGAAGAGGATCGAATTCACCGGGGTTCTGTACTTGTCGCTCAGCCGTGTGAACCACGCCGGGAGCAAGCTGTCCCATCCTGCGACCATCGGCAGACGGGTGCTGCCGGCGAAGTTGACGCTCGCCTGCGCGAACCGAATCGCGATCATGCCGCTCAGCGTGAACGGTACAATCGCGGCAACGGCACCGAGTGGTCCGAATCCGGTGCTCAGGAGCTGCGGGATCGGCGCGATGAGGTCGATCTCGTCGTTGGGAATCATGCCGAGCACTGAGCTCGTGCCGAGGATGAACATGAGGACGATGATCGGCGCGGCGATCACGGTGGCCCGCGTGATGCTCTTCACCGGATCCCGGCACTCACCCGCGTGAATGGCGACGTATTCGAATCCGCCGAAGGCGCCGAACCCCATCTTGCCGAGCAGGTTGAGACTCAGCAGCGAAACCACGGGCGTCGCGGTCTGGAGCGGGTGAAACTCTGCAAGCGTCCCGTTCGCGACGTTGAGCCAGGGCAGCGCGATGATCATTTGCGAAGGTCGCCAACATAAGGGCGCCACCGACGGTGTGCACCCACTTGCCGACGCGGAGCCCGACCACCGTGATCCAGACCAGCGCGCCGATCACGATCGCCGTCGTCGCTGAGATCACCCAGTTCTGCGCCGTGAGCTCGGCGACGCGCGGTCCGAAGATGTAGCCCAGGTACTGCGTGAACTGAAGCCCGATGTTCGTCATGTTCAGGATGGCGAACAGCCAGAGGTTCCAGGCGACGATGAACCCCACCGACTCGTTGAAGCCGAGCTTCGCCCACTGGTAGAGCCCGCCTTCGAGCGGCATCGCGCGGTTGAGCCACACCGCGACGGTCGCCGACGGCAAGTAGAAGAGGGCGATGGCGATGAGCCAGAAGATGACGTGCGCCGGGCCTTGCTTGGCGGCGACGCCGACCCACTGCAGGCCCACGATGAAGAGGATCTGCGCGAAGGCCAGGTCCCAGATCAAAAGCTCCTGACGTAACTCGGCGCTCCGCGCCACGGCGGCCTCCTCTCGCCCGAGCGTCACGGATCCTTCGCGTGCGGCCATCGAATGCGCGGCGCGCCGGACTGTACCACGAGTGCAAGGACCGCACGCCGCGATCTCGGAGGCCGCGCTTGACTGGTCACTCGGTCCGAAAAGCGGTCATAGGGTCGAGCCGCGCGGCCCGACGCGCGGGTCCAGCGCTCGCGCCGAGCGCGACGACAGCGAGGAATGCGCAAGCGACGAGGAGCGTCGCCGGATCGTTGGGCGCAAGGCCGTAGGCCATCGAGCCGAGACCGCGTGCGAGGGTGAGGGCCAGGGCGACGCCAGCCACACATCCCACGACCACCAGTACGCACGCCTCGCCGAGTACCAGACGAAAGACCCCGCGCCGGTCGGCGCCGAGCGCCATGCGGAGACCGATTTCCGCGGTGCGCCGTGAAACCGCAAACGAGACCGATCCGTACAGTCCCAACGTTGCCAGAAGCACGGCGAGCACCCCAAAGAAACCGGACAGCCCCGCGATGAGCTCATCCTGCACGAGCGACCGATCGATCATCTCGCGATAGTCCTGGAACGTCGGAATGATGGCGCCGCCCGCCCGCTTGAAGGCGCCCTTGAGCGTCGGCACAACAGCGGCCGGGGGAAGCGACGTGCGCGACGTACGAATGAGGAGCTGCGCGAAGCTGCTGGGCTGGGGATCCTGCGAGACGGCCACGTACACCGTTGGCATGAACGGCTGTCGCAGGTGCTGGTACTTTGCGCTATTCACCACGCCGACGATCTCGTAGCTGGTCTCCGGCACACCAGGGCGCGCCTCGCGCCAGAGCCGCCTGCCCACGGGGCTGCCGCCGTCAGTCAGGAACTTCTGGGCGAACGCCTCGTTGACGATGGCGACGCGCGGAGAGCCTGGCGTGTCGAGCGCGGCGTCGAACGCGCGTCCGGCACGCAGCGGGATTTCGAGCGTCTTGAAATAGCCCGCGTCGACGTCCACGAAGTACGACAGGGCGCGCCCGCCTTCGCCGCCACGCAGCTTCGGCGCGGCACGCTCTCCGCCCTCGATCCAGACGTCGTTGTCCGACGCGCTGCCGCTGAGCGGCACGACGCTGGTCTCGGCCGCAGCGATCACGCCGGCTGTGGACTCGAGTGTCCGGAACATCTGGCGCTTAAATTCCGCCCGGCTCTCGACGGGTACCTTCATCCCGCTCATGTCCACATAGGCGATCGTCAGGCCGTCTGGCCGCAGGCCGAGATCCTGCCGAGTGAGATTGTTCAGGCTGCGGGCAAACAGCAGCGCGCCAGCGAGAAGTACGAGCGACAGGGCGACCTGCGCGACGACCAGTACCTGTCGCAGCCCGACGCGCGAGCGGCTGTTGGTCAGGCCGCGGCCTCCGCCACGCAGCAGCGACGTGGCCGAAACGTCGGCGGCGCGCCATGCCGCCGCGAGGCCGGACAGCACGCACGTCAGCGTCGCTACGATGGACGTGAACGCCAGCAGCCGCCAGTCGAGTGACAGGTCGAGAAACAGCCTGTTCGATCCGCCGTCGAGGAAGCGGACCAGCGCGGCGCTCAACCCACTGGCAAGCCACGCGCCAAGGACGGCGCCAACGATCGAGAGAAGCACGCTCTCAGCGAGCACGACGCGAATCAACTGTCCGCGGCTGGCGCCGAGCGCCGCCCGCGCGGCGACTTCGCGCTGACGTGCCGCGCCGCGGGCGAGCATCAGGTTCGCGAGGTTGGCGCAGCCGACGAGCAGCACCAGCAACGCCGTCGCCTGCAGGAACCAGAGCGATTCGGCGTACTGTTCCCGCACCGCCGAGACGCCGCCGCGCGCATCGAGCGCGGCGAGTCGAAATGCTCGATACGTTGTGACGCTCTCGGCAGGATAGTTGGCTGGCAGGGACGACTCGAACACCGGCGGCGAGATCGACGCGAGGTGCGCGCTCGCGCGGTCGATCGTCCAGCCAGGCTTCAAGCGGCCCATCACGATCAGGAACCAGTCGGTGCCCGAGTCGAGACGGCTGAACGATCCGGGCGGCAGCCACTCGGCGCAGAGCGGCGCTGCGAGGTCGAAGCGGCGGCCGACCTCGAGTCCCGTGAACTCGCGAGGCGTGACCCCGACGACATGATAACTATCGCGACCGAGCGTGATGCGTTTACCCACGACGGCCAGGTCGCCGCCGAATTCCGTCTGCCAGAATGCATGGCTGAGCACGACGCCCGGCGTGGTGCACCCCCGCACGTCGTCGCGGTCAGTGAGCAGGCGGCCGAGCGCGGGCCGAATGCCGAGCGTGCTGAAGAACCCACCGCTCACCAGCAGCACCGCTGCAAAGCGCGGCTCGGCGTGGTCGGCGCTCAGCCGAGCGCCGGCGGGGCTCCAGGCGAACACGCCCGAGAACGCGTCCTGCCGACGCCGGATCCCTTCCCAGATGGCATTGGTCGCGCCGGCACGCCAGATCGAGAAATTGCCGCGCGCGCCGTCGAAATTCACAATGCGCAGCTCGGCCAGCTCCGAGGGCGCCGGCACGGGCAGCGATCGCAGCCGCACGGCCTCCAGCAGTTGAAAGAGCGCGGTGTTGGCGCCGATTCCGAGCGCCAGCGTGAGCAGCGCGACGAGCGCGAACCCGCGACTGTGGTTGAGCCGTCGGCCCGCCAGACGGAGGTCCTGCCAGGTCGCCTCGATCGTGGATCGGCGGCTGCCGCGTTCGCGCCGGCTGACGGCAACCCGCTCGGTCAATCCGGCGCGGACGACGTCGACCGCGCCTGCGGCGAAACGGCCGGCTGCCAGCCGTCCGGACGCCGTACGGCTGTCGGTCAAGAGCGTTTGAACGAGCGGACGGCCGAGGCGATCGCGAAACCTCTTCGGAAACGCGATGAGGAGCACCCGACCGAGGAACCTCGCGATCATTGGAGACTACCGTCGATGCTCGAAGAGTCGCGCGGCGCGCGCGTGCCGAAGCTGCGCGTCGAGCCGTCGGGCCTCGGCCGCAGCCACGCGGCGGCCCAGATCCGTCAGCCGGTAATAGCGGCGTCGCTGGTCGTCCACTTCGGGATCTGGACGCTCGTCCAACTCCTCGATGAGCCCATCGTCGAGCAGTCGGCCGATCGCGCGGTAGAGCGAGCCGACGCGCAACGGCTCGCGGGAACGATCGCGGATCTCTGTCAAGATCGAATAGCCATGTCGATCGCCGCTCGCGAGCGTGACGAGGATCTCGAAGACGACGGACGTCAACGGGAGGAAGGCATCGGCGGGCGCCTCGACGCGACGCGACATAGTCTCCCGGTATGTATATTCCCAAGGAGAGTATCGTGTCAACTAGCCGAGGGCCCTCCTGTCATAAGCGGACGACTGCGCGGTCCACGGCGATCTTGCTGTCGACGCCAGGCTATTCTTGATCGTCGGTTGCCTCGTCCTCGAGCTCCCGCCGCCGACGATCCTCGTCTTCCTCGGTGTCGCTCAAGCTCGTCGTTCACCGCCGCGCTCGATGCCGAGGACATCGCCCGGCTGCGCGCGCTCGCTGTCGGGATCCGGCCAGTTTGCATTTGGTTTCGTCGAATCGGCCATACGTCATTTCCTTTGGGTTGATCCACTCTCCTGCCCGCCGGGCATTTTTCCACATCCAGCCGACGGCCCAGTAACAATTTTCGCGCCTCGGCAGGCTAGCCGTCGTTGAATGTGCGGAAACGCACACGGGATTCTGCACCGCCTGGCTTCGACATCTGTTGTAGCGAAATGATAGTGTCCCCTCCTGAGCGAAATAGAAATGTCCCCTAAGCTGATGACCTCGAAGGGGGTCATCGTTTGGGAAGGACATGGATGAGTGCGAGAGAGTTGAGACGGGT
>Ga0184612_10000926_pt1 | contig 14082 bp, 12 predicted proteins | sample PLM3_60_coex_FD_133163 | JGI IMG/M metagenome (GOLD analysis project Ga0184612, IMG submission 133163) | Groundwater sediment microbial communities from an aquifer in East River, Colorado, USA - PLM3_60_coex | ecosystem: Environmental > Terrestrial > Soil > Riparian zone | place: USA: East... | reverse complement strand
TTTGCAGCAGCGCGACCGTGTATGAGCCCAGGACGCTCTGGTGGACACGTGCTGGAACGAGCAGGGACTCGTCGGCGAGGTACGTACCGGTGGCGACCACAGCTCGCTCCGTCGCGGCGCCGAGCTCTCGGCCCGGGGCGGCGAGCTCGGCAATCGGCACCGCGGGCCGGTCGCGCAGCTCCTGGCGCGCCTCGCTGTCGCGGTAGACGCCGAGCTGCCACCAGCCGAGGGCCACGAAACCCACGACGATCGCCGCGGTGACCAGGTGGAGCAGGATCCACCGCGGTGTGAGCAGGAACCGGACCACGAGTCGAGGTTATAGAGTCGAGCGGTCGCACCACCGCGAGGAGGCCAGTTGTGGGCCGAGTTGGACGCACTGCTGCGTTCGCGGCGCTCTGGCGCTACGCACGTGGCGCGAGGCGGCCGGGTACGCCCGGGTTGATGGCCCGGATCTCTGCTCTACCAGGCCTCGTCGGTGCGGTGCTGTCCGGGCGCTGGAAGGGCGTGGGCAGGGGGCGGCTGGCGTTGATGGGCGTTGCCGTCCTCTACGTGCTCTCGCCCGTCGACGTGGTCCCTGAGGCGCTCTTTCTCGCCGTCGGCCTGGTCGATGACGCTGTCATCCTGGGCTGGCTCGCCGGTAGTGTTCTCGATGCCACCGAGAGGTTCATCGCGTGGGAGCGGGGGCAGACGCAGATCGTCGACGGCCGGATCGTCGCCAGCGACTGATCGCGCAGTCCGCCATGATCGCGCGGTTGCGAGACCGATGCTCCTCCCGGAGGTCGATACACGGGGGTCTGTGTGCGTTCGTACGATGGAGAGACGAGAGCGATGACTCGACCCCACCCACTGACCGCGATGTCCGAGCGTCGGTGGGCGCAGGCCTGGGAGGATCAGCAGCGTGTGGTCGACGGGCTGCGTAGCGGCCGCGGGTCCTGGCTTCCCAACGTCGTCGAGCCACGGCAGTGGGGAGCGTTGCGGTGGACGTCGGGCCGGCCCGCACACGCCGCGTCGACCGGCCAAGCGGTGGCCGAGTCGTTCGCGGTGCTGCGACCCGACGCCACCGACCGGCGTGTACGCAGCGCGGTCATCGACGCGCTGACTGATCAGCCGCCCGTGACCCGCATCGCGGGCATCGGAATCGGCGAGCCTCGGCTGCGTACGGGAACGTTGGGCGCGGTCGGTTTGGCCGTCGTCGCCGCAATCGTGGCGGCCCTGGCCGGGGCTGGTTGGATCGCGGTGCTGGCCGCTGCCGTGTTCGGCGCCGTCGCCGGCGGTTTCGCAGGTGGCAGCGTCGCCGACTACCAGGTCGCGAAGAGCCGCTCGAGGATCTTGTCGGATTCCCGGCAGGTGCGAGTGATCACCGGCCGCTTCGCTCCGCCGGCCTGGACCAGGCTGGTCATGGCCACGAGTCAGGTCGAGGAGCTATCTGCCGCGGATTCCGATCTTGAGAGCGACGAGCAGGCTCGCGGAGCCGTCCAGGCAGCGCTGTGGGAGGCGGCCGGCCTGTTGCTGGGTTCGTCGGACCACACTGGCGTCGAGGTGCTGGCCGAGGGCATGGAACGGTTGGCCGACGCCAGGCGACGATAAGCACTCAGGGGCCACGCCCTTCGTGGATCGCCCGCACCGAGCCGATCGTGTCGGCGTCGGCGGCGGACTTGTCCGGACGGTGGTGCAGCACCCTGGCGAACCGCAGGGCCATCCCGGCCGGGTAGCGCGGCGACTGCTGTACGCCGTCGAACGCGACCTCTACGACGAGCTCAGGCCGAACCTCGACGACCCACCCGTCTCTGGGGCCATCAGCGAGCTCGAGCAGCGTCTCTGTCTGCCACGCCAGCATCGCGTCGGTCAGCCCCTTGAACGTCTTGCCGAGCATGACGAAGCCACCGGGTGGCCCGTACTCGCCATCGGGATCGCGGGCTCCGAGGTGCAGGTTGGACAGCCGCCCCTGTCGGCGCCCATGCCCCCACTCGACCGCCAGAACGACGAGGTCCAGCGTGTGTCGCGGCTTGACCTTGACCCAGCCTGCGCCGCGCCGGCCCGCGTCGTACGGCGCGGCCAACGACTTCACGACGACACCCTCGTGACCGTGCGCGAGAGCGTCGGCGGAGAACGCCTGCGCCGCTTCGGCATCGTCGGTGACCAACCGGGGCACGCGCAGGTGTTCCGGCACGACCTGGGCCAGGGCCGCCCACCGCTGCTCGCCGGTCGCGCCGACCAGGTCCTCACCGTCGAGGTGGAGGCAGTCGAAGAGGTAGAGCGACAACGGGATGCTCGCGCGCGCGGTCTGGACGTCGAGCCGGCGGCCGACCCGGGACGCCGTCTGCTGGAAGGGCAGCGGCCGCCCGTCGGAACCCAGCGCGATCGCCTCACCGTCGAGGACGACCGACCTGACCGGCAACGCGAGGATGGCCTCGACCAGCTCGGGCACGCGCTCGGTGACGTCGTCCAGGGTGCGCGTGAACACGGCGACCCGCGGGCCCTCGCGGTGGACCTGAACCCGGATTCCGTCGAGCTTCCACTCCACGGCCGCCGGGCCGGTGCGGTCGAGTGCGTCGGCGATGGCCGGCGCGCTCTGGGCGAGCATCGGTCGCACCGGCGAGCCGACGACCAGTTGGAAACGGGCCAGCCCGGCGACGCCCGACGCGAGCACGGCCTCGGCCACCGGGGTGAGCGTTCCGGCGACCGTCACCGCCCGGCGGACATCGGCAGCAGGGACCTCGGAGGCGGCGGCGACCGCCTCGGTGAGGACACCGTCGAGGGCGCCTTGCCGGAGCTCCCCGCTGACCAGGCCGGCGAGCAGCCGTTGCTCGGCGCTTGTGGCCCTGGCCATGAGCGCCTGCAGTCGGGAACGGCGGGCCGTCGTCGAGCCCGGGCCCGAGGCGGCAGCGATCTCGGCGAACACGGCGTCGACTTCGGCCAGTTCCAAGGTCGGGACGTCGGCTGGCGCCGGCGTGGTGCGCAGCGCCGCATAGCCGAGGCCGGTGCGGCGTTGCCGCAGCTCGCCGGAGAGGTAAGCGACGACGATCGGCACCTGCGCCGGCTCGGCTCGGCTCAGGCAGTCGGCCAGCAGCCTGGTCTTGGCCAGCCGCGCAGGCGTGGCGGCTACGGCCGCCGACGTCCGCGCCACCTCGTCGAGCAACACGCCAGTAAGTCTGCCCTGCCGCACCGACAGCCAGCCGCATGGCAATTGATCACGTTAAGTGGGCGTCTTGGGCCGTTACCAGGTGCCGAGACCTGGTAACGGACCCACAGGCCCACTTAACGTGATCAATTGAAGAGCGCCGCCGGCGGTCGGCTCAGCTCGGGGAGGAGTCGCTGCCGAGCGTGACCTCGGCGGTGTGGGTCTGGCCGTCGCGGACGTACGTCAGGGTCACCTGGTCGCCAGGGCGGTAGGAGCGAGCGGCTGCCACCAGCGAGGTGCCGTCGGTGACCACCCGATCGTCGATCTTGGTGATCACGTCGTCGGCGGCGAGCCCTGCGTCGTCGGCGCCACTGCCCGGCTCGACCGATGCGACCAGTGCGCCGCGGGTCTCTCCGGTCGCGTCGCCGACGCTGATGCCGATCCGCGCGTGCGTGACCTGCCCCGAGTCGACGAGCTCCTCAGCGATCGGCCGAGCCTGGTCGATCGGGATCGAGAACCCGAGGCCGACCGACCCACCCGACGCACCCGGGGAGTAGATCGCGCTGTTGATGCCGACGACCTGCCCGGACATGTTGACCAGGGGACCGCCGGAGTTGCCGGGGTTGATCGGCGCGTCGGTCTGGATGGCGTCGATCACGGCCGTGGTGCCGTTGTCGAGCTGGCGGTCACCCGCCGACACCGGTCGGTGCAGGGCCGAGACGATACCGGTCGTCACCGTGCCGTCGAGCCCGAACGGTGAACCGATCGCGACGACCTGCTGACCCACCTGCAGGTCGGCGGAGCTGCCCAGCTCCGCGGGGGTGAGGCCCGAGACATCCTGCGCCTGGATCACGGCCAGGTCCGTCGTCGGGTCCGTTCCCACGACCTCCGCTTGCGCCGTGGATCCGTCATGGAAGGTGACCGTGAGGTTGCCACCGCTCTCGACGACGTGGTTGTTGGTGAGGATCCGGCCGTCGGACGAGATGATGACGCCGGTACCGGTTCCGCTGCCGGCCTGGCTCTCGACCGAGATCGACACAACGCTCGGCAGCACCTGCGCGGCGACCTCTTCGACGCCGGAGAACTCGGCGGCGTTCTGGCTCGACGCGGCTGGCCGGTCGAGGCTGGTGGCCGTTGTCGGCGTCGGGTCGTCGTCGAGCGCGCTGACGACGCCGGCGCCCGCCGCGCCGCCGACCAGGCCCGCGCCGAGGGCGAGCGCCGCCATCAACGCGGTGCCCTTCCGCGGCCGCCTGCCTGCCGTCGCCTGAGCTACCGGCTCTCCGACCGGCGGCTGACCCTCGCCGGCCGAGGGGAGTGGCGGTACCTGGCCGGTCGCCGACGCAGTCTCGAACGCACGGGTCTCGTCGGGACGCGGCGCCGAGCCGGTCTCGTCGGGACGTGCTGCCCCCGGATCCGTCTGGCGGGGAGGTTCGCCCGAGGTGGTCGGCGACGACCAGCCGGTGGGCGTAGCGTCGCCCGCTGGATCGCTATCGCTCAGGGCGGTGCGGCTCGGAGTGCTCTTAGTGTCGTCCATGGCTCCTACGGTTCATCGGGTCGCTGAGAATGGGCTGAGATTCAGGCAAGAGCGGCCGAAGAACCGTCGGCCGGCTCGGTTCCCGGCGCCTCGCCGGGGACGGTCATGGTCAGCCGCGCACCGCCCTGCTCGGCCCGTCCGGCCTCCACGGCGCCGCCGTGCCGCTCCGCCGCCGCCCTGACGATGGCCAGGCCGAGCCCTGCGCCTGGTCGGCTGCGGGCCTCCGTCGACCGGTAGAACCGCTCGAACACGTGCGGGAGGTCCGCCGGGCTGATGCCTGGTCCTTCGTCGCAGACCTCCAGTGTGCCCTCACGGAGGCTGACGTGCACCGTGCCGTGGGGCGGGCTCCAGCTTGCCGCGTTGTCCAGCAGGTTCGTCACCGCACGCCCCAGCAGCTGGGGATCCCCCTCGACGGTCCATGGGCGCAGGTCGGCTGAGAAGGTCACTCCGGGCGCCCGCCGGCGAACCCGAGTCAGCGCGTCGTTCACGACGTCGGCCAGGTCCATGGATTCGCGGTCGGCGTCCGGCGTGCGTTCTCGCGAGAGCTCCATCAGATCGGTGACGAGGGTGGAGAGCTCCTCGATCTGGGCCCGGACATCGGCGATCAGGTCCGCCCGCTCGGCCGGGTCGAGGCCGCCCTGACGGTCGCTCTGTGCGAGCAGGTCGAGGTTGGTGCGCAGGCTGGTCAGCGGCGTACGCAGCTCATGGCCGGCATCGGCGACAAGCCGGCGCTGCCGGAGCTGAGCATCGTCCAGGGCGCCGAGCATGGCGTTGAAAGCATGCGCGAGGCGGGCGATCTCGTCGTGACCCTCCACCTCGATCGGGTCGAGCTTGCCGGTCGCCGTCACCCGCTCGGCGGCGGCGGTGAGTCGCTCGACCGGGCGCAGACCGGCCCGCGCGATCGATGCGCCGGCCCACGCCGCCAGCGCGATCCCCGCGCCGCCGGCGATCAGTGACACCCAGCCGAGCGTGCCGAGAACCCGGTCCACGGTCGACGTCGACTGGCCCAGCACCAGGGCGACACCCTGATCAGCGGGTACGGCCACCACGCGATACGAATCGCCGTTGACGCTCACGGTGCGGACGCTCTCCGGCTGGATCCCTCGGGCTACGGCCACCTCGGGCTCGCCCCAGGTTGGCTTGGCGTCGTCGCCGAGAGCGACGAATGCCGTGCCGTCGGCACGGACCAGCGCGATCCGGACATCGGCGGCGAGAATCGCCTCCGACGGCACCTGGACGAGCAGCCCCGGGTCGCCGAGTTGGCTCGAGACGGACTGTCGAGCCCGATCAAGCAGGTTGTCGTCGACGCTCTGGGTCAGCTGCACCCGGACGGTGCTGTATGCGGCGAGCGCGGTGAGCAGGACGGCGAGGCCGACGCCGAGTGCCGCAAGGGCGCCGACCCTTCTCCGCAGCGGCAGTCGGCCGACCCGCTCGCGCAGGCCGGCGAGCGTCGCCATCCGCGGCATCGTGGGTTCTCGCGTCACGGCGGCGTCTCCCGGGCGACGTAGCCCACTCCGCGAATAGTGTGGATCAGGCGCGGCTCGCCCTCGGCCTCGGTCTTGCGGCGCAGGTAGCCGACGTAGACCTCGAGCGAGTTGGCAGTGGTCGGGAAGTCGTACCCCCAGACCTCCTCGAGGATGCGTTCGCGGGTGAGGACCCGTCGCTGGTTCCGCAGCAGCAGCTCGAGCAGCGAGAACTCGGTGCGGGTCAACCGCACCGGTCGCTCGCCCCGATGGACCTCGCGGGTTGCCGGATCCAGCGACAGGTCGGCCAGCCGAAGCATCGAACCAGCTCCGCCGCCCTCGACTGGGCCGACCCGGCGCAGCAGAGCCCGGAGCCGTGCCAGCAGCTCTTCGAGCGCAAAAGGTTTGGGCAGGTAGTCGTCGGCGCCAGCGTCCAGGCCCGCGACCCGGTCGGACACGTCGTCGCGCGCGGTCAGCATGAGGATGGGGATGTCGTCGCCGGCGGAACGCAGCGCCCGGCAGGCTGCAAGCCCGTCCATGCGGGGCATCATCACGTCGAGGACCACGGCGTCCGGTCGCCGGGAGGCGACCGCCTGGAGTGCCTGCTCGCCGTCGGCGGCCAGGTCGATGTCGTAGCCGTTGAACTTCAACGAGCGGCGGAGCGACTCCCGGACCGCCGGGTCGTCGTCGACGACGAGCACACGCATGGGGAAAGTGTGCCCGTGACGGCTGAGACAAGCCTGAGAGACGTGTCGACGGGTGAGTGATCGCGTATCTGTGGTGGCTTCAGCGTGGGGCAGGGGAGAGGTCCGGGTCGTCGTCCGTGAACGTGCTGACCGGACCGGGGCCGGTCTCAGCAGTCTCGAAGCGGACCGTGACCCGGCCGCGACCGCTGCCCCACACCCACCCCGGCCCATGGGCGGCGTGGACGACGTCCATGCCCGGCACCCACCGGCGGGGCACGTGGACCTGCTCGTCGAGGTCGGGCCGCTGATCGTCCTCGCGTGCGGGTTCCGACGAGGAGAACAGATCCTCCTGCACCCAGTCGGCGAGTCCAGAGACGCCGACGCCCAGGAGCCGGATGCCGCCGGACGTGTCGACCTCGGCGAACAGCCGTGCCGCCAGCCGGGCCACGACCCGGACGTCGTCGGTCGGCGCGGGCAAGGTCGCCGACCTGGACAGCGTGGTGAAGTCGTGCAGCCGAACCTTGAGTGTGACCGTGCGCCCAGAGGCGCCCGACAACCGCGACGTAACCCTGCTGGCAAGCCGGTCGACCAGGGCCGACAGCAGCGCGGGGTCGGTGATGTCGCGGTCGAACGTGTCCTCGACGCTGACCGACTTGGACTCGCGCTCGGAGGAGACCGGACGATCGTCCTCGGCGCGCGCGAGCAGGTGCAGGGATCGACCGTGCGACCCGCCGAGCAGGTCGACCAGCTCGGCCTCGGTGACCCGGTCGAGGTCGCCGACCGTACGCACACCGAGCCGGGTGAGCCGCTCGGCGGTGGCCGGTCCGACGCCCCAGAGTGCACGGATGGGTAGCGGGTGCAAGACGGTGAGCTCGGTACCGGGTGCGATGACGACCAGACCGTCGGGCTTGGCCTGCTCCGATGCGATCTTGGCGAGCAGCTTCGACGTGGCGGCGCCGACGCTGGCGGTCACGTGGGTCCGTTCACGGATGTCGGCACGCAGCGACTCCGCAATGGTCTCCACGGCGTCTGGTGACAAGTCCCGCGCCGGACCGGCGGCCAGGTCGACGAACGCCTCGTCCAGCGAGATCGGCTCGACCACCGGCGACAGATCGCGCAAAGCCGCCATGACGACCTCGCTGACCGCGCGGTAGGCACCGAACCGGCCGGCCAGGAAGGCGGCGTGCGGGCAGCGCGACCGCGCCTCGGCCATGGACATCGCCGATCGCACACCGAAGCGCCTGGCCTCGTACGACGCCGTGGAGACGACGCCGCGCGGTCCGAGCCCACCGACGATGACCGGACGAGCACGCAGCGAGGGCTTGTCGCGCTGCTCGACGGCGGCGTAGAACGCGTCGAGGTCGAGGTGGAGGATGCTCGGCTCGCTCCGGACAGTGCCGGCCACGCCGCTCATCGTCCCGGTAAGCGCCGACAGCGGCAGTTTCTCACGTGACCGGCCGGTGCTGGCCGACCCAGCCGTCGACCCGTGCCCACCACGAGAAGAGCCAGTCGGCGATGGCGTCGGCATCACGGGGCACCTCTGAGGCGGGCACCTGCCACCAGTGCATGCGCACCTCGGTGTCCATCGGCAGCCCGCGCCACAGGTCGGCCACACTCGCGAGGTGCTCCAGCCCGGTGTGGGCGACGAACACCGCGTCGGCGTCGACTGCTGTCCGGAGCGCGGCCGTGACGCCTCCCGGCCGGGGAGGGAGCACGTTCTCCATCTGCTCGGCCTGCTCTGCCGCCCTGTCGAGTCCGTGCCGGCGCAGCCGCTCGATGGCTCGGACCCGGCGGCGGACGGTGAAGTTGCCGCCCTCGGGGAAGATCACCAGCGCGTCGTCTAGGTCCAACTTCGTGGCCAGCTCGGCGATGTGCCGCTCCACGCCGCCCCCGGCCTGGCCCGGGTTCGGTGCGATGAACCGGTTGGGCAGCCGGTTCAACAGGATGTCGATCACGGGATCCCACTGAAGGGTGTCCTTGAGGACGATCCGTGGCTCGCGCCCGTACCAGTTCATCAGGGAGTGGACGACGAGGAACGAATCGCCTGGACCGGCGTGGCGAGCCATGACGACGAGTGGGCGGCCGCGGTAGTCGGACGGCGGCGGCCCTTCGACCACGATCCGGACGTTGAGCACCCTGCGGGCTTCCCACTCCAGCACTCGCAGGAACCACTTGATCAGCGCGTAGTGGGCTCGCTGAGACCACGGCGCTTCGATCGCCACGCCGAAGCCGGTCGCGAGCCACAGCCCGAGCAGGGCGATCAGGCAGGCGAACTCCATCGCCATATAGACCGCGACGAACCACAGGAACCGCAGCGGCCGCCACCGGCCCGGGAGCAGCGGCGACACCGCGGCGGCGCCGAGCAGCCAGAGCGGCGCGCTGAGGAGCGCGACCCAGATCGCGAGGCCGATGGCCGGCGCGATGACGACGCGGCGGACCCAGCGTGGAGGCAGCATGTCAGAACCCGGCCAGGTAGGCGGCGGTGGACTCCTGGGCGAGGCGGATCCGTTCGGCGACTCGCGACGTGTCGCGGTAGCGGAGAACGGACCGGGAGGCCCAGTTGGGCGGCTCCGGATCACCCGTCGGCAGCACGTGCACGGTGACGTCGTCGGGTACCGCGGCCATGTCCGCGGCGAACCGGTGCCGTCGGGCGATCTCGAAGGCCACCATCGCGACCTCCCACGGCCGCCGCGGTGGCTCGAGCGGTCGCTCGATCCGGCCGACCTGGAGCACGTAGATCGTCCGCGCGCCGAGCGTCACCGCGCGTCCTACGGGGATGGAGTGGACGAGGCCCCCGTCCAGGAAGTGCTCGCCGTCGACCTCGACCGCGGGTAGCAAGCCCGGAACGGCGCTACTGGCCAGCACGGCGTCGACCACCGGGCCTTGGTCGAACCAGCGCTCCGCGGCGCGCTCGATCGATGCCGCGACGCACTGGAACCGGACCGGCAGGTCCTCGATCCGCGTATCGGCACCGATCGCCCCGGTGAGCAGGTCCCGCAGGGGCTGGCTGGTGTGGGTGTGCGTCCTCGTGCGGGCCAGCGTCGACATCCGTCGAAACGGGGAGCCGCCGAAGACGTCGTCGTCGGACAGCCGGCTCCACAGCGCCTCCATCCGGTTGACAGTGGCAGCCGTCGGATCGGCTGCGAACACGGCGCCGTTGACCGCACCGACGCTGCTGCCTAGCACCAGGTCGGGCCGCACGTCGGCCTCGACCAGAGCGCGGAGCATGCCCACCTCTGAGGCGCCGAGGATGCCGCCGCCCCCGAGCACGAGCGCCACGTCATGCATGGCGAGATCGTCCCACGGGTCGCGGGTTGGTCCGGGCACGTTCCTGCTGGAGTAGCGTTCGCCACGCCGCAGCGTTGCGGCGCTCGAGAGAGGAGCATCGTGAGATGACCACGATCGTCGTCGGGTACGTCCCGAAGGCAGAAGGCCGTGCGGCGCTGCGCCGCGCCGCCGAGGAGGCCCGCCTGAGGGGAGCGCGCCTCGTCGTGATCAACTCGTCGCGCGGGGGTCGCGACTTCGACGCCGAGGAGGAGGTCCGGTCGGATGCCGAGCTGGACGCCGTCCGGGCTCAACTGGCCGAGGCCGGGGTGGAGGCGGAGGTCCGCCAGCTCGTCCGTGGGATGGACGTCGCGGACGACCTCATTGCGATCGCCAAGGAGACGTCCGCCGATTTCATCGTCATCGGGCTGCGGCGACGTACGGCCGTGGGCAAGCTGATCCTGGGAAGCAATGCCCAGCGCATCCTGCTCGACGCGCCCTGTCCCGTGCTCGCGGTCAAGGCCGATGAAGCCGACTGACGAGAAGGGAGCCCGCCGCCATGTCTGCCCGGCCCACCCTACGGCTCGCCCAGGACGATCACGCCGACGCCCTGCTCTCGCGCGACCCGTTCGCCCTCGTTGTGGGCATGCTCCTTGACCAGCAGATCCCGATGGAATGGGCGTTCACCGGTCCGGCCACGATCGCTGAGCGGATCGGTGCCGACTCGTTGGACCCGGCGACGGTGGCCGGATACGACCCCGACGAGTTCGTCCGCATCATGTCCGGCCCGCCTGCCGTCCACCGCTATCCCAAGTCGATGGGAGCCCGAGTCCAGAAGCTTGCCGCGTATGTCGCCGATCAGTACGGCGGGGACGTGTCGAGGCTCTGGACCGAGGCTGCGTCGGGAGCCGAGCTGAGTCGGCGGCTCGGGCAGCTTCCCGGCTACGGTGATCAAAAGGCGCGGATCTTCGTGGCTCTGCTGGGCAAGCAGCTCGGGGTCCGTCCGGACGGCTGGCGCGAAGCGGCGGGGGCGTACGGCGACGAGGGGGCCCGCCGCTCCGTCGCAGACGTCGTCGACGCCGACTCGCTCGCCGAGGTCCGCGCTTACAAGCGCGAGGTCAAGAAGGCGGCGAAGGCCTGACGTGCGGCCCGGCGACGCCCAGCGACTCCTCGACGCCCTGCTCGGTGTCGACGCGCCGATCGGCTTCGCCGTCTTCGACGAGAATCACCGCTACCTCGCCGTCAACGCCGCTCTCGCCCGCCACCACGGTCGGTCCATCGCGCACCATCTCGGCCGCCGGGTCGACGAGATCGGCTCGCACGGAATCGCCGGTGCCCACGCGGCCGAGCTGATCGACCGGGTGCTGCGGACCGGCGAGCAGGTCGAGGTCGACGACCCGCCGGACCGGGTCAGTGACGGAACCGTACTGCTGCGGTCGTCGTGGTACCCGGTGCGCGACGAGGCCGGCCGGATCACCGCTGTCGCCGTCTTCGTGGTCGACGACACGACCCGCCAGCAGGCCGACCAGGCGCTGCGCGACAGCCGGGCCCGCACCGGGCGTCTCCTGCAGGTCGCCGACGAGCTCGCGCAGGCCGTGACCGTGGCGGAGGTGGTGTCGGCGGTCACGGCGATAGGGCACAGCACGGTCGGTGCGGACTGGTCCTATGTTGCGCTGATCGGTCCGGACGGCCTGAGCCTCGTGGCCGGTCGGGACGAGCCGGACTCGCTTGTCGAGAGCCGCGCGAATTGGCCGGAGGAGGCTGCGACCCCGACCGCGGAGGCCGTTCGGACCGGGTGGCCGCTCTTCATCGGGTCGCGGGCCGAGTTGGCGAGGATCTTCGCCGACGAGCGCCTGCTGCGCTACGTCGACCGCGCCGGAGAGCGCGCCTGGGCGATCCTGCCGCTCCTGGGCAGCTCGGGTCGGCTCGGGGCGTTGCGGTTTGCCTACGCCGTCGAGCAGCATTTCGACGAGGAGAGCCGACGCTTCCTCCGGGCCGTCGCCCAGCAGTGCGCGGTCGCTGTGGAGCGGGCGCGGCTGTTCGAGCAGGAGAGGACCGCTACGGCCACCTTGACCGTCGGGCTGCTGCCGTCACGGTTGCCCGGCATCGCCGGCCTGGAGCTGGGCGCGCGCAGCATCCAGGGCTCTCCCGACCACAGGGTGGGCGGCGACTGGTACGACGCGTTCGCGCTGCCCGGCGGTGCGGTGTCGCTCGTCGTAGGCGACGTCATGGGCCACGGCCTTTCAGCCGCGACCGGGATGGGGCAGCTCCGGGCGGCGCTGCGGGCGCTTGCTCTCACCGACCCCGATCCGGCGGCCGTGCTGACCGGGCTCGACCGGCTCGTCGAGGGGGGCGGTGCCGTCGAGATGGCCACAGTGGTCTACGCCGTGCTGGACCCAGCGTTGGGGACCGTTCGGTTCGGCGATGCCGGTCACCCGCCGCTTGTGCACGTTCCCGAGCACGGGCTCCCGGAGCTGGTGGACGCCGGCGCCGGCACTACGCCGATCGGCGTGCCCGAGCCGCGCTACGGGCGCACCGTCCATCTGGGCCACGGTGACACTGTGGTGGGATTCACCGACGGTCTGGTGGAGAATCGTGACCGTCCGATCGAGGAGGGGCTCGCGGCCCTCGTCGCCTGCCTCGATGCGGTACGGAACGAGCCGCTGGACGTGATGCTCGACCGCGTGGTCGAGCAGATGTCAGACCCAGACGGCGCCGACGACGTGACGATTCTCGGGTTACGGTGGACGGGGAGGTGAGGCGTGCCGCGCACGGGAAGCACGTGCCGTGTCAGAATGTTGTGCTGCCTGTTGCGGTGTCGTCCACAACCCTTAATCGCCCGTACGTCGAGAGGCTGTTCGTGTCGTCGAGTTCGTCGCGCCTTAAGCACGCCCGGATCCTCGAGCTGCCAGAGGTGCAGGACCTCGTCGCGCGGGGGCGGTCCTCGGGTTCGGTCACCACTGCCGACGTGCGCCGCGCCTGTGGGGCTGTCGGCCTGCCGATGAAGGAGAGCCGGGTGGTGGTCGAGCACCTCGAGTCGGTCGGGGTCGCCGTCGAGGTCAGCGGCGCAACGTCTCGCAAGCGGGTCGCCGTCGCCGCGGCGGCACGGCGGGCCGTGGCCACGGTGACCGTGGACGATGCACGGCAGGCCTCCAAGCCGGCCGCGAAGAAGGCTCCCGCCAAGGCCAAGCCGCCGTCGGCCGGCAAGTCCGGATCGGCGAAGGCGGCTCCGGCGAAGGCGGCTCCGGCGAAGGCGGCTCCGACCAAGGCTGGCTCGGCGAAGACGCCTGCCGCGAAGGCGCCCGAGGCGAAGGGGGCTGCTCGTCAGCGGGCGAAGGTGTCCAGCGAGGATGCCGCGCCGCCGGCGACCGACTCGATCGCGGCCGGTGTGGCCGAGCCCGGTCCGACCGGCCTCGACGACGCCGAGCCGGACGCGAAAGAGCTCGCTGCCGTCGCCGTACCCGAGGAGGCTGCGGCCAAGGAAGAGGCCGAGGGCTTCATCTACTCCGACGCCGACGACGCCGACGAGCCCGAGCAGCAGGTCTCGGTCGCCGGCGCGACGGCCGACCCGGTCAAGGACTACCTCAAGCAGATCGGCAAGGTCCCGCTGCTCAACGCCGAGCAGGAGGTCGAGCTCGCCAAGCGGATCGAGGCCGGCCTGTTCGCGGAGGAGAAGCTCGCGCGTGACGCGAGCGGGGTGGCGCCCAAGCTGCGCAACGAGTTGCAATGGATCGCGCAGGACGGCCGTCGCGCCAAGAACCACCTCCTCGAGGCCAACCTGCGCCTCGTGGTCTCGCTGGCCAAGCGCTACACCGGCCGCGGCATGCTGTTCCTGGACCTGATCCAGGAAGGCAACCTGGGTCTGATCCGGGCCGTCGAGAAGTTCGACTACACCAAGGGCTACAAGTTCTCCACCTACGCCACCTGGTGGATCCGCCAGGCCATCACCCGCGCCATGGCCGACCAGGCCCGCACCATCCGCATCCCGGTGCACATGGTCGAGCAGGTCAACCG
>Ga0184612_10000925_pt1 | contig 14096 bp, 14 predicted proteins | sample PLM3_60_coex_FD_133163 | JGI IMG/M metagenome (GOLD analysis project Ga0184612, IMG submission 133163) | Groundwater sediment microbial communities from an aquifer in East River, Colorado, USA - PLM3_60_coex | ecosystem: Environmental > Terrestrial > Soil > Riparian zone | place: USA: East... | reverse complement strand
GACCGTCGACTTCGTCCCCAACTACGACGGGCACGAGCAGGAGCCCACGGTCCTTCCCTCGCGGTTTCCCAACCTGCTGGTGAACGGGGCCGGCGGCATCGCCGTGGGGATGGCTACCAACATTCCGCCCCACAACCTGGGCGAGGTCATCGACGCGGTCGTGCACTACCTGGAACACTCGGAGTCCAAGCCGAAGGACCTGATGAAGTTCATCAAGGGACCCGATTTCCCGACGGGCGCGGCCATCCTTGGCAAGCAGGGCATCACGGACGCCTACACCTCGGGCCGAGGTTCGATCAAGGTCCGGGCGGCCACCCAGATCGAGGAAACGTCGCAGGGGCGGCAGCGGATCGTCGTCACGGAGCTGCCATACCAGGTGAACAAGGCTCGGCTGGCCGAGAAGATCGCCGAGCTCGTTCGAGGCGGAAGGCTGAAGGACATCGCGGACCTGCGGGACGAGTCGAACCGCCAGGGGATGCGCCTGGTGATCGAGCTCAAGCGAAACGCCAATCCGCACGTGGTGCTGAACCAGCTGTTCAAGCACACGCAGCTTCAGGAGAGCTTCGGCGCGATCATGCTGTCGCTGGTCGACGGGGTGCCGCGCATCCTCAACCTGGCCGAGATGGTCGGCTATTACGCCGACCACCAGGTCGACGTGGTCACCCGCCGGACGCAGTACGAGCTGCGGAAGGCCGAGGAGCGGGACCACATCGTCCAGGGCCTGCTCATCGCGCTTCAACATCTCGATGCGGTGATCAAGATCATCCGCGGCTCGCGTGATGCGGAGGAGGCCCGCGCCAAGCTGATGAAGCAGTTCAAGCTGACCGAGATCCAGGCCAACCACATTCTGGATATGCCTCTCCGCAGGCTCACCCGCCTGGCGCGCGAGGAGCTCGAGCAGGAACACAAGGACCTGTTGGCGACGATCCGGCAGCTGAAAGCGCTCCTGAAGGACCCCAAGAAGATCCGAAGCGTCATCAAGGAGGAGCTGGCGGAGATCAAGAAGAAGCACGCCGACCCTCGCCGGACGCAGCTTCGTCCCGACGCGGGCGAGCTCGATGTCGAGGACCTGATCGCCGAGGAGGACGTGGTCATCACGGTGACCAGGGCCGGCTACGTCAAACGCCAACCCATCGACGCGTTCCGTCGCCAGGGACGGGGCGGCCGGGGGGTCCGGGGGGCCAACCTGAAGGAAGAGGACGTCGTCAGCCACGTGTTCACCACGTCCACACACCATTGGCTGCTGTTCTTCACGACCAGGGGCAAGGTCTACCGGGTCAAGGTCCACGAGGTGCCGGAGGCCGGACGAACGGCCAGGGGCCTGTACGCGGCGAACCTTCCCGGCGTGAGCATCACGGGGGACGAGAAGGTCTCGACCGTGATCGACCTCAAGGACTACGACGAGGGCGCGTACCTGTTCTTCGCCACCAAGCGGGGGATGGTGAAGAAGACCCCGCTTCCCGAGTACGACTCTCCACGCACAGGCCTCACTGCGGTGAACCTGAAGCCCGGCGACGAGATGATCGACGTGCTCATGACCAACGGCAAGGACGAGATCATCCTCGTGTCGCGGAACGGCCAGGCGATGCGGTTCAAGGAGGCCTTGGTTCGGCCGATGGGACGAGCCACGGCCGGCGTGATCGGCATGCGCCTTGGCCAGAGCGACGAGGTCATCGCGGTCGGCCCGGCTTCGGCCGGCGAGGAGCTGATCAGCGTGACGCAGCAGGGCTACGGCAAGCGCACGCCGCTGAAGGAATACCCGACGAAGGGCCGGGGAGGAAGGGGCGTCATCGGCCATTCCCTGACCCGGAAGACGGGGCTGCTCGCCGGGGCCTTCGTCGGGTCGAAAGGCCAGGACATGTTCGTCATCTCCTCCTCCGGCATCGTCATCCGAGTGGGCGCCGGCGATATCCGGCGGGTCGGCCGAGCCAGCCAGGGCGTCCGCACCATGCGGGTGGAGGAGGGCGCGCACGTCGTGGCCCTGGCCCCCGTGATCACTCAGGCAGAGCTGGAAGAGGAGTAACGGCCTCGGCGAGCGTGTAGACCGTGGGGGCCGTGGGCCTTTTCTTGGAGCGCCCGAGAACCTCTCCGCTGCCTGGGCCGGTCAAGGGTTGTTGCCGACGGGGTTGTAGCCGCGTAGAAAGACGGGGTACCCGAGGAGTCCGATGGACGAACCTGGCCTGGCAACCCAACACACGGCCGCAGGTGCGGCCACTGCCGCGTCCTCGACCGAGACGGTCACCACCATCCCTCCGGAGATCCCCCGGGGGCCGCGGAGGAGACCCCGCCAGACCCGGGTGGTTCTCCGGAAGGTCGGGCCGTGGTCGGTGTTCAAGTTCTCGCTGCTCTTCTACCTCTGCGTGGTGACCGTCATCCTGCTGGCGCTGGCCATGCTGTACGGGATCCTGGGGGCGATGGGGGCGCTCGAGCACGTCACCGAGTTCGCCCGCAACCTGTTCGCCGACAAGTCGTTCTCGATCAACGGAGGCTGGATCTTCGCCCGGCTCACGGTGCTCGGTCTGTTCATGGTGGTCATCTGGTCGCTGATCAACGTGTTCATCGCATTCCTGTACAACCTCATCTCCGACGTGATCGGCGGGATCGATGTCACGCTGAGCGAACGTCACTGACGGCGCGAGCGGCCCGGAACGAGAATTCGCAGGTCAGACGCAACATTGACAGCCTGTTCGAGCGATGCGTAGGCTTGCCCAGGGCCGGGGTGAAGGTGGTCGGGCGGCTCCTTCGGGGCCTGTAGCTCAGATTGGTTAGAGCGCATCCCTGATAAGGATGAGGTCGTTGGTTCAAGTCCAACCAGGCCCACCGTGAAAGGAGAGCAACCCTGATGGGTGAGGACACCGGATCGGACCAGAAGAAGAAGCGTGGGTTCTTCGGAAAGCTTCTCCGCCTTGCGTTCATCGCCGCGATCGTGGCCGCCGTCGTGTCGTTCTTCAAGCGTCGCCGAGGACAGGACTTCGGCGAGGACGAATGGCAGGAGCTCCCGCCGCCCCAGGGCGGTTAGAGTTCCGGAACCGATGTGGCCAGGGGCCCGTGCCGCGGCACGGGCCCCTTCTCCTATCCAGTCCCTGATCGGCGCGGGATAGACTCGCCCGCGCCATGGCCGTGAGCGCAGCCCGGACGCTGGCGGAGGACGCCGCCAGGGCAGCCGGCGTCGAGCTCCGGCTCCTCACGACCCTCGAGGATGCGGACGGGATCCTCCGCGTCATGGTTGCGACGTGGGGCGAGCACCAGCTGGTCCCTCGGGAGATGATCCGGGCGTTGGCCGACAGCGGGAACATCCCGTACGGAGCCTTCCGACGCGACGAGCTCGTCGGGTACGTGCTCGGGTGGATGGGGCTGGACGGGGAGGGCCCCCACGTCCATTCGCACATGCTGGCGGTGCTCCCCGGGTCGCGGTCAGGTGGTGTGGGGTACGCACTGAAGCTCGCCCAACGGGCCCAGGCCCTGGAGGCCGGCTATCGCGTGGTCCGATGGACGTTCGACCCGCTCCAGGCCCGGAACGCCCACTTCAACCTGAACAAGCTCGGGGTGCAGTGTGACCGGTTCCATCGTGACTTCTACGGAGTCATGAGCGATGCGCTGAACCGCGACGACCGGAGCGATCGGCTCGTGGTGAGGTGGGACCTGGATCAAGCGGTCGGCAGCTCCACGAGCTCACCCCGGCCGCACGTGGATGGGCTCCGCGCGAGCGGGCCGCCCGAGATGCCCACGCCGGAGCGTGGGGAGGAGCCAGCCGTCGACGCGGGCGGGAGCGTGCGGGTGGGGATCCCGGCCGACTACGCGGATCTCAAGGAGCGGGATCCGGCGCTCGCCTCGGAGTGGCGAGACGCGGTGGGCGAGGTGCTCGAACGGTGTTTCGATCTCGGCATGATCGTGGTGGGCCTCACCCGCGACCCCGACGGGCCCAGGTATCTCCTCACGGCTGCCGCAACCGCGACCCGCGGATACGCGTGACCATCGTTCGAGCGATCGAGCTCCGCTTGATCAGGCTTCCCCTCGTTCGCCCCTTCCGTACGAGCTTCGGCCAGGAGACGGAGAAGGAGTGCATCCTCGCCAGGGTCGAGACGGATGACGCGGAAGGGTGGGGCGAGTGCGTCGCCGGGCCCGAGCCGGGCTTCTCCGAGGAGTTCAACGAGGGAGTGTGGCTGGTTCTGCGGGACTTTCTGGCTCCGGCTCTCTTTCAGGTCGGCGAAACCCGGTCTGAGGACCTGGATGGCGTGTTCGCCTTCGTCCGGGGCAATCCGATGGCCAAGGCGACGCTTTCGAACGCGGTCCTGGACGCGGAGCTGCGTGCTCGCGGCGAGTCCCTCGCCGTATACCTCGGCGCCGACAGGGACCGGGTAGCGTGCGGCGTTTCGGTCGGCATCCCGCCGAGCACCGAGCAGCTCCTGGAACAGGTGGCCGGGTACTTGGCCGATGGATATCGCCGGGTCAAGCTGAAGATCGAGCCGGGGCTCGATATCGAGCGCGTTGCCGCGGTGCGGGAGGTGAACCCGGGGGCCACGCTCTCGGTCGATGCGAACGCGGCCTACTCGCTCGCCGACGTCGAGACATTCCGGGCGCTCGATGCCTTCGACCTGCTGATGGTGGAGCAGCCGCTCCATCAGGATGACCTGGTGGAGCACTCCAAGCTCCAGCGCGAGATACGAACCGACATCTGCCTGGACGAGTCGATACGCTCGGCCGCCGACGCCGAGGCGGCGATCGGGCTCGGGTCGTGCCGGATCGTGAACATCAAACAAGGCAGGGTGGGTGGGCTCGGAGAGGCGAAGCGGATCCACGACGCCCTCCTTCCTCGAGGGATTCCCGTGTGGTGCGGAGGGATGCTCGAGACCGGGATCGGCCGAGCCACCAACCTCGCGCTCGCCGCCCTCCCAGGCTTCGTGCTCCCCGGTGACACCAGCGCGAGCGAGCGGTACTTCCTCGAGGACATCACCGAACCCTTCCGCATGGATCCTGACGGGACGATGGCGGTCCCGGAAGGTCCGGGCGTCGGGGTGGACCCCCGTCCCGACCGACTGGCCCAGAGCACCCTGCGGGCGGAGGTCCTGAAGAAAGAGTGACAAGAAGCGGGATCCCGGTTTGACCGAGCAGGCCGCTGCCCCATACAGTCCGTCACGAGAGGCCGCTGGGACCTTCGGGTTCTGGCGGCTTCTCGCTTTCGGCGTACCCGTGCAAGTAACCGGGCATCCTCGATGTGCTTGACCCCTGCCTGTACGCGGGTACTTTGCGATAGGTCGCCGGTCGCGCCATGCTACGGATGAGCAACCGGTGGCCGGCAGCGAGGGGCAGAACCCATGAAGAAGCGCGTCGTACGCACGGGCGAGATCGAGGTCGAGGATTCGCAAGGGCGTGTGCGGGCCCGGCTTGGGGTGACGAACGACGACTCGCCCTTCGTCGCGTTCTACGGCCCGGACGAGCGGCTCCGGGCCCGCTTCGGGGTTCAGCTCGACGGCTCTGCCGGCCTGGCCATCGCGGACGACGAGGGCAAGGTCCGAGCCACCTTCGGCCTGTTCTCGGACGGCTCGGCCAGCATGGCCATGGTGGACCACAACGGGAAAGTCCGAGCCAAGTTCGGACTGTCGACCGAGGGCTCGCCGACGCTCGCGCTCCGGAACAAGGACGGACAGCTCGGCTTCGTGTACAGCCTGGCTCAGCAGGGATCTCCCACCATCTCGCTCCAGGACGAGGACGGGAAGGTGCGAGCCAGGCTGGGGCTGGCGGCCGAGGGTTCGCCCATCCTGCGCCTGCTGAACAAAGACGGCGAGCTCCGGGCCATCATGGGGCTCACGGCGGAGGGCACGCCGGTGATCCAGTTCTTGGACAAGAAGGGGGAGCCGACCTGGATGGCCCCGGAGAAGCTCCCGTTCGTGGACCTGACCGAGGTCGAGTCCGTTCCCGCGCAGGGGGAGGCCTAGCGCTCGTGCCCGGATGGTGGATGGCAGCATTCGCCGTCCAATGGCTCCTCCTCATCGCACTGTGCGTCGTGGTCGTCGCCCTGGCCCGCCAGGTCGGCGTGCTGCACCTTCGGCTCGGTCCGCTCGGTGCCTTGGAGATCGACGACGAGGGGCCGCCGCTTGGCCAGACGCCGCCTGCCCTCCGTGCCAAGGCAGCGGACGGCTCGCCAGTCGACCTGGGAGGCCCGGGCGGCGGCCGGCTGGTGGTGTTCGAGTCCCCGACCTGTCCGGTGTGCGAGCAGGTCCGCCCGTCGGTCCCCGCGGCGGCGACGGCGGCCGGGCTGGTCCCGCAGGTCGTGTCCGATCCTGAGGCCGAGCGCGCCTGGGCCGTCCCGGGCGTTCCGTTCGTCGTCATCCTCGACCCGGTCGGAGTGGTCAGGGCCAAGGGCACGGTGAACGACCTGGAACAGTTGGAGGGGCTGGTCGACTCAGCCGTCCGCCGAATGACCTTCGAGCTCCAGGAGGCCCGGGCGGGCTGATGCATCCCGAGCTCGCCCGCATGCCCGCGGAGCTTGCCCGCAGGACGAGCAGGCGCTCGTTCCTGGGCAAGGTGGGACGGGCCGTGGTCGCCCTGGCGGGCGGGTCTTTCGTCGCCGTCGCGCTCGCACCCGAGCGGGCCGAGGCGCACCACATCTGCGGTCACCTGTACACGACGGGGTCGTGTCCGCACCCGTTCGCACCGCTCACCCGGGTGGACGCGTACGGCTATCCGGTTCATCCGGTGCAGGGCTATCCGGTGGACGACGACGGCCGCATCTACACGAGTCGCCGGCAGCGACGGCGGAAGATCTGCCAAGAGCGCGTCCCCGACCAGTATCCGGGGGTGAAGGATCCGCGGTACGGCGGTGGTTGGAGCCGATGCTGCGGTGGGCGCGTCCGTCACATCCAGGACTGCTGCTCGAGCTCGAGGATCCGGATCAATGGGGACGCTTCGGTCCGGGGGTACTGCCCCGGCGCCCTTCGCGTGTTCTGCATCGCCTACCGGGAGCTCAACCTGGCATGTTGAGCGAGCCCGTGACGATCGCCGTGATCGTCGCGTCCGTCGTCGCCGGCGTCTCCACGCTCTTCGGTCCCTGAGGGTTGTCGATGGCGGAGACCATCACCCCCGTGGTCCACGGGGGACGAGCCGGAAGGTGGGCCGGAAGCGTGGCGCTCCACGCGACGGGCGCGGTGGCGTCCGCTGCGGCCTTCGGCGCAATCCTCGGCGGCGTGGGCTCGCTGCTCGGCGCTCCGTGGGGAGGAGGCCGGGCCCTCCTCATCGCTCTCGTCGCCGCGCTGTATCTGGTGGGAGAGGCCACCGTGGTGCCGGTCCCCGTGCCGCAGCTCCGCCGACAGGTCCCGCAATGGTGGCGGACGTTCTTCTCCGTTCCGGTCGCGGCCTTCCTGTACGGGGCGGGCCTGGGCGTCGGGTTCCTCACCTATCTCGCCCACGGGACCTCGGTGGTGGTTGCCGTGGCCGCGGCCGCTTCGGGAGAGCCGCTCGTAGGGGCGGCCCTCGTAGCACCGTTCGGGCTGGCCCGCGGCCTCTCGGTTCTGGTGGCCGTACGGACCCGACGCCCCCAGGAGGGCTCGGCACTGGTGGCCCGGCTGGCCCGGAGTGCTTCCTCGCCGGGCTGGCGAGCGGCCAATGTTGCGGCCTTACTCGCCGTGGGCGTGGCTGCGGCGGTCATGCTCCCGGAGAGGCGCGTGCTCGTGGCGCCCCTGGCCGCGGCGGTGCTCGGTGCCGCGTTCGGCTGGTCGGCGGGTGACAAGATCGCTCGCCCGGCATCCTGGCGGCGGGTGCTGGCCGCCTACGGTTTGCCGCCACTGATGCACCGGACGTCGGTGATCGGGGTACCCGTTGCGGAGGTGGCGATCGTCGCCCTGGTGGTGGTTGGGATGCACCGGACCGCCGGGATCGTCGCCCTGGTGATCCTCGCCGCCTTCTCGGTCGCGATCCTCGCGGCTCGCCGGCGGTTCGGCAACGTAGTGGCCTGCGGATGCTTCGGGACGAGCATTCCGCGGGACTATCGGATCCTGCTCCTGCGAAACGCCCTCTTGGCCGGTGGCGCGTCGATCGCGGCCCTCGCTGGCGTCGACTCGCCCCGCATCAGCGTGCCGGGCCTTCCGACGGCCGGCGACGCCCTGCCATCGGCCCTCGCCGTCACCGGCATCGTCGTGGTGGCGTGGATGCTGACATCCTCTCTCCGATCTCTCCGCGTCAGAAGGATCGCGTGAGGCGGAGCATCGGTTTGGTCTGGCTCGCCGGGCCGGTGCTCGCAGGGCTCCTGTTGACGAGCCTTTCCATGGCGGTCGCGGCGGCGCCGAAGGACTACCCGGACGGGAACGACACGTTTGGCCGCCTCGACGTCAGAACGGTGGGGTTCACCGCCGATCCCAACCCGCCCACATGGACCATCCACACGTTCGCCTTCTGGACCGCGAAAGACATCAGGGACATGGGGTTCATCGTCGTGCTCCTCGACACGCGTGGCGATGCGGATGAGGACTACGTCGCAGTGGCTCGATCGGACGGACGCGACCTCGTGGGGAGACTGTTCCGGCGTCGGCCCCGTCGTCGGGACGCGCTCGTCGGGCGCATCACGGTTCGAAAGGTGGGTCCCGATGGGGCGATCATGTCCGTGGGCCTGGGCAAGCTCCGATTCGGACCGCATCGGACGTCGTACTCCTGGTGGGTGGTGACCCAGTTCACCGGGCCGTCGTGTCCTCGAACGTGCCTCGATCTCGCCCCGGACGACGGTCCTATCCTGCAGGAGCTCCCAGCACCCTCGCCGTCGCCCTCGCCGTCCCCTTCGCCCTCGCCGAGCCCCAGTCCCACGCCGACCCCCAGCCCGACCGCCTCGCCGACGCCGTAACTGGGACGGTTAGGTGGTGCCCCGCCGCCGTCTCGATGCGAACCCGATGGCGATCCCGAGGAGCGCGAGAGATGCCGCCAGCGCGACGGTGACGGCCAGGCCCGCCCCGAACGACCCGCCGGATCCGCCGTCGGCCGCGACGGCCTGGGCCGTCGGGCGTTCGCCGCCGGTTCCGTGCTCACCAGTGCTCGCGGGCAATCCCTTGTTCACCAGCAGCGTGAGGAGCTCGTCCGCAGCCGGCCAGTACCCGGGAATCGAGTGCCCAAAGCACTGCCTGGCGCCGGGAGGCGTAAGGACCTGCAGCCCACCCGGAGCGTCCGGGTACAGCGTCTGGGTGTACCTGACCACCTTGCCGTTCCAGCAACGCATCCGAACCGCCGCGCGGTACGCCGTGCCGAGCTCCGCGTCGGGCGTCAGGTCGCCCCCGAGGTTCGGCACATCCCATTTGGCCCGGAACGCCCCCGATCGTTCGACGAAGACGAACGCGTCCTCGCCGCTCAGTCGGATGGGTTCGGCGAGCCCGGGACCCCGGATCGCCACCTTGACGTGCTCCTCGAGCCCCTTCGACTGGGCGGGCCACGGGAGCAGGCATGGGGCCGCCAGGGCGATCGTTGTCACGATCAGGCTCCGTCGCATGAGGATCTCTTTCTCCAGGAGGATGCTCCCACTACACCGTGGGTTGGGGAATCGTTCCCAGCTTGTAGGACCGCGGCTGCTCAATCGGTGCCTCGCGCGCCCCAGCGTGCTTGGCTCCCTATCGTGCCTAAGGGAAACGAACCTGACGGTCTACTTGACGCCCTTGAACCAGATGGCTTGGTTCTCTGTGCGAACCTGCCCGTCGGCGCCTTGGAACCGGCGGTAGGTGTCGGTGACCTTTTCCCAGACGCGCTCCTGCACGGCGGCCGGCTGATCCCCTAGGAGGGTGGTCAGCTGGGGCGCGACGTCACGGATGAACTCCGTGTACTGCTCGGGCGAATCGGTCTCGAACATGACCGACACCGTTCCAGTCTCGACGCCCCGGAACCCGGCCTGCGCCACGAGTTCGGCGATCCTGCCGCGATCGCTGAGGGCGAACGCTCCTGGGCGTCCCGGCGGTGCTGGCGGCAGCCCGAGTTCCTCGACGACGACGGGGAAAGCGGCCGAGAACTCCACGAGCGGCTGCGGCCCCCACACGGATGCTGCGAGCCGACCCGCAGACTTGAGGAAGCCGCGGATGCGCTTCAGAGTGCCTGCGACGTCCGGCAGGAACATGAGGGTAGCCCGGCTGAGCACCGCATCGAAACTCTCGTCGTCGAATTCGAGCTCCTCGGCGTCACAGGCAACGAACTCGACGTTGGCAAGTCCCGCGTCGACGGCCCGGTCGCGGGCCACCGCGAGCATCTCGGGCGAGATATCTGTGCAGACGACCCGCCCCCGTGGTCCAACTGCACGCGCGGCAGTAAGGCTCGGCTCCCCATAGCCGCCGCCCACGTCGAGAACCGATGCGCCCACCTGCAGCTCGGCGAGCTCGACCAACTTGGCGCTGTGCCGCTGCCCGCCCTCCTCGGCCTCGACCACTTGGAGCCATTTCCGCCAGCCGGCTGCGGCGGATCGCCACTCCGTCCGGATGTTCCGTTTGAACTCGGCTGGATCGAACGCTTGGGACGATGTCATGACCGCCGCCTCGACTACAACGTGCCCCCAATGCTAGTTGCGACGACACCTCGAGCACCAACGCAAGACTCGCGTCGCGTGCCTAAAGTCCAAGCGCCTCCACGAAGCCCTCTTCGCCTTTATGATGTGCGCATTAGGAGCGTTGTCCGCGGATCGCGACGGTCCGTGGTGGCGAGCGCGATTCGGTGTGCGAGAGGCTGATAAGGCACCGACGGTACATGCCCTTAGCTGGTTGACGGACAAGGAAGTGGTAACCACAGACGGCCTGAATCGCCTGTTGTCCGATCCGGCTAGCTCCAGCTCCGCCTGGCGGGAACGCGTTGACCTGTAGCTTCGTCCTCTTCGTCGAGCTCGATCAGGTCGAGCGAACGTTCGGATGCAGGCTCGCGGGTGGCCTCGTCTGGGAGTGTGGCAAGCTCGGCTAACGCCGCCAACCGGTCACCCAGCGCGGCGATGGCCTGGGTGAGGGGTTCGACGGCCTCGTCCACCCGGTCGCCGATCCCAACCGCCCGCTCCTTTGCGTCCTCGATCGTCGACTGGACCACGCCGACGAGGGGAGACAGGCGGTCCCGCCATGCCGCAAGCCGCTCGATCTCCGCCAGGGTCTCGCGGCGGGCTCCCTCAGCCTCCCGGAGCTCCGCCGCCGCACGGGTCCGCGCACCGTCCATGATCCGGGCCATGGTCCGTCCCGCTGCCTCCAGGACAGCGGCTGGCTCCTCCGCCCCGGCCACCGGCACGGGGCGTGCCGCGGTTTCCTCCACGGCCGCGTACGCGGCCTCGAGCTCGGCTGTGGCGGCGCTGAGCCCGCCATCGAGATCGGCGCGCACCGTCCGGAGCTCGGCTTCCAGCTCCTGGATCCTGGACTCGGCGCTCCTGGCCCGATGACTCTGGATCAGGAAGTACCGGCGCGCCAGGCCGAGCTCCTGGCGGAGGACCGTGATCTCGCCGCTCCGCTTCCCGCTCAGCTCCTCCGCCGCTCGGCGCCGCTCGTCCTGGCGTTCAAGTTCGTCTCGGGAGGTCTGGATCTCGTGTCGGGTGGTCTTCAGGTCGTACCGGATGGTGTCCAGCTCGCGTCTGGTGGTGTTCAGCTCGAGCCCCAAGCGCGCCGCGTCCGCCACCGCTCCCTCGAGATCCCCACGAGTGGCGTCTCGGTCGGCCCTGAGGTCGGCCGCCTCGGCCCCTAGTTCGCGGAGCTTCTCGGCCTGTTCGGCGCGCTGTGTCCTCAAGATCTCGGCCCCGGAGCGCAACCCCAGCACCACCGCTTCGGCTGCCCTGGCTTGCTCCGTGGTCCTCGCGTCGCGATCGGCCAGAATCAGACGAACGCTCTTGGGCGTGTAGCCGAACAGGCCTCGCTTGAGCTGGGGTGCTTGCACGGGAGTCCCCCTTTGGCGCTTCGGGAGCTGCGCCGCGATTCTGTCGCCCACGGCGAGGCAGTTCAATCACCCGAAGGGACCCAGAATGGTTCCGTCCGTAGTGTCCGCTCAGCTGATAGAGCGCCGGCCATGGAGGCACTATCTGTGCCAAACTCGCAGTCGGATGTATCCGCAGGTAGACACGGGGACGTAGCTCAGTCGGTAGAGCACCTGCTTTGCAACTAGAGCGGCTCGAACGGTGTGCTGACCAGCGAAAACGCTCCTCAATCCTGAGCGAGACGGACGAAGTTATGCGCTCCATCCCGCTGTCGCTGAGCCAGGCTGGAACCGATCCTTCCGCGCTGTCGTCCAAGCGGGCTGCCCGGCGACTGGCTCGGTTTACGTCCCCAACGGGATTTGAACCGTGTCTCCACCTTGAGAGTGTTCTCGGGGCTCATCTCGCTACCTGCACTGATACACGGATCTGGCGCGTGACCAGTGGATTCGATGCTCCAGCCGATCCGGCCGTTTCTTGACGTCTCCTGGTCGTTCGCGGGACGAATGCGGGACGAATGCGGAGCCGAGGAAGTAGTATCGCCGACGAGCTCAAGCCCAACTGCGAAGTGCGTTCCCTTGTCGCGCTCCCAGGGCGAATATGCTTCTCTTCGCAGCCCTCCTCTGCGTCGTGGCCCGGTACGTCGCGGGGCCCATGCGGGGCCAACATGTTGATGTCGTCATACAACGACGGCTCAGGCTCACTCTCGGGGCCGAGGATCGTCCCGACGGCACATGGAGGAAGGGGCCATGACAGGTGACCCCATTGTGGAACTGGACGCCGGCTTCAGCGCTGAAGACGGGCGCGCAACGCCGTGGGCAACAGCACTCGAGCTGCTGGAGGAAGGCCGAGGTGTTCTAGCTTTCAACCGAAGGCCGGATGTCCGCGTTCGTGGCGCCTAGAGAGGTGCTGGCACGTCTGCGCCGCGGCGTTCCGAAGCCGCAGGTCAAGCTCCTGATCGGAGTTTCTGATCCCTACAGGGTCCGCTCGTGACTCGCCTGATCGATCGAGTGGGCGGCTCAGATGCAGGTGCAGTGTACGTCGGCTTGCTGGCACGCGGCGCACCGCAGCGTGCAGTACCGGTCAGAGCCGGCGTGCAGGTGGTGCTCGTCGTGTTCGCGGGCGACCGATCCGCAGATCGCGCACTTCCAGCCGTCCGCGAGGCCGCCGCACTTCGCGCACAGCAGCGTCGCCTCCACCGCCATCATCCGCTCCGCGCCGCTAGCAGCCCGCGCAACGCCCAGAGAGCGCCCGCGGCGAAGATCGCCGTCGCCAGGTAGATCAGCCCGAGGTGGCCGAGCGTGTCGAAGTTGTTCGGGTAGTGGTCGGGGAGCGCCACCAGCAGTCCCAGGACCGGGGCCACCGTCGCGCCCACCCACGCCCACAGCTCGCCCCGCCGGACGCCGTAGGCCACGAGGAACAGGACTGCCACGCCCGTCGCCGCGATGAACCCCGAAACCGCGATGTGCAGGTGCCCGATGTAGTGATAGAGGGACGGGCTGAAATCCCGGATCGCGTCCCTCCCCACGTCCACCTGCGCCGGGCCGATGCCCAGCTCCAGGAAGGCGTCAGTGAAGTTGCGGATGAAGAAGATCACCGCGTAGCCGATGAACCCGACCGCCGCGATCCCCATCAGCCACGAGCCCCACCTGAGGTCCCGCTCCGCCGTCGCCGATCGCGAATCCTCTGCCGTGATGGTCGCCATGACCGATCACCTCCTCCACTGGGTAGGACGCTGGCTCCCGCTCGACCATTGCCTGTCCGAGGTGATGCAATGAGTTCGCCTCTTCTGACGTCTATCCCTTGGGAAGGCCAACGCGTGTCGCGTCGAGCGGAGATGGACCGGATCGCCACCCGGGATCGGACGAAGGAGGCCTACCAGGAGCTCGTCCACCAGGAGCTCCCGGGGCTCTACTCTCTGGCGCGCCGGCTGGAGCGAGATGGTGCGGAGGACCTGGTGCAAGAGGCGTTGCTGCAGGGGTACCGGGCGTTTGGGAGCCTGAAGCAGCAGGCGGCCGGGGGCCGCTGGCTGAAGACGATCCTCGTGAACGTCTTCCGCGATGAGCTCCGAAAGCGTGGCCGTCACGTCGAGGAGGTCGCCGTCGGGGATCTCGAGGACTTCTCCCTGTACCGAACGCTGATCGACGAAGACCCGCTCCCGTACTCCGACTCCCTCCACACTGACTTCCTCGGCGCGTTCGACCGG
>Ga0184612_10000922_pt1 | contig 14123 bp, 9 predicted proteins | sample PLM3_60_coex_FD_133163 | JGI IMG/M metagenome (GOLD analysis project Ga0184612, IMG submission 133163) | Groundwater sediment microbial communities from an aquifer in East River, Colorado, USA - PLM3_60_coex | ecosystem: Environmental > Terrestrial > Soil > Riparian zone | place: USA: East... | reverse complement strand
GACACGACGGGGGCCGGCGACGCGTTCAACGCGGGCCTGGTGACGGGGCTGGCCGCCGGGCTCTCCATGACGGAGGCCATCGAGCTGGGCATCCGGGCCGGCGCGTTCTGCGTCACCCGGCTGGGCGTGATCGACGGGCTCCCTACCCGCCAGCAGCTCGATGCGGAGGTCCCGACATGACGGCCGACGAGATCGCTTCGCACATCCAGCACACGAACGTTCGTCCGGAGGCCTCCCGGGCAGACGTCGAACGGTTGCTGGCCGAGTGCCTGGAGCACGGGTTCAACGGCGCGATGGTCAATCCCATCTGGGTGCCCCTGGCCGCGACCGCATTGAAGGGGTCGTCGGTCCGGGTGTGTACCGCGCTGGACTTCCCCATGGGCGGCGCGACGACCGCGATGGTGGCTGAGCAGGCGGCGGAGGCCGTCCGGTCGGGGGCGCAGGAGATCGACGTGATGACGAAGGTGGGGTGGTTGAAGGCCGGTATGGAGGAGGAGTACAGGGCCCATCTCGTCGCGGTCGTGTCGGCGGCCGAGGGCGCGCCGGTCAAGGCCATGCTCGAGGCCGGGCTGCTCACCTCGGACGAGCTCGCCCGTGCCGTGGAGCTTGCCGTCGAGGCCCGGGTTTCCTACGTCAAGAACTCGAGCGGCTTCGGGGGCGGCGACGCCACCCTCGAGCTCGTCTCGGAGCTTCGCAGGCTGGTCGCGGGCCGAGTGGGGGTGAAGGCCTCCGGAGGCATCCGGACCCGGGAGGACGCCGAGGCGCTGCTGGCGGCGGGGGCCGACCTGCTCGGATCGAGCGCCGGCGTGCGGATCGTGACCGGCGCTGCCGGCCCGGCCCCCTTCGGCGCCTACTGAGCCGTCGGCGCCGTCAGGCGATCTGTTGCCCCTGCGAGAGGGGGGCTGGGCAGTTCCCGACACCCGCCAAGCGCCTCATCATCGGCTTGACCCGGTTAGGCTCGATGCACCAGAGTACCTTCGGCTGGCGGCGGACTTTCGGCGATGCGAATCCTTCCGGCCGATGGCTTCGTATGCACCGGAAAAGTGATGATCGAGAAGGAGGGGGAATGAGAAGGGCGATTAGGACTGTATCGTTGCTGGCCCTCGTGGGTCTCGTGGCGTCGGCCTGCGGCGGAGGGACGGAGGGCACGGCGACCCCGTCCGGGGGCGGGGAGACGATCAAGGTCGGCATGGTCTATGACCTCGCCGGACGAGGCGACAAGTCATTCAACGACTCGGCCTATGCCGGTCTGCAGAAGGCGGCGCAGGACTTCTCCAACATCGCGGTCAAGGACCTCACCCCGGTGGCAAGCGGCGCCAACAGGGAAGCCCTCATGCGCCTCCTGGCGCAGGAGGGGTACAAGCTGATCTGGGGGAACGGGTTCGCGTTCCAGGACACCGTGGAAAAGGTGGCCAAGGACTTCCCGGCGATCAAGTTCGCCTGCACGGACTGCGCGGTACCCGATGTCACCGCCAGCTCCAACGTGGTGAACAACGACTTCGCCGCGAACGAGGGATCGTTCCTGGTGGGTGCGGCCGCCGCCCTCAAATCCCAGACGGGGAAGGTCGGGTTCATCGGTGGCGTGGACGTCGCGCTCATCCACCAGTTCCAGGCGGGATTCGAGGCGGGCGCGAAGTACATCGATCCCAAGATCAAGGTCGACATCAAGTACCTGACCGCCCCGCCCGACTTCAGCGGCTTCACCGATCCCGCCAAGGGCAAGGAGGCCGCGCTGGGGATGTACCAGAGCGGCGACGACGTCGTCTACCACGCGGCGGGGGGCTCCGGGTCGGGCCTGTTCACCGCGGCCAAGGAGTACTCGGAGTCCAACAACACCCATGTGTGGGCCATCGGGGTCGACTCCGACCAGTACCTGACGGCCCCGGCCGATGAGCAGCCCTACATCTTGACCTCGATGATCAAGCGCGTGGACGTGTCGGTGTACGACACCATCAAGGAGTTCCTGGATGGGAACTTCCAGGGCGGGTTCCGGGTGTTCGGCCTGAAGGACGGCGCGATCACCTACTCCACCACGGGTGGGTTCGTCGATGACATCGCGAGCCAGCTGGACGACCTGAAGCAGAAGATCATCGACGGCGAGATCAAGGTTCCGAATCCCACGTCATAGCGGGTGGGAAAGAGCATCCTGGATGGGTCCGAGGGCCGATCGGCCCCCGGACTCATCCACGGTGGGGGCGAATCGATGTCGGAATCTGTCCCGGTCGTAGAGCTCGACGGCATCACCAAGCGGTTTCCAGGGGTCGTGGCCAATGACCGGGTCGAGCTCCGAGTGATGCCCGGCGAGGTCCACGCCATCGTGGGCGAGAACGGGGCCGGCAAGTCGACCCTCATGAAGATCCTCTACGGGATGCAGCGTCCCGACGAGGGGACCATCCGTGTCGCCGGGGCCGAGGTCCACTTCCGCTCTCCCAAAGACGCCCTTGCAAAGGGCATCGGGATGGTCCACCAGCACTTCATGCTTGCGGACAACCTCACTGTCCTGGAGAACGTCATCCTGGGCTTCGAGCCGCGCCGCGGACCGACCATCGACGTGGCCCAGGCGAAGGAGCGGATCGAGAAGCTCTCCGGTAGTTACGGGCTGCCGCTCCAACCCGACCGGCTGGTGGAGGACCTTGCGGTGGGGGAGCGCCAGCGCGTCGAGATCATCAAGGTGCTCTACCGGGGCGCCCGCATCCTGATCCTCGACGAGCCCACCGCCGTGCTCGTTCCGGCGGAGGTCGAGGATCTGTTCGATCACCTCCGTGAGCTGCAGCGGGAGGGCGTGACGATCATCTTCATCTCCCACAAGCTCGAGGAGGTCCTGACCCTGGCCGACACGATCACCGTGATGCGGGGCGGCCGTACCGTCGCGACCGTCAAGCCGCAAGACGTGACCAGGCGCCAGCTCGCCGAGCTCATGGTGGGAAGCGAGCTCCCACGTCCAGAGACCAGAGAGTCCACGGTGAGGGACGACATCGCGATGTCGGTGCATGGGCTGACGGTCCGGACCAAGGAGGGCCGGGTTCTGCTGGAGTCGCTGTCGTTCGACATCCGGCGAGGGGAGGTCCTCGGGATCGCCGGCGTGGAGGGGAACGGCCAGCGAGAGCTGGTGGAAGCCGTGATGGGCCTGTCGCCCGTGGTCGAAGGGACGATCCGGCTCGGGGAGCGCGTCATCACGCGCTGGTCCACCCGGACCCGCCGGGAGAACGGGATCAGCTACATCCCCGAAGACCGCCAGGAGATGGGCCTCTTGCTCCCCTCCCCGCTCTGGGAGAACACGATGCTTGGCCACCAGACGAAGGAGCCCTTCGCCCGGGGGCCGTGGATCGACGCCGACGGGGCACGCGAGCGGACCCGTCTTGTGCTCGACGACTTTCGAGTGGTCGCTCCGGGCGTGGACGTGTCCGCCTACGTCCTGTCAGGCGGCAACCAGCAGAAGCTGATCGTGGGGCGGGAGATGACGGCCGACCCGCTCATGCTGATCGCGGCACAGCCCACCCGGGGCATCGATGTCGGGGCGCAAGCCGCGGTCTGGGATGAGATCCGCCGTGCCCGGAAGCTCGGGCTGGGCGTTCTCCTGATCTCGGCCGACCTCGAAGAGCTCATCGGGCTCTCGGACACCCTGTACGTCATCTTCCGGGGGCGGCTGGTGGCCCGGCTGGACCCGCAGACGGTGACCCCGCAGGAGCTCGGCTCGTACATGACGGGAGCCCACCTGGAAGCGGAGGAAGGATGAGGGTACGGCGGATGCTGATCGCCCTGCTGGCGCCCGTATCGGCGCTCGTCCTCGCGGTGCTGATCTCGTCCGCGGCGGTCCTCCTCATCCACAAGAGCCCGATCACCACGTTCAGGCTCATGGCGTCGTTCGGCGTTCGCACCGACTCCCTGATCTTCGCCGCGAACGAGGCCATCCCCCTGTTCGTCTCCGGGCTGGCCGTGGCCATCGGGTTCAAGATGGGGTTGTTCAACATCGGCGTGGAGGGCCAGTACACGCTGGCTGCACTGGTCGCGGCGTACGTCGGAGCGGTGACGCCCGTTCCCGGTGTCATCCGGATCGTCCTGATCCTGCTCGTGGCGATGATCGTCGGAGCCGCCTGGGCAAGCATCGGCGGGGTCCTGAAGATCACCCGGGGCGTGCACGAGGTGATCTCCACGATCATGCTGAACTTCGTCGCCTTCGGCATCACCGCGTACCTGCTGTCGCATTTCCTCAAGCAGCAGAACCTACGCGGCGACTTCGTGATCAAGACCAAGGAGATCCCTTCCTCCGGCCTGATCCCCTCACTCAACGGCCTCCTCAGAGCCCTTGGGGTGCATCCACCCGCCGGGTCGGAGCTCTACGGGTTTCTGCCACTGGCCATCGTCATCGGGGTCGCCTACTACGTGTTGGTGTGGCGGACGCGATTCGGCTACGACCTGCGGGCCTCGGGCTCCAACCCGGACGCGGCGCGGGTCAGCGGGGTCGATTCCCGGGCGATGGTCATGAAGATGATGATCCTCTCCGGCGCGATCGCAGGACTGGTGGGAATGCCGGACCTGTTCGGGCTGTACCACCGGTACACCATCGACTTCGTGGCGGGGCTCGGGTTCACCGGCATCGCTGTGGCGCTGGTGGGACGCAACCACCCGGTCGGGATCGCACTGGCCGCGTTCCTCTTCGGCTTCCTTGACCGGGCGGCCCAGATCCTCGACCTGGAAGGCATCCCCAAGGAGATCACGATCATCATGCGCGGGGTGATCATCCTCTGTGTGGTGATCGCCTACGAGGTCGTCCGCCGCATCGTGCAGGCCCAGGAGGTCAGGGCCGCTGCGGAACGGATGCGTCTCATGACCCAAGAAGCGGAGTCGGTCCCGGCATGATCGCCGAGACCGCGCCGGCCGTGCAGGTCAGACGAAGGCCCCGCTTCGCCGTTGCCCTGATCGTTGCCGGGCTGATCCTCGCGTTGCTCTCGTTCGTTCGATCGGTGACCGGAGCCGACGATCTAACCTCGAGCGGGACCTTCAGCGCCACCCTTCGAGTGTCCATGCCGATCCTGCTGGCCGGGCTGGGGGGTCTCTACGCCGAGCGAGCGGGGATCGTGAACATCGGGTTGGAGGGGATGATGATCCTCGGCACGTGGTTCGGGGCCTGGGCGGGATGGCAGTGGGGGCCCTGGGCGGGCGTGTTGATGGGGATGGCTGGCGGGGCCACGGGGGGACTCCTCCACGCCGTTGCCACCGTGTCTTTCGGCATCGACCACATCATCTCCGGTGTGGCCATCAACATCCTGGCGGCAGGCGTGACCCGGTTCCTCTCCGTGATCGCGTACACGAACGTCCCGGGGGCCGGCATCACGCAATCGCCTCAGGTGAAGGGGTCCATCCCCGACTTCAACCTGCCGGTTGCCGCTGGGGGCCATATCTTCGGCCTGAGCACGCCGGATGTCTTCGGGTGGATCGAACGGAAGCGCTGGTTCTTTCTCTCTGACGTCGGCGCGCTGCTGAAGGGGCTCACTGGCAACGTCGCGGTGCTGACGATCATCGCGATCGCCCTGGTCCCCATCACCTGGTGGATCCTGTGGCGGACGGCCTTCGGCCTCCGGCTTCGCTCGGTGGGCGAGCATCCGGTCGCCGCCGAATCACTCGGAGTTCGCGTCTACACCATGAAGTACATCGCCGTCGTGATCTCCGGAGCCCTGGCGGGGATGGCCGGCGCGTTCCTGGTGTTCGAGGAGGCTGGCATCTATCGGGAGGGGCAGACCGCGGGCCGAGGTTTCATCGCCCTGGCCTCGTTGATCTTCGGCAATTGGCGGCCCATGGGCGTGGCGGCGGGGGCCGGACTGTTCGGGTATGCCGATGCGCTCCAGCTCAGGTCGAACACGTCCATCCTCGCGCTGCTCCTGTTTGCGGCCATCGCCCTGGCGCTCGTCGCCGTGTGGCTGCTGACGCGCGGTCGGATCGTTCCTGCCCTGGCGGTGGCCGTCCTGAGCGGCATGGTCTTCTGGTGGCACGCCGTAGCCAATACGGTGCCGAACGAGTTCATCGCCATCACGCCGTATGTCGTGACCCTGCTGGTCTTGGCGCTCGCGGCCCAACGACTGCGCCCTCCTGCTGCTGACGGCAGGCGGTATCGAAAGGGCCAATCCGAGGCCGTCTGACGGGGTGGGCTCACCCCTGAGGCCTTACTCCGTCCCGAACAGCCGGTCCCCGAAGTCGCCGAGGCCCGGCAGGATGTATCCGCGCTCGTTCAGCTGGCGGTCCACCGCCGCCGTGAAGATGGGGACGTCCGGGTGCTCGGCCTGCATCTTGGCGATCCCCTCGGGGGCGGAGACGACGCACACGAACCGGACCGACGCGGGCCCGCCCTCCTTCACGGCGGCGCAGGCTGCCGCGCCCGATCCCCCTGTGGCCAACATGGGGTCCAGGACGAGCACGTGGCGGCCGGCTACCGCCGGCAGCTTGCGGTAGTAGGACTGGGGAAGCAGCGAGGCCTCGTCCCGTTCCAGCCCGATATAGCCCACGGCCACCTCCGGGAACAGCTCGGTGACGGCCTCCAGCATCCCCAGGCCCGCCCGCAGGATCGGGACGGCCACCAGGGTCTCGGCCAGGACCCGGCCCGTCGTGGGCTCGAGCGGGGTCTCGATCTTCACCTCCTCGGTGGGGAGGTCCCGGATGGCCTCGAGCGCGATGGTCAGGGCCAGGCGCTTGGCCAGCGTGCGGAAGACCGGCGGCGGGGTCTCGCGGTCGCGGAGCTGGGTCAGCAGGTGCTCCGCCAGCGGGTGCGCGACCACGGTCACCGACACGCGCGCATCGTAGTCCGGCGGCCTGGGGCCTGTCGCAGCCCGCGGCGGAGCCGGCCGGAAGGGTTGCCATCGTCGCCGCTGCCTGGCACGATAGGCCCCTCATGCAGCGCTTCTTCGGTGACTGGTCCTTCTACGGCGGGCGAGGCCCGGCGTAGTCGCCTGAGCCGAACGGAGCGCAGGGGACCCCGGGCCGAACGCCCGGGGTTTTCTCATCCTCCCGGGCGGCCCGCCGGATGCGGAGGTTGCCATGGTCGTGGTGATGAAGAGGGACGCGACGGCGGCGGACATCGAGCGCGTCTCCGAGAAGGTCCGCGACACCGGCGGGGAGGCATTCGTCTCGCGCGGCGCGGTGCATACGATCATCGGCCTGGTCGGCGACACCGCATCGTTCATGGGCCTCGGCCTGGACAACTTCCCCGGCGTGGACCACCTGATCCAGGTGGGGAAGCCCTACAAAATGGTGGCCAGGGCGCTCCACCCCCAGCCCACGACGGTGAAGGTGGGTTCGGCGGCGGTGGGCCGTGAGACGTTCACGTTGATCGCCGGACCGTGCGCGGTGGAGAGCGAGGAGCAGGCGCTCGCCGCGGCACGGGGGGCGAAGGCCGCGGGGGCCACGATCCTCCGGGGAGGGGCGTACAAGCCCCGCACCTCGCCGTACTCGTTCCAGGGCCTGGGGGAGCGGGGCCTCGAGATCCTGGCCCGATGCCGGGAGGACACGGGGTTGCCGGTCGTTACGGAGGTGATGGAGCCCCGAGACGTGGAGCTCGTGGCCTCGTGGGCCGATGCCCTCCAGGTCGGCACCCGCAACATGCAGAACTTTGCGCTGCTCAAGGAGGTCGGCGCGACGAGCAAGCCGGTCCTCCTCAAGCGGGGCTTCTCCGCGACCGTCGAGGAGTGGCTGATGGCGGCCGAGTACGTCGCCCAGCGGGGGAACTCCGAGATCATCCTGTGCGAACGAGGCATCCGGACGTTCGAGACGGCCACCCGGAACACGCTCGACCTCGGAGGGATGGTGGTGGCTCAGCTGGAGAGCCACCTTCCCGTGATCGTGGATCCGTCTCACGCCATGGGTCACCGCGAGCTCGTCGCTCCCATGGCCCGCGCCGCGATCGCGGCGGGCGCCGACGGGGTGATGATCGACGTGCACGATGATCCCGGCGAGGCGCTGTGCGATGGGCCTCAGGCCCTCACGCCGGGAGATCTGCTGGAACTGTCGAAGGACCTGAACGCCTTGGCGCTCGCACTCGGCCGCCAGCTCGCCTAGGCGCTTCTCCCGCACCACGCTCGCCGCATTTGACTGTGGTTCGTCGTTTGCGGTAGTTGAGGGGTAGCGAGAACAGCCGGGACCGAGGTGGGAACACCCGCCCTCAGAGGGAGGCAGGCTGTGCCCCGACCGTCGTGCGCTCCGTCGACATCGGTTCCGACCAGGTCGCGCTCGCACCTACCACTCCACCCCCGAAGGAGGTTTCCATGCGTCGCCGCTCCCTGATCGCCCTGTTCGCTGTCATTTCCGTACTCGCCGCCCTCACCGCGGGCGTCGCCCAGGGCGTCACTCCCGGCGGAAAGCCCAGTGCCGGCAGGGTCGTGCTCTACTCGTCAGACGGGATGCGACCCGACCTGATGCGCACGTACTCCGATGGCGGGTTCATGCCCACCTATGCCGCGCTCCGCCGCGCGGGCGTCGAAGGCGTCAACGGCATGGTGCAGGCCTTCCCACCCAACACCGGCGTCGGCTGGTACACGATGGCGACCGGCACCTACCCCAGCGAGCACGGGTCCACGAACAACACGTTCCATCGCACGGGGGACACGTTCTCCAACCGGACCTCCTTTTCCGGTGCGGGGGTCCTCCAGGCCGACACCATCGCGAATGCCGCCGAGCGGGCCGGCCTGAAGGTGGCGCAGGTTGAATGGGTCGGCGGCCGCCTCGCCGGCATCAACGGTCCTACTGTCGACTTCACGAACTTCTTCTCGACCCGCGGGGTCCTCGCGGCGCCGCTGAACGCTGATGAGCAGACTGGGGCCGCCACCTTCGGCATCTCGTACCAGATCGCGAGCTTCTCGACCGCGTCAGGCTGGACGAACGTGCCGGCCAGCACGCTCCCCGCGAAGCAGACCTCCCTCACGGTCGCGACCACCTTCGCGGCCCAGAACCCCACCAGGACGTATGACGTGTACATCTATGCGGCGGGGAGCGGCTACGATCACGTGCTCCTCGTCCGGACCGCCGATGGAAAGAACGGAGCCCTAGTGGCAGCCAACCTTGCCGTCGGCGATTTCGAGGAGGTCAAGCTCACGGGCTCCAACGGCCTGATCGGAGCCCGAGCCGGCCAGACCGCCGGGTTCTACACGAAGCTGATCACCTTGGCTCCCGATCTGTCGTCGTTCAAGCTGTACTTCACATCCGTCGAGCGTGTCATCGCCTCGTGCTCGACCCCCGCATGCAATGCACTCCCGGCGGGCGGAGCCGGAGAGAACCGCCTCGAGAAATACATCGCCGACAACTTGCCGACGGCGATCGCGGCCGACTTCGCGCCGCTCGAGGCCCGGATCATCGACGAGGAGACCTACGTCGAGCAGGGCCGTGATCTCGAAGCCGCCTACGGAGACGCCGTGATGCAGTACATCCTCGGGACGCTCCAGCCCGACACGGATCTGGCCCTGGTCGGCTACCCGGTGACGGATGAGTTCTCGCACCAGTTCATGGCGCTCTACACCCCGACCGACATGGAAGGGAATCCGAACCCGTACTTCGACAACGTTGACGGTGTCGGCCCTCCCGACGGGCTCGTCTCGGTGCGAGAGGGTTACGTCCGGAGCGCGTATCATGAGGCCGACGCCAAGCTCGCGCTGGCCCGGAGCCTGATGGGCGGCAATCCGACCACGTTCGCCGGTTCGGACCACGGCTTCGCGCCTCAGTGGTTCGCGGTCAACGCAAACAAGGTCCTCAACGCCGCAACCGTGAACGGCATCTCCCTCCACGCGAGCAACGCGACCGCGAGCAACTGCAGCGCCGCCACGACCGACCTGACCAAGGCGTGCTGGGCCGGTGGCACGATCCAGGTGTACGTGAATCCAACCCTGCCGTCCGGGACCACATACGAGCAGGTGCGCACGGCCGTCATCACCGCGTTCCAGAACTTGACCGATCCGGCGAACCCGGGCGCGCAGGTGCTCTCGGCGATCTTGAGGAAGGAGCAGCTGCGCAACGTCGACGGTTCCGACTCGCTGCATCCCAACCGCAGCGGCGACGTGGTGGTGGTCACGCGGCCGCCGTACCAATCGGACGCCGGCACCAACAACGTCGCGATCGCCTTCTCCCAGTTCTTCGGGCAGCATGGCTATCTGCCGAACCTGGTGGACCTGGCCCACAATGTCAACATGCACGCGACGTTCGTCGCCGCAGGGCAGGGGATCCGGCACCAGGATCCGGTCGCCGGGATCCGGGCGATCGATATGGCCCCGACGATCTCCTTCCTGATGGGCTTCCCCGGGCCCCAGAACGCGCGAGGACGGATCCTGTACACCCTGTTCCCCAACCCGGGCCAGCTGAAAGAGATCACGATCCTCGACATCAGCGACTTCCACGGTCAGCTGATCCCGCTCTCCGAGGCGGCCGACACGGTGGGGCCGACGTTCGGGATCGGGGGGTCGGCGTTCCTGAAGCCGTGGTTTGACATCTACCGGGCCGAGGCATCGAACGGGTCGCTCGTGATCGCTGCCGGCGACTCCGTCGGCGCCACGCCTCCCATCTCGAGCTTCTTCGGCGACACGCCGACGATCGAGGTCATGAACATGATGGGGATCGGACTGGACGGACTTGGGAACCACAACTTCGACCGGGGCCAGCTGTACCTACGGAACACGCTGATCCCGCTGGCGAACTTCCCGTACGTGTCCGCCAACGTGGTCGATGCGAGCGGGAACACCCCGGCTGAGTGGTCCAAGTCCAAGGTGTTCACGGGCACCTTCGGCGGCGTGAAGGTCGGGATCGTCGGGTTCTCCAACGACGACCTGCCGACGCTGATCAACCCCGCCGGGCTGCCGCCGTTCCACGTGGAGAACTCGACGAACGCGGTCAACGCCGAGGCGGCCAGGCTGAAGGCCCTGGGGATCAACACGATCGTGGCCATCGGCCACCTGGGAGCGACCGCCGGAACCCTGACCGACCCGACCGGGCCCCTGATCGACCTGGCCGACGCGGTCACCAACGTCGACGCGGTGATCGGCGACCATACCGACATCCAGGTGGTCGCCACGCGGCCCAACGGGGTGCTCGTGACGGAGAATCGGAGCAAGGGGATCCGGTTCACGAGGGTTCGGCTAGTCGTCAACACGGCCACGAAGTCGGTCGTCTACAAGACGGCGGACTTCCACAAACCCTGGGACATCGGGGTCACGCCCGACCCCACCATCCAGGCCCGGATCGACGCCCTGAACGCGCAGCTCGCCCCGATCCTCAGCGGGACGATCGGGAACGCGACGAAGTTCATCCCCCGGGCGGACCAATGCGGAGGCAGCACCGGCCGGACGTGCGAGTCGCTGGTCGGCAACGTCGCCACCGACGCGATGCGGACCCAATACGCCCCGATCGGCGTGCAGTTCGCCATCACGAACTCCGGCGGCCTCCGGGCCGACCTCACGTGCCCGACGACCGACAACCCGAGCGATTTCTGTCCGGCCTACACGCCGCCGCCGTTCCCGATTACCCGTGGCCAGGTGTTGACCGTGCTGCCCTTCGGGAACGTGGTGGCGACGCTCACGGTGAACGGCGCCGAGCTGAAGACGATGCTCGAGAACGGCGTGTCCAGGATGCCCGCGGTGGACGGTAGGTTCCCGCAGGTCTCGGGACTCTGTTTCAACTATGACATCGCAGCAGCGCCGGGGAGCCGCGTCACGTTGGCCGTGGTGGCGGACGCGAGCGGCAACTGCACGGCAACAGCTATCGACCTGACCACAGCCGCGACCTACAAGATCGCCGAGAACGACTTCATGATGAACGGCGGCGACGGCTATCCGGTGTTCTCCAGCCGGGCGACGACGCAGGACGTCATGGACCAGGTCGTTGCGGACTACATCTCGCTGAATTCACCACTCAGCCCGTTCGTGAAGGCATTCCCCGACGGCCGTATCAACTGCGCTGACTCGAACGGAGCGACGGCGCCCAACTGCCCGACGCTCACGCCGTCCTTCCCGTAGCGGGACTGTGGTCTTGGGTGGGGGCCGGCGGCGGCGAAGCCGCCGCCGCCCCACCTCACATCGGGATGATCGGCGTGAGCTCGGCGATCGCGCACGAGCCACGCCACCGCTGGATCCACTCGGCCGGCGGCCCAGCGCGGCTCCGGCGCCGGTCCACCAGGAGCTTGGCGGCCTCCTCCCACTCCGGGCCCTCCAGCGTCCGCACCGTGGCGTGGAACTCCCGCAGCGCGGCGTCGCGGCCCCGTCGCTCCGGGTTCGTGGCCTTGTACCGGGTCACCACGATGACGTCGGACGCCCCCGGGATGCCGGGGACGGTCTGCTCCTCCGGCCCGGGCTCCGTCTTCGACAGGACGTAGATCCTTCCGTTCCGGTACACGAACCACACGGGGACCGCGCTCGTCTTCCCGTTCTGCTCCAGTCCCACCCAGATGACGTCGGAGCCTCGCAGGCCGTCCTCGACGTCCTTCGGCAGCTTGGTCGGAGCCGGCTGGACGAACACCGGGCACTCGATCTCGCCCACGATCTCGTCATCGACGACGAACGAGACGACGTACATGCCGGTCTCGTCAAACTGCGCGTCCTCGACCAGGTCGCGTTCCTCGGTCAGGTCCATCTGGCCGAGCATCCGGCGGACCACGGGGCCCCATCGGTAGATGAGGCGCCCGGACGGCCCGTAGAAGTCCACGCTCTCGGTGACCATGCCGGTCCCGATCTTCCACGCCCGGTACAGCACGAAGGGCAGAGCCCGTCCCGGTACGCCCAGGAGATAGACGCCGTTGGATCCGCGCTCGCCCTGCAGGTCGTAGACCCGATGGTCCACGACGCTCGCGAAGACGAGCTCTCCGACGGTCATCGGGCGGAAGGATATCGGAGCTCAGCGGGCCGGGCGCGCGGGACCCGTCAGATCCGGGCCAACCACAGCCGGGGCTCCTCGAGCTCGGGGAGCGAGGGGAGCGAGTCGGCCGAGTCCCACATGCGGGCCAGGGTCCGCTCGTCGGTCAGCTCCACGACGGCGTGACTAGTTCGGCTCCACAGCGATCCAGAAGACGGGTAGGTTAGCGGTGACGACGGCAGGAATCCCGGTGTTGCATTGGAGGTTGGATACCGTGAACTGGGTGGTCGTCCTGCTTGAGACAATCAGACAGTTCAGACTCCCCGACGTGCCGCCGGGCGTCACCGTCACGATGTAGTTCGCATCAGGCATCGCGCTCGACATGGTTACGGTCACCGAGCTCAAGCCGCTGTTGATCGTTGCTGTGCCTGCACGGTAGGTCGGCATCGGTCCGGTGGCACCGGTCGCACCCGTGGCGCCGGTCGCGCCCGTGGGGCCCGTCGGCCCGGTGGGGCCAGTGGGACCTGTTGCTCCGGTCGGACCGGCAGCGCCGGTCGCACCCGTTGCGCCGGTGGCGCCTGTGGTTCCGGTCGCGCCCGTGGCACCGGTCGCACCGTCAGCACCTGTCGCGCCGGTGGGGCCAGCAGCGCCATTCGCACCGGCAGCTCCCGTCCCGCCCGTCGCGCCATCGCCGCCATTCGCACCCGTCGCTCCGGTCGCGCCAGCTGGACCGGCGGGGCCCGTCGGCCCGACTGGGCCTGTCGCGCCTGTCGGCCCGGTAGCGCCGTCAGCGCCGTCAGTCCCGTCCGAGCCGTTCGCTCCGGTCGCTCCGGTCGCCCCGGTGGCTCCGTCCGAGCCGTTCGCTCCGGTCGCTCCGGTCGCCCCGGTGGCTCCGTCCGAGCCGTTCGCTCCGGTCGCTCCGGTCGCCCCGGTAGCACCCGTCGCTCCGGTAGGACCGGCGGGACCCATCGGGCCCATGGGACCGGTAGCTCCGTCCGCGCCAGCCGGGCCCGTCGCCCCGGTCGCACCATCAGCCCCCGCCGGGCCCGTTGCGCCTGTCGCGCCGTCCGTGCCGGTTGACCCTGTTGCGCCGGTCGCTCCATCCGAACCGGCGGCACCCGTTGCGCCGGCGGCACCCGTCGCGCCGGTGGCGCCGTTGGATCCGGACGGGCCGGTGGCGCCGTCGGATCCCGTAGAACCCGTAGCACCGGTGGCACCGGTCGCGCCCGCCGCACCGGTAGCCCCAGAAGCGCCGGTGGCGCCCGTCACGCCGGTGGCGCCCGTCACGCCGGTGGCGCCCGTCACGCCGG
>Ga0184612_10000921_pt1 | contig 14130 bp, 11 predicted proteins | sample PLM3_60_coex_FD_133163 | JGI IMG/M metagenome (GOLD analysis project Ga0184612, IMG submission 133163) | Groundwater sediment microbial communities from an aquifer in East River, Colorado, USA - PLM3_60_coex | ecosystem: Environmental > Terrestrial > Soil > Riparian zone | place: USA: East... | reverse complement strand
CTCGTGGACGACTGGCCGGTGGAGAACGCCGCTGTCGCGGTCGTCGCTGCCGACGGTGGCCTGATCGCGAGCCACGGCGATACCGGCCGCCACTTCCGGCTTGCCTCGGTGACGAAGCTGATCACCGCCTACGCGGCGCTGATCGCCGTGGAGGAAGGGGTCGCGGATCTCGACGACCCGGCCGGGCCGCCCGGCGCCACGATCCGGCACCTGCTGGCCCACGCCTCCGGGCTCGCCTTCGCCGACAACACGGTCGTCGCGCGACCGGGTACCCGGAGGCTGTACTCGAATGCCGGTTTCGAACAGCTCGCCGACGCGCTGGCGAAGCGTTCGGGCATCCCGTTCGCGGATTATGTCCGTGATGGTGTCCTTGCACCACTGTCGATGACGGCCACGAAGTTCGAGGGCTCGCCAGCAGGTGGGGCGTCCTCGACGGTCGCCGACCTCGCCCGGTTCGGCGCAGAGCTCCAGCGCCCGACCCTGATTCACCAGAGCACGATGACCGCGGCGAGCCACGTCGCGTTCCCGGGTCTCGTCGGCGTGCTGCCCGGTTTCGGCCGGCAGGAACCCAACGACTGGGGCCTCGGCTTCGAGATCCGTGACGGCAAGAGCCCGCACTGGACGGGATCGTCGAGCTCACCGGCGACGTTCGGCCACTTCGGCCAGAGTGGAACGTTCCTCTGGGTCGACCCAGCGGTCGGTGCAGCATGCGTCGCCCTGACCGACCGCGACTTCGGATCCTGGGCGGCCGAGGCCTGGCCTGTGTTCGCCGACGCCGTCCTGACCGACCTCCAGGCGTGACTGGACCTCCGGCTGCAAGGCGCGCCGGAATGATCACGTCCCCGCGGACGTTGTAGCACATGTGTTCGGGACGAAGTAAGAGATGTCCCCACCCTGATCCGAAGGAGGCCTGTGGCCCGAGACACCAGCACCGATAACGCCACCCGGCGCCGCGCCCGTCACGATGACGAGCCCGACCTGGTGGGGCAGTACCTTGCCCAGATCGGCAAGACCCCGCTGCTGAGCGCACCCGAAGAGGTCGAGCTCGCCAAGCGGATCGAGGCAGGGATCTACGCGGCCGAGCTCCTGCGCGCCGCGGACGCCGGCGAGCAGGACATCACGGCCGACCGGAAGCGCGAGCTCGACGCCGTCGCCCGCGATGGCCAGGCCGCCAAGGACCACATGATCCGGGCCAACCTGCGCCTCGTCGTCTCCGCGGCCCGCAAGCACTCGCGCCGCGGCCTGCCGTTCCTCGACGTCATCCAGGAAGGCAACCTGGGCCTGATCCGCGCAGTCGAGAAGTTCGACTACGCGAAGGGCTTCAAGTTCTCGACCTACGCCATGTGGTGGATCCGGCAGGCGATCGAGCGGGGCATGGCCGAGCAGGCCCGCACCGTCCGGCTGCCGGTGCACGTGGCCGAGACGGTCTCCAAACTGACCCGGGTCGACCGCCAGCTGCAGCGGACGCTCGGGCGTGACCCCACCGTGGACGAGGTCGCCGAGGAGGCCGGCCTTCCGGTCGAGCGCGTCCTCGAGCTGCGCCGGCTGACCCGCGATGCGGTGAGCCTTGACACGCCGATCGGCGACGACGGCGAGACCAGCCTCGGCGACCTCATCGAGGACACCGACGTCGTCCAGGCCTCCGACGTCGCGGAGTTCCACGCGCTCACCGACGAACTGCGGACGCTGCTCGCCACATTGCCGCCGCGCGAAGCGACCATCATCCGGCTCCGGTACGGCCTTCACGACGGCCACCAGTACACGCTCCAGCAGATCGCCGAGCGGATCGGCCTGACCCGGGAACGGGTCCGCCAGCTCGAGAAGCATGCGTTGGCTGAGCTGCGCGACCCGGAACGTCGCGAGCCCCTGCTCGCGTGGGCGAGCTGATCCCGCCGCACTCCCTCCAAAAGGCCGCTGTCGGGGCCCGCCACATCACTGGCATTCTGCTTACGTACTGAATCCACTACCTGTTGACGACGAGGACGTCGTCTGGCGGGCCCTGGCCCACCCGACCCGCCGGCGACTCCTCGACGCGCTGCGGGACGGACCCAGGACGACGGGTGCCCTGACGTCGGCGGTCGGCGGAGGTCGACACCAGGTCGTCCAGCACCTGGCAGTTCTTCGGGAGGCGGACCTGGTGCTGACCGAGCGGCGGGGCCGCACTCGGGTCAACCACCTCAACCCGGTGCCGATCCGGACGATCTACCAGCGCTGGGTCTCGAAGTACGAACAGAGCTGGACCGCGGCGCTGGTCGGTATACGCGACACGATCGAGGCCGACCACGGCGACGGAAGGCGGCACAGTGGCTGAGCACGAGCTCGTCCATTCCATCGTGATCAAGGCGCCGATCGACGCCGTCTGGGCGGAGATCACCAGGCTACGCGGCAAGCAGCGCGCGATGATGGATGCCGTTCTCGAGACGACGTTCGAGCCGGGCGACCCGCTCTTCTACACGAGCCCGGACGGCAAGCGCGTGTTCATCGCCGGCCGCATCGTTGCGGTCGAGCCTCCTCGCCGGCTCTCCCACACTCAGCAGCTCCTCACCCGCGACGACCCGCCGACGTTGGTCACATGGGAGCTCGACGAGGTCGAGGGCGGCACCCGGGTGACCATGCGCCACACCGGCTGGCCCGCCGACACCAAGGACCTCGAGAAGGTCGACGCAACCTGGGCGATGATCCTGCCCGAGCTCAAGCGCGTGATCGAGACGGGCGACATCAGCGTCAAGGTGAAGCTGCGGTACACGCTCTACCGGCCATTCAGGTGGCTGATGCCCGCCAAGACACGCGCGGAGAACGTCTCCGTTCCCGACCTCGACTGACCGGAGGAGACGTCCGTGACCGACCGCGGCCGGGTGGCCGTCCGGTCGCGGCTCGCTCCCCCGTAGCGAACCGCGACCAGACGTCTAGGACTGGGTCGGGAAACCCAGATCGACGCCGCCGTGCGACGGGTCGAGCCACCGCGAGGTGACGACCTTGCCACGGGTGTAGAAGTGCACGCCCTCGGCGCCGTGCGCGTGCGTGTCGCCGAACAGGCTGTTCTTCCATCCCCCGAACGAGTAGTAGGCCATCGGCACCGGGATCGGCACGTTGATGCCGACCATCCCCACCTGCACGTCGTGCTGGAACCGGCGGGCGGCGCCCCCGTCGTTGGTGAAGATCGCCGTGCCGTTGCCGTACGGGTTGGCGTTGACGAGGTCGAGCGCCGCGTCGTACGTCGGCGCGCGGACCACCGACAGGACCGGCCCGAAGATCTCGTCCGTGTACACCGACATCTCGGGCCCGACATGGTCGAACAGTGTCGGCCCGAGCCAGAACCCCTCGGCGGCGCCGTCGGGCTCGACCGCGCGCCCGTCGACGACCAGCTCGGCTCCCGACTCGACGCCCGCATCGAGGTACCCGACCACCTTGTCCCTGTGGGCGGCGGTCACCAGCGGCCCCATGTCACACCCTCGTCGACCGTCGCCCGTGCGCAGCGCGGCCATCCGCGACGCGATCTTCGCGACCAGCTCGTCACCCACGGGCTCGACGGCCACCACGGCCGAGATCGCCATACACCGCTCCCCCGCCGAGCCGAACCCCGCGTTGACGGCGGCGTCGGCCGCGAGGTCGACGTCGGCGTCGGGCAGGACCACCATGTGGTTCTTCGCCCCGCCCAGCGCCTGGACCCGCTTGCCGTGCGACGTGCCGGTCTCGTAGACGTACCGTGCGATCGGCGTGGAGCCGACGAACGAGACAGCCTGGACGTCCGGGTGTGACAGCAGCCGATCGACGGCGACCTTGTCACCGTGGACGACGTTGAACACACCGCCCGGCAGCCCCGCCTGCGCCCAGAGCTCCGCGAGAAACACCGCGGCCGACGGGTCCTTCTCCGACGGCTTGTGCACCACCGTGTTGCCGCACGCGATCGCGACGGGTGCGAACCACATCGGCACCATCGCCGGGAAGTTGAACGGCGAGATCACGCCGACGACCCCGAGTGGCTGACGCAGCGAGTACGAGTCCACCCGCGTCGACACGTTCTCGGAGAACCCGCCCTTGAGGAGCGTCGGCACGCCGCAGGCGAACTCCACCACCTCCAGGCCGCGTTGCACCTCACCTGCCGCGTCGGCAAGCACCTTCCCGTGCTCCGCGGTGATGATCGCCGCGAGCTCCCCGACGTGCTCCGCGAGCAACTCCCGGAACGCGAACAGCACCTTGGTCCGCTGCGACAGCGACGAGTCGCGCCAGGTGTCGAAGGCGCGAGCCGCCGCGGCGACCGCCTCGTCGACGACGGCCGCGGAGGCGAAGTCGACTCGTGCACTCACGACGCCCAACGCCGGGTCGAACACGTCCCCCGTGCGTTCACTCTCGCCCGCAAAGGGCTTGCCGTCGATCCAGTGCGTGATCCGTCGCATGCGCGTCACCCGGTGGTCAAGGTCAGCTCGAAGGTGTATCGGGAGGCGCGGTAGAGATGCGACCCGTACTCGACCGCGCGGCCCGTGTCGTCGTAGGTGGTCCGGGTCATCGTGAGCAGCGCCGCGCCGGTCTTTTCGCGCAGCAACCGCGCCTCGTTCGCCTTCGCGGCCCGGCCGCCGATCGTCTGGGTCGCGATCTTCAATGTGACACCGGCGCTGCGCAGCAGCTCGTACAGCCCTCTGGCCTGCAGGCTTTCGGGGTCGAGCGTGACCAGGCTGACCGGCACGTAGTTACGCATGATGACCAACGGCTCGTCGCCGGTGTAGCGCAGCCGCTTGATGGCGTACACCTCGCTGCCGTCGGCAAGCCCGAGCACGTCGGCGGCAACCTCGGACGGACGCTCGACACCGAAACTGAGCACCTCGGTGCGCGGTGCACGGCCTGCGGCCCGGAGGTCGTCGTACAGGCTGGACAGTTCCACGGGGCGCCGCACCTTGGGCTGCACCACCTGGGTTCCCACACCGCGCTTGCGCACGAGCAGGCCGCGGTCGACGAGATACTCGATGGCCCGGCGCATCGTCGGCCGGGAGAGCCCGAGCTGCTCGGCCAGGACGATCTCGTTCTCCAGCCGGGTCCCCGCGGGGTACACACCCGACTCGATGAGTTGCTCGAGGTGCTGGGCGACCTGGAAGTACAGCGGCACCGGGCTGGCCCGGTCGACCACCAGCGACGGTATCCCTTGGCTCACTTGGAACCTCCCGCCTCCACGCACCGCTGAACGTGACGTCAGTATGTTAGGACATATTCTTGACGGGAGGGGAGGGCGGTGTGACAGCCTGCCTCAACGTGGCGACGAAACCGCAGCGGGGCAGCCAGGAGGGGCCACCACAGCCATGACGTCGACGGGCTTCGAGGTGCTGACCATGGGCCGGGTCGGCGTCGACGTCTATCCGGAACAGGTCGGCGTCGGCCTCGAGGATGTCGAGACGTTCCGGAGCTACCTGGGCGGCAGCCCGACCAACGTGGCGGTCGCGGCAGCCAGGCACGGACACCGCGCGGCGACGATCACCAGGGTCGGGGACGACCCGTTCGGCCGCCTGGTGCGGCGTTCGTTCGCCCACTACGGAGTCGACGACCGGTTCCTCTCGGAGTCACCCGGCCGGCAGACTCCGGTCACGTTCTGCGAGATGTTCCCGCCGGACGACTTCCCGATCTACTTCTACCGGTCCGGCGCCCCCGACCTCACGCTCGCACCGGAAGATCTCGACCTCGAGGCCGTCGCCGCGGCCGACGTGTTCTGGGCGACCGTCACCGGCCTGTCCACAGAGCCGAGCAGGTCCGCGACGCTGGCCGCGCTGGCCGCGCGCAGCCGAAGCCGGCACACGATCCTCGACCTCGACTACAGGCCGACGCTCTGGCCGTCGCGCGAGGATGCGCGACGGCACGTCCGGGAGGCGATGCGCCACGTCGATGTCGTGGTCGGCAACCCCGACGAGTTCGACACTGCCGTCGGAATGCGCGACCCGAAGGCCGCGGCGCAGGCTGCGCTCGATGCCGGCGTCGCGCTTGCGATCGTCAAGCGGGGTCCGGAGGGTGTCCTCGCTCTCGATGCGGACGGCTTCGTCGACGTGCCGGCGATCAGGGTGGTCGTCGTGAACGGCCTCGGCGCCGGCGACGGCTTCGGCGGCGCGCTCTGTCACGGCCTGCTGGCCGGCTGGCCGCTGGAGCGCACGCTCCGGTTCGGCAACGCCGCGGGCGCCATCGTCGCGACGAAGATCGCGTGCTCCGCGGCCATGCCTACGTCCGCCGAGGTCGAGCAGCTGCTCGCGGAGGTGGCCGATGGACGCTGACCGGTTGGCGAGCATCGTCGAAACCCGCGTCCACCGACCCGACGCGGTCGCCGAGGCGGCGGCCCGCCGTAAGCGCCGGACCAGCCTGGTAGGGCCGAGCGGGCGGCTGTTCGTCGTCGCGGCCGACCATCCGGCCCGTGGCGTGCTGCGAGCCGGTTCCGACCGCGACGCCATGCGAGACCGGGCCGGCCTGCTCGAGCGGCTCTGCGTCGCGCTGTCGAGGCCGGGCGTCGACGGCGTGCTCGGTACCGCCGACATCGTCGAGGACCTTCTCCTACTCGGAGCGCTCGACGACAAGGTGGTCATCGGGTCGATGAACCGCGGCGGGCTGGGCGGCACCGTGTTCGAGATCGACGACCGCTTCACCGGCTACGACGCCGAGGGCATCGCCGCCACGGGCCTCGACGGCGGCAAGATGCTCTTCCGGATCGACCCCGCCGACCCGGCTACCGTCGTCACCATGGAGGCGTGCGCTCATGCCGTCGACGCCCTGGCCGAGCGCCGGCTGATGGCCGTGGTCGAGCCGTTCATCTCGCACCGGGTCGACGGGCGGGTTCGCAACGACCTGTCCGCCGATGCCGTCGGCCGCGCGGTCGCCGTCGCCTCCGGGCTGGGCCGGACCTCTGCTTATACCTGGCTCAAGCTCCCCGTCGTCCATGACATGGAGCGGGTGCTTTCTGCGTCGACCCTGCCGGCGCTGTTGCTCGGCGGCGAGGTGCCCGAGGATCCCGATGCCACATTCGCCGCATGGCAGCAGGCGCTACGCCATCCGACGGCACGTGGTTTGGTGATCGGTCGGACCGTCCTCTACCCGGCCGACGGAGACGTCGAGTCTGCTGTCGACACCGCCGTCGGGCTGCTATGACACGGACAAGACCGGCACACACCGTGACGGCTCGCGACTGGCACCTGGCCGCCGGACGGGCCGCCCGAGGGCCTTTCACGGTGGAGATCACCCCCGACGTCGCCGGTTGGGCGCACAGCAGCCTCCGCCTGATCGAGCTGCCCCCGGCAGGCGAATACGAGCTCGAGACCGGCGACTCCGAGATGTTGGTGCTACCGCTGGCAGGTGCAGCCACCGTCACCTGCGATGGCGCCACGTTCGACCTGGTCGGACGCACCGGCGTTTTCGAGGGAGTGACCGACTTCGCCTACCTGCCCCGCGACTCGGTTGCAGCGCTCACCTCGCAGCGTGGGGGGCGGTTCGCCCTGCCGGCCGCCCGCTGCGAGTCACGGCTTCCGGTGCGGTACGGCCCAGCCGAAGGGGTGGGCGTCGAGCTGCGAGGTGCCGGTCCGTCCAGCCGCCAGGTCAATGACATCTGCATGCCCGGAGGCTTCGAGGCCGAGAAGCTCCTCGTCTGCGAGGTGTTGACGCCCTCGGGCAACTGGTCCTCGTACCCACCGCACAAGCACGACGACCAGAGCGCCGGCGAATCGGTCCTCGAGGAGATCTACTACTTCGAGATCGCGGCCGGCCCTGCGGCAGCCGGCTTCGGATATCACCGCGTCTACGGTCCGGGGATCGACGTGCTCGCCGAGGTGCGGCACGGCGACGTCGTGCTCGTCCCGCGCGGCTGGCACGGCCCGTCCATCGCTGCCCCTGGGTACGACATGTACTACCTCAACGTGATGGCCGGACCTTCGCCCGAGCGCGCCTGGCGGATCAGCGACGACCCGGACCACGCGTGGATCCGCGATGCCTGGGCGGGCCAGCGGATCGACCCCAGGCTGCCGATGACGGGCGGCGTCCCCACGTGACCAGGTTGACCGTGGCACAGGCCCTGGTCCGATTCCTCGTCCAGCAGTGGACCGAGCGCGACGGCGTGCAGCAGCGGCTGATCGCGGGCTGTCTGGGGATCTTCGGTCACGGGAACGTCGCAGGCCTCGGGGAGGCGCTGCTCACGGCCGGTGACGACCTCCGCTACTACCAGGGGCGCAACGAGCAGGCCATGGTGCACACGGCCGCGGGCTACGCGCGCATGTCCGACCGGCTCTCGACGCTGGCCTGCACGACGTCGGTCGGTCCCGGTGCCACCAACCTCGTCACCGGCGCCGCGCTCGCGACGATCAACCGGCTGCCCGTGCTGCTGCTTCCGGGCGATGTCTTCGCCACCCGGGTCGCCAACCCCGTTCTTCAGGAACTGGAGGACCAGCGGTCCTACGACACGTCCGTGAACGACGCGCTGCGACCGGTGTCGCGCTACTGGGACCGGGTCAACCGGCCCGAGCAGCTTCCCGCCGCCCTGCTGGCCGCCATGCGGGTGCTCGCCGATCCTGTCGAGACCGGAGCCGTGACCCTCGCTCTCCCGCAGGACGTCCAGGTGGAGGCCTATGAGTGGCCGGACGAGCTGTTCGGCAAGCGGGTCTGGCACGTTCCCCGGGCCCTGCCCGAACCCGCGGCGCTGTCACGCGCGGCCGCGGCGGTTCGCGTCGCCCGCCGACCCCTGATCGTGGCCGGCGGCGGGGTGATTTACTCGCGGGCCACGGACGCGCTGCGGACGTTCGCCGAGGCGACGGGCATCCCCGTGGCGGAGACCCAGGCCGGGAAGGGCTCGTTGCCGTTCGACCACCCGCAGGCCGTCGGCGCCGTCGGCGCAACCGGGACGCCCGGGGCCAACTCGCTGGCGGGTCAGGCCGACCTCGTGATCGGCGTCGGCACCCGGTACACCGACTTCACCACGGCGTCCCGGACACTTTTCGCCGACCCGGGTGTCCGCTTCGTCAACCTCAACGTCGCCACCTTCGATGCCGGAAAGCTCGCCGGCACAGCGCTCGTGGCCGACGCGCTGGAAGGCCTCGTCGCGCTCGCCACGGAGCTCGACGGCTGGTCGGTCGCGCACGAGTACCGGGACCAGGCCGCTCACCTAGCCCGTGCGTGGGACGACACCGTGTCTGCGGCCTATGGGCTCGGCCACGAGCCGCTGCCGGCCCAGAGCGAGGTCATCGGGGCCGTCAACGACATCGCCGGCCCGCGGGACGTCGTCGTCTGCGCGGCCGGCTCGATGCCCGGCGACCTGCACAAGCTGTGGCGCACCCGCGACCCGAAGGGCTACCACGTCGAGTACGGCTACTCCTGCATGGGCTACGAGATCCCGGGCGGAATCGGGGTCAAGATGGCGGCACCCGACCGGGAGGTGTTCGTCATGGTCGGCGACGGCTCCTACCTGATGATGCCGACCGAGCTGGTCAGCGCCGTCGCCGAAGGGATCAAGCTGGTCGTGGTTCTCGTGGACAACGCGGGCTACGCGTCGATCGGGTCGCTGTCGGAGTCCGTCGGCTCCGGCGGCTTCGGCACCCGCTACCGATACCGCGACCCGGCTACCGGGCGGCTGGACGGCGGCCTCCTGCCAGTCGATCTGGCCACGAACGCCGAGAGCCTGGGAACGGACGTCCTGCGGGCCACGACGGTGGCCGAGTTGCGAGAGGCGCTCGCCGCGGCGGTCGCCTCTGCGCGCACGACGGTCGTCCATGTCCGGACCGATCCGAGTGTTCCAGCCCCGGGCAGCGAGGCGTGGTGGGACGTCCCCGTGGCCGAGGTCTCGTCGATCCCGGCCACCCGGGCCGCCCGCGCCTCCTACGACGAGGCCCGCAAGCGCCGCCGTGACCACTGGTGAGAGAGAAGTTGTCTGAGGGTCTGATCGACGGAGCGGCTGGGCCCTCCACGCGTGATCGCGAACGCCTGACCCGCGATCTGAGGGCTGACCGTTCGTGATCAGGGGCATCAGACGGACGCTCACCCCGGACGACCGTGCCGCGTCGCCCTACCTGGAGCTGCCGTTCGAGGTGCCCGTCGGGGTCGACTCGCTGGAGGTGCGGCTGACCTACGACCGGTCGGCCGGCGTCGTCGATCTCGGCTGCTGGGGCCCGTCGGGCTTCCGCGGCTGGTCGGGGGGTGCGCGGGACCGGTTCGTCATCACGGCGGATGCGGCGACACCGGGGTACCTGCCCTACGCGGACTCGTCGCGAATCACCCGATACGGCGGAGTGTCGCAGCCGGATGGGTCCAGTCCGCGCCGTGACGTCGAGCCGGGGGTCTGGGCCGTGCTGCTCGGCTTGCATCGGATTCCAACCGGCGGGGTGGACGTCGACGTCGAGATCGAGCTGCCCGCGTCGGCGCCGCCCGACGTCGAACCACCGGCGCCGCCGGTTCCGTCGCCGCGGCCACGCAGGTCGTTGCCCGCTGCGCCGGCACTCACCTGGCTGGCCTGCGATTTGCATGCGCACACCGTGCACTCGGACGGGTCGCTCGGCGTCGCGGGGCTGGCGGCGCAGGCGGTCGCCGCCGGGCTGGACGTCCTCGCCGTCACGGACCACAACACGGTAAGCCACCACGTGACGTTGCCGGAGGTCGCGAAGCTCTACGGCATCACGCTGCTGCCGGGCCAGGAGGTGACTACCGATCGTGGACACGCCAACGCGTTCGGTGACATCGGTTGGGTCGACTTCCGCCGACCGGCATCGACCTGGGTCTCTGCGGTCGCCGACGGCGGCGGGCTGCTCTCGGTCAACCACCCGCTGGCTGCCGACTGCTCATGGCACCATCCGCTGGACGAGCGGCCGCCGCTGGCGGAGATCTGGCACTGGACCTGGCTGGACCGCACGTGGACCGGCCCACTTGCCTGGTGGAGCGCCTGGGGCCTGGGCACGGTGCCCGTCGGCGGCAGCGACTTCCACAGCCCGCAGCAGGGCCGCCCACTGGGGGCACCGGTCACCTGGGTCGCCTGTGAGTCCGACGATCCCACGGCCGTGCTCGACGGGTTGCGCGCCGGCCGGACCGCGCTCGCAGCTGCGGTGGATGCGCCCGTTCTGCTCCGGGTCGACGACGAGCTCGTCGCACTCGGCGGTGACGGCACCGTCCTGGTGGATGCGGACGGTCGCCGACGGGTCGTGCGAGGCGAGCGCGCCCGGTTCGCCGGGGCACCAGGCCCGCACCGCCTCGAGACCCCACTCGCGGCCGTCGTCGCGATCACCCCCTGATACCGACCTGTTGATCATGGCTGATGGCTCCGCGTTCGCCGTCCCGAGGTCAGCCCTTGCCATGATCAACGCACTGTGTCAGTGGAGGCGGATCGTCGCGATCTCCCAGGCGTCGAGTTCTACCACGAGCCGGCCGGCGTCGACGGAAAGCCCACCCAACGGGCGACCGAGCAGATCGGTACGTCGGGCCGTGGTGAAGCCCCCGGTGACGGACGCGGTCGTCGGGTCGTCGGTCATCGCGACGAGCCGGAGCTCGACGCCGTCGTCGCGGCCGCGCAGCGAGGAGACGACGACACCGCTTCCGAACACGGCCAGGCCCTCCCTGGCACGTGGAGTCGGAGCGTCCGACGGTGCTGAGCCCGGGTACGCCATCGGGTCGTGCCGAAAGTCCTCGGACCACCTGGTCGCGCGCGCACTGGCCCAGCCACCCTCATGCGGCAGGACGGCCAACCGGGTCTGCACCGGAACCCCGACGTACTGCGCTCCCGGTACGGCGATCTGTGGACCGGCCGGCTCGTCACGCAACGGGTGCACGTTGACGCTCAGCCACCCGACTGCCCTCAGCAGCGTCAGCGCCAGCTCGGTGCCGCCGGCGACGAGCTCGTACTCCGTCACGTGATCCGTCAGGACCGTCACGTCACCGGTGGACACGAAGCCCGATGCGGGGAAGGTCGGCAGCGGGAACTCGCCCCACCCGCCCTCGGACTCGAGCCCTCGCCGGGTCACCGCGAACTGCCCTTCCGAGGCCGACGTCGTCACAGGCCGTGGCAGAGGCACATGAAGCCGCACCCGGTGGTCGGCAGCCGGATTCGTGAATGACACGTCCAGCCGGACGAAGGGCTCACCAGTCCGCAGCTCGACCAGCGTCGTCACCGGCACCCGGACCGCCGCCGGTGACCGCACGTCGGCGTCGGCGGACAACCGCGCCGGCCAGTCGTACTCGCGGACGATCTTCAGCACCGCCCGCAGCGGCCCCGTTTCGACCGTCTCGACAGCGACCGACCGAGGCTCGTCGACCACGACGTCTCGGGCCGGCGGCCCGTGGTTGTAGCTGTCGCCGCGGTCTCCCCCGTCCACCAGCCGGCCGACGCCGGTGAGCGTCGTGCCGTCGACACCGCGCACGGTCAGCGTCCCGTCGGCAGCCACGTCGACCCGGACGGAGCCGTTGTCGAGCGCCAGGCCATCCACCCGCACCGGTGCCTCGGCGGCCGCAGCAACGCCCGCTTGGCCGGTTCGCACCGCGACCTGTCCGGATGCCGGCACGGGCACGGCGACGAGGACGCGCCGGCGGCCCTGCGCCTCGGTGACCACGCGCCATGGCCCGGGTGCTTCGGCGGCCGCATCGAGCAGCTGGTCCCGTAGCCCGGCCAGGTCGAAATCGGGGATCTCGGGCGCGTGTGCAACGCGCAGCCGGAGGCGCCCGGCGTCGACCTCGTAGCCGTCGATCTGCTGTCCGAAGAGCTCGCGACCGTGGATCCGGCGCAGGACCGTGTCGAGTTCGGAGGCGTCGAGCTCCTCGTCGGCGAGCAGGGTCTCCGACCTCGCGATCTCCTGGACCGGCAGCGCCGTACCGTCCGGCAGAACCGCGGAGACGGGCTCGTCGCTGTCCGCTGCTACCACGTCGAGCTCGACCAGCATCGTGCGCGGCCTCGCCGATGGGTTGACCACGAGATGGGCGCCGCCCGGCACCGCGGCAGCGAGTGAACGCAGGACGCGGTCGCGGACAGCGCGACCGATCTGCGCCGCCTCGGCCAGCCGGGCGGCCACCTGGTCCGCGGTCTCGTCGACACCACAGCCGGCCACCGAGTCGTGAGCGGTGCACGCGACGATCCGGCGCCAGGCCAAGTCGAGGAACCGCTCGTACCCCGGTTCCGACCATTGTGCGGCGAGGGCTTCGGCCTCGCCGACCACGCGCTCGGCACTCGCCATCGCCTGCTTGAGGCCCACCCGGATCGAGATCACGCCCGGCAGGATGCTGCCGCGCGCATGGCTGCGCATCTCCCCCACGACCACCGGCAGGTCCTCGACGCCGCCCGCATGTTGCTGGACGTATTCGGCAAGGTTGGCGACGTCGAGCTGGACAGGGCCATGGTGCGCTCGTACGAGCTCCATCAGATCGGGACGTGGTGCGGAGTGATCGGTTCCGAGCATCCCGAGGACCGCGTCGTCGCCGTACCACCGCCGGGTCTCCTTGCGGTAGGCCGCTGCGGACTCGCTGAGCCGAGTGGGCAGCGCGAACAGGTCGAGCGCATTGCCATACCCGTCGAAGAGGTACTCGACCCGGACTGCGCTCCCGTCCGGCGCCACCCAGCGTAACGCGTGGCTATCGACCGACGCCGGCACCCCGCGCCAGAGGCACGCGTCCGCGAGCCCGGCCCGGGCCAGGATCTGCGGCATCTGCGCGCAGTGGCCGAACATGTCCGGCAGGTAGCCGACCGGCATCGCGCCGCCCAGCGCCGTCGCAGCCCGCCAGCCCATCTCCAGGTTGCGGACGATGGTCTCGCCGGAGCAGAGGAACTCGTCCATCAGGATCTGCCACGGGCCCGACCGCCAGCTGTCCGCCGGCCACGAGCGCAGCCACCCGCGACCGGTTCTCCGGCCGGATCTCGAGGTAGTCCTCGACGGCAGCCATCTGCCCGTCGATGGTGAATCGGAAGCCCGGGTCGGCTTCGGCGCGCTCGATGACACCGTCGAGGAGCTCGACCAGCGCGAGCCGGAACACCTGGAAGGGCTGATACCACTCACGGTCCCAATGGGTGTGGGGTACCAGCACGATCACGCCGTTGCCGCCTCTCCCCCGACCGCGATGCGCTGCTGTTCGGCCAGCCGGCGCATGATCCGCTGGCTGGTCACGATGTCGTCCCGCCCCTGGGCGACCCCGGCACGTGGCCGCGTCGCAGAGGTG
>Ga0184612_10000920_pt1 | contig 14133 bp, 14 predicted proteins | sample PLM3_60_coex_FD_133163 | JGI IMG/M metagenome (GOLD analysis project Ga0184612, IMG submission 133163) | Groundwater sediment microbial communities from an aquifer in East River, Colorado, USA - PLM3_60_coex | ecosystem: Environmental > Terrestrial > Soil > Riparian zone | place: USA: East... | reverse complement strand
TCGGACCAGCCCGAACGGCGCCGGCAATGCCTCGATGACGTCGATGCTGACCGGTATCGCCGCGTTCAACAGTGCACCCGTCGCGTAGATGCCGGCGGGACCAGCGCCGACGACCGCGACCCGCAACGGTTCGGAGCCACCTGCTTGTGCGGCATCGCGGGGCCGTGCCACCCCGCCTCGCGGAACGGACTCCTCCCCCACGCCTGGATCGTCGCCTGCCGACGTCCGATTTGTCATGCCACGCGCCATCCGGCCGACCCGAAGCGCGCCGGAGCTGCTCCCGTCCCGAGAGCGAGGTCGGCGAGGATGCGACCGATTTCAGGCGTGAACTTGAAGCCGTGACCGGAGAATCCGGCGGCGACGACGACCGGTCCCACCCGATCGATCACGAAGTCGGCGTTGTCGGTCAGCGTGTAGAGGCAGGGAGTAGCAGTCGGCTGCTCGGGGTCGGCCCCCGGCACCCACTCGGCGACGTAGTCCTGGAGCTCGCGCAGCCGGCGGCCGTCGACACCGCGCCGGTCCGCCTCGGGGTCGACGATCGGGCCGACGGCGTGGAATCCGACTTTGAGGCCGTCCGGGCTGTGAAGCCCGTACGCGCCGCGTGGCGTCGCGCCACCTCGCGCGAATGCGCCGGTTCGATGGTGGACGAAGCTCGGCCAGGGGGTCGATGGATCGAGCGCCGCGAAGTGGGCAGGCTGCTCACGGGTGACCGTCAGCCGCGGAAGGCTCACGAGATGGCCGATCAGCGCCTCGGTCCAGGCTCCGGCGGCGACGACGACCGTCCGCGCTCTCCAGGTCTCGCCAGGGGCATGCACCTCGACGCCGTCGGCGACCGGCCTGATCATGTCCACGGCGGCGCCGTGTCTGACGTCCGCGCCGTGCTTCGCCGCCGTCGTCTTCAACGCGTCAATGGTTCGGTCTGCATGGGCTTGGCCGCCACGTGGGTGGAAGAGGACGGAGCCGTCGAAGCGGAGGCCGGGCCAGCGCACGGTGGCCTCGCGCGGGTCGAGCTGCTTCGCCGTGTGACCGCGGTCGAGGATGGCAGCAGTGAGCGCGCTGACGGTCGCGGGATCACCGTGGTCGACGACGCCCGTCCACGTGAGCAACGTCTCGCCGCAGTCGTCCTGGAGCTCGTCCCACTGCTCGTACGCGGACGCGGCGAGGTCGACGTATAACGGGTCCACATACGAGAGGCGGACGATGCGCGAGCTGCCGTGCGAGCTGCCCCGGACATGGCCGGGCTCGAACCGCTCCAGCAGCACGACGTCGACGCCTCGGCGGGCCATCTGCCAGGCTGCGGCCGAGCCCATGGCGCCGCCACCCACGACGACTACGTCGACTGCTTCCATGCTCCCTTTCTACCAACCCCGCTGAGCCATTTCGAAAGCGTCGAGATCACCAGCGGCCGAGTCGTCGGTACCGCCGCACCCTTGGTCGCGTCGGAGGCGACCGCCGCGAAAGTCGTCTCGACGCCGAAGACCATGGTCATCGCGACCATGCCGCGTGTTCTGGATGGAATCGAGGCGCTGGTGAGGTCGCGCACTCAATCCTGATCATCTCCGCGGCGCCTCACCAAAGAGCTTGATCGACAGCCGGTTGCGGGCGAGAGTTCTGCGTCATGAGTCTGAGCACCGCCGAGGGCGAGACGAGTAGCGCCAGCATGAGGATCAGAGGCAGGCTTGCTCTCGGGATAGTCGGGGTCATTTCATGGCTGGCCGGTGGTGTCGCCGCGTTCGTCAGCGACAACGGCGCCGGGGCCGCCGCTCTCGTCGCGGTGGGCGCGCTCGCGGGTGCCTTCGCCGCGATCGGACGGTGGCCGACGCGGGTCGTCTTCTCCGGACAGGAGCTGTCGTGGGCCGACGTCCGGGAGACCGTCGAGTCGCAGATCCAGACGGCCAAGGAGGGCGAGCGGCCGGCCGCGGCCCTCGCCGAACTGGCCGTCCTGCGCGAGCGCCTCGACCGCCTGGCACTGACCGGTGAAGTGCCGCGGCACCCCGCGGCCGAGTACGACGACCAGGTGGCGGACGCGCTGCGCCGCGTAGCGCCGCCCGGTAGCCGGTTGCTCCGTACCGAGATCCGCAGCCGGGAAACCGTCGACTTCGAGCTCGTCAGCGACGATCACCGGGTCTACGTGGAGACCAAGTGGCGCCGCGATCCCCTCCCAGCCTTCCGAGGCGAGACGCTGCATCGGTTGCTTCCCGGGCTACCGCCGGGCTCGGCGCTACTCGTCGTCACGAACTCGGTCGATGTTGACGCCTTCCGCGCCGAGTTGTCGTCGATGCTCGACGGCCGGGCGCGCCTTGTGTCATGGCGGCAGCCCGCCGACGACGACGCCCTCCGGGACGCGCTGACGGCCCTTATTCCCGCATGAGCCGAACGCACGCTGCGCGGGCAATCCAGGCGTGGCGCGCCTAGTCCACGTCGGCGAGCAACCGCTCGGTCAGGTCGCACAGTGTTCGCAACTCGGCGGGTGACAATGCCGAGAACCAGTCCGCCACCGCCGCGTAGTCGCCCTCGTCCCGCGAGCTCCAGTACCGGTCGTTGGCCGCGGTCGTGATCAGAAGCCGCCGACGCCTGTCGGCGGGGTCGGGTTCGACCCGGAGGAAGCCCTTGCGCTGAAGTGCGGCCACGAGCTGGGCCACGTTCTGGTGGGTGGTACCGAGCGCCGTCGCGACCTCGGTGAGTGATGGCTGACCGAGGGCTGCTACGGCTGTGAGCAGAGCGGCCTGCTGGGTGGTCAGCCCGTCGGCACGAAGCCGGTCGTCCATCAGGTACCGAAGCCGTTGCGCGAGAAACAGCACCGAGCGGAACGCGCGGACGGGCAGCACGAGCTCCGAGCCGGGGCCGATGCCGAAAAGGGTCTTCCCTGCGGTGGACATGCGCAATATATTACTCACATACGACGTCCAATATATTGCTGAAGGGTGTGGGACGTGATCTGTCTGCTTCCACAGTGCGCGTACCTCTCCGAGACATCGCGCGCCATGGAGATCTACCGGGCCCTCCAGGCCCGCGGTGTGCAACCACGTGTCGCTACCCACGGCGGCACGTACGAGGCCCTGCTGCAGAGAGCCGGCATCCCGTACGACATTGTCGGGCCGCGGATGGATGCTGAGCGCAGCGCCCGGTTCGTCCGTTCGGCGGTCGGTCTCGGCAACGTTCGGCAGAGTATGTACGGCGACGACGAGCTGCGTACGTACGTCGAGGCCGAGGCATCGTATTTCGATCAGCACGGCATCAGGGTCGCCGTCACCGGATTCCTTTTGACGACGCTCCTGTCCAGCCGGCTCGCCGGCGCGCGGGTGGTCACCGACCACGGCAGCTGGGTGCCGCCGGTCTACGAGCGCGGTCTCCTGCCTGCTCCGATCCGGCCGCCGTGGCGGGTGCTGCGGCCGATGCCGGCCAGGTTCAACCGATGGCTGTCGAACGCCGTTGTGCCACGGACACGCTTCTACTGCTCGGGCTTCAACCGGGTAGCGGCGAGTGTGGGCGTCGAGAGGGTCCCCAGCCTGGCGTCCCTGGTGCTCGGCGATCTGGCTCTGGTGACCGACTTGCCAGAGGTGTTGGGGGTTCCGGCCATGGAGATGGAGCGCTGGGATCCGGCCGGACGGCGCGCGTACCGCGCTGGCACCCGGCTCAGGTATGTCGGCCCCATCTACGCACGGCTCGACGTCCCGCTGCCGGATCGAGTTGCGTCGTTCCTCGACCGACCGGGACCGGTCGTCTACCTGGCGATCACGTCCGCCCGACCGACGATCATCCGGGCCGTCGTGAGGGCGCTCGTTCGGCTCGACGTCCGGGTACTCGTCGCCACGACCGTGCACTCGCTGAATGATCTCGCGAGCGACCGAGTCATGGTCGAGGGTGTGCTCCCCAGCCACGTCGTCATGCCGCGTGTCGACCTCGCGATCACGGCAGGCGGTCAGGGCAGCGTCCAGACCGCGATGGCCAGCGGCACGCCGGTGCTCGGTGTTCCGTTGCAGCCCGAGCAGGACCTCAACGTCGTCTTGCTGGAACGACAGGGCGCCGCCCGCCGGATCAACCCTCGGACCGTCGGCACAGGGCGGCTGATCCGGATTGTCCGCGAGATGCTGACGGACGATTCCTACCGACGTGCCGCAGAGCGGGTCCAACGCCTGTACGCGGCTGTCGACGGCCCCGGCAATGCCGCGGACGTGATCATGGAGCTGGCCGCCGAGATGGACGGCTCCGCCGTGTCGGACGCGTCTCGAGGACGGTGAGCGACGATGCGGCGGATACCGGCCGTCGCCGTCAGCGTGGTCCACTTCGCGCTGGCGCCGGGGGTCGTGGTTGGCCTGGTGCCCTGGTGGCTGACCGGCTGGCGGGCGTCGGAGCCCATGCCGTACGGGTGGTTCTTGCGCGCGACCGGACTGATCCTCGTGGTTGCCGGCACGGCGGTGTTGATCCACGCTTTCGGCCGGTTCGTCGTCGAAGGACTGGGCACACCCGCGCCGGTCGCTCCCCCAGCTCGCCTTGTCGTCGGCGGACTGTACCGGTACGTGCGCAACCCGATGTACCTGGCCGTCGTGGCGGCGATCGTCGGGCAGTCGCTGTTCCTCGGCCGGCTCGGGTTGCTGTGGTACGCCGCCGCCGTCGGCGGCGTGCTCGCGCTCTTCACGCGCGCTTACGAGGAGCCCAGCTTGCGACGACGCTTCGGCGCCCAGTACGACGAGTACCGCCGACACGTCCCCGGCTGGTGGCCGCGCCGGCGCCCATGGGTGCCCAAACCAAGGTCCAGAGAGCCAGGCCTGACGAACCGGCACCCGTTCGATCGAGGCGCAGACGAGCGCGGCCCGTGGTGACGGTGCGCACGCGCGGCGGCGCTAGGTTCTGCCCTCACGCAGCATGCTGACTGACTTCGCGATACGTCGCTGCCGAGTCTCGGCTGTCTTGGCTGCCTCGATCGAGAGCACATAGCGGAGCTTGTGGCTGTAGGGCAACCCGTCGAAGTACCGCCTGGCGTCGGGATCCCGGTCGAGCGCGTCCGTGAAGTCCAGCGGGACTGCCACCTCGCGAGGCTCGGTGTCGAGTTCGATATCGACATCGACCTCGTCGCCGGCGGCGACACCGGCGCTCTCCCGGTTCTCTGCGCTGACCGGGAGCATGAATCTCCCGCCCATGGACGCCACGCTGCTGCGATAGGTGTGACCCTTGATCGTGACGCGGACCGGCGGCCGCTTGCTCGACCCGAGGCTCTCGACGACCTCCGCTGGGACACGGATTCCGGTGGCGGTCTTGCCTCCCAGCTCGAGTGTGGCGCGAAATCTCATCAGATCTCCCCATTGAGGCTCTATCGCCAACCGTACCGGCGACGCTTGCGGCGGCTGCCGAGGTCTCCTCGGCATGTCGGGCGACGGGTTCCGTCGCGCGTGCCGCCTCGTACCGGCCGTCGTGAGAGTTCTGTCAGAACCTGCGCGCTGGCGCCCCACAGATCGGTGAATGTCCCTGACCTGGTGTGACATTTCGGCGCACGTGTGGTTGCCTGTTCGGCGGCGACGGGGGTCGATAGCAGCGACAGGGTGATGCGCAGGTGCCGAGTGCTCGTCACAAGCGTGCCCAGGCCCCGCCACGTAGGCGCCGAATCTTCACCCTTGCTCTCCCTGCGGTGATCGTCGCGATGGTGCCCGTCGGCGTTGCCGCATGGCCCGATCGTGCCGATGACATCGCTGCGCGGGAACCGAGCGCGGTCCTGGGTGAGGTTCAGCGGCCCGTGGCGGTCAGTCGTGGTCTGGGCGAGCGCACGCCGGTGCCATATCCGTCATTGACAGCAACACCCACATTGCCTGAACCAACTCCTACCGGCACACCCACGCCGGAGCCGACCGTCACTGGTCACATGTACGCCACGACAGCCCTGAACGTGCGCACCGGACCGGCCGAGGACGCCGAGGTGTTGGCTGTGCTAGCGCGTGGCACCAAGGTCGGGGTGACCGGTGCGACCGACGGCTCGTGGGTGCAGATCATCTATGACGACCGGCTCTCGTGGGTCAGCGGTGACTACCTGTCGGAGACAGCACCACCTCCAGAACCCGATGCCGGCATCTCGTTCGCGGAATGCGAGTCAGGCTCCGCAGTCGAGGCTGGCTTGACCCCAGACGCCATCCGAGTCCATCGGGCGGTCTGCGCGGAATTCCCCGAAGTCAGCTCCTACGGTGGATTGCGCGGCGGCGGCGGCGAGCACAGCGAGGGACGAGCGCTGGACATCATGGTGTCCGGCAGCTCGCTCGGTGACGCCATCGCGGCGTGGGTCCGTGATCACCATTCCCCCCTCGGCGTCAGCGAGGTGATCTGGGCGCAGCGGATCTGGACCGCGGAACGCAGCAGCGACGGCTGGCGCTGGATGGAAGACCGCGGGTCGGACACCGCAAACCACTACGACCACGTTCACGTCACCGTCTACGGCAACGCCGGCGGCTGAGGCCCTCCCCCAACGCGCTCACCCGCCACGCGGTGCCCATGGTGACTGGAGGGGCTGGGTCAACGTGCTCGCCCGCGGAGATGTGCGGAGCCGACCTCGGCATGGATGTCGAACAACCTGAAGCGTCGGGAGAGCAGGTCCACCGCGGGTCCGAGGAGGAAGACCACCAGGACTGTGCCCGGCCCGATGGCGCCGCCGAGCAGCCAGCCGACAAGAGCACCGCCACCCTGAACGGCGGTGTAACTCCACTTGAACGGGACCGGTGGGTCCCAGGCGAGCGCAGCGGCCTCGGTAGGGCCCGCGCCGGTCCCGCTGCCCAGGTAGCCCGCCACCCCCACCGCCAGCACGGGGAAGGCCAGCACGAGGAGCACGCTGCGCAGCGCCAGCTGGTCCGGCTGGTGGATCACGTTCATCGCTATGGAGACGGTGAAGCCGACCACCACCGGCTGCACCAACGTCCCGAGCCCTGGCCGCAGGCCGCGGGCCCAGGCCATCGCAACGAGGAGCACCCCCACCACGCAGTTGACGACCACGAATGGAACGCCAGTGGCGATCGACAGCCCGTTGATCAGCGTCGAATAGCCGTCCGAACCGAGCGCGGCCTCGAGGAGCAGCGCGACCCCGACACCGAGCACGACGCACGAGATGACCAGGGTCACTACCGCTCGCGGCGCGCTCACGACAGGGTAACGACGTGCATTTCGACGTCATCCCGTTCCGCAGGCCGATTGTCGGCCGGGGCGGGGCGCCATCCCGCCGAGATCGTGCTCTCGGGGGCAGTGAGAGCCATGCTCACCACCAGCCCTGGCGTCGGGCCCAGCGCAGCAGCAGGGAACTGATGGTGATCATCACGAGGACGACGATCGCGAGCTGGATCCAGTTCGTCCGCTCGTTGACGATCACGTTCATGCCGTAGATCGAGGCGAGCGCGGTGATCGGAAGGGTGATGGCCGCGATCACGGCGAGCCGTTCCATCGCGACGGTCATCTTCGTGCTGACCCGAGTCTGGTACAGCTCGATCACCCCGAACAGGAACTGCGATTCACCGTCTCCGATCGAGCGGACCCGGTCGAACTGGTCCGCCAGGTCCTTGAGTAAGGGCTGGTCTTGCTCCGGCGCATGTCGCTCGAGAGTGCTGATCCGCGCGTAGACGTCGCACGACTGGGCGGCCATGGTGCGGGCGGTGAGCAGCTCGTGCCGGATCAGGAACATCTCCTCCAGCAGAGGCTCGGGTTGGCGGAAGTCGCCGGCCATCACCTGCTGCTCCAGCTCAGGGATCTTCTCGGCCACGGCACCGATCAGGCCCCGCTGCCGTCGGGCGATAGCGGACCCGACGGCGTACGACACCTCTGCCGGCGAGCGCGGGACGAGCCGGCCGGTGCGGATGCGCCGCAGCACCGCCTCGGTCTCGGCGAGCGCCTCTGCGGCGTCGACGGCGGGATTCAACGGCCCGTGCACGGTCACCAGGAAGGTGCTCCCGACGACCTGGTCGAGCTCGAGCAGGTGCACATGCCCGGCGTGACCGAGTAGTGGCGTGTGGAGGGTGATGAAGAAGTGATCCACATAGCTGTGCACGGTCGGCACGTGGTTGCGGCGCCGGCAAGCGTCGATGACCAGTGGATGGAGGTCAAGGGCATCGGTCAGTACGGACTCGGCCTCGTCGTCCAACGCGGGGACGTCCACCCAGACGAACCCGTCGCCACGCTTCAGCAGAGCGGGCAGATCCTGCGCATCGTGCTCCTGCGCGCCGGCCGAGGTGACGAACCGAACCTCCATGACTCTCAGCGTGTCGTCGTGCGAACCAATCGTCCACCGTCGGCGAGGTCTTGGCTGCTGGGAGCCGCTGCCGTGGGATGAGGCCTACACCCGGTGGCGGGTCGCCGAGGCGTTGCTGGCGGACTGCTCGAGGTCAGGCTAGTAGCCGCTCGACCGCGTCGGCGGTGACGACAGGATCATGGTCGGTTGACACCGCGACCGAGACGTGCCCGCCAGCTGGATTTGGTACCACGACCTGGGCGAAGTTGCCGTATCGGACGATCACGTAGCGAAGGCCACCGCAGTCGATCTCCCCACGCTGGCGGGTCAGCAGCAGCAACACCGGATTGACGAGGAGCTCCTCGAATCGATCGGACTCGCTCGACGACGCTTCGGCCAGGCCAGGGCGCTGCCGCAGCTCGACATCTTGCCCAGTGGCGACAGCGACGTACCGGACCTGGTCACCCATTGCGAAGACGCCAGAAATGATCTCTTGAGCGCGCACGCCTGGGAGCGTACAGCGCGGTCTCTCACTCATGGCTTCTGCTTGATATGCGGGCGATCTTCATTAGACATCTCGTCGAGCGGGCAGCCGTGGTCCATGGAGATGGAGGGCCCCGCAGGTCCACTGTTTATACCTGTGAACCGCTCGATCGACCTCGACGGCCATTCTCAGATCCCGCGGTCGCCGGTCACAGTCAGGACGACGTTCCCGGTCTTCTGACCCGTTTCGACGTACGTGGTCGCCTCGACTACCTCCTCCAATAGGTAGTGCCGATCGATGACTGCCCGGTAGTTGCCGGCCTCGATGAGCTCCTTGAAGAAGAGGACGTCCTTCTTGGTGTACCGGGCTATCCCCAGCGTCACCTTCTTGTCACCGACCAGCCTGGTCAACAGAGCCAGCACCGGGACGTGCCAAAGGAACCCAAGGTCGGTCTCGATGAAGATCCCGCCCGGCTTGAGCGAGCGTCTGCACCGCCGGAACGAGTGCTTGCCGACCGCGTCGAAGATGACGTCGTAGGTCTCGTCGCGCTTGGTGAAGTCTTCTTGCAGGTAGTCGATGACTCGGTCGGCTCCGAGCGATTTCACGAGTTCGACGTTGTTGGTGTTGCACACCGCGGTGACGTCGGCATCGAGGTACCTGGCCAGCTGCACGCCTGCGGTTCCGACAGATCCCGAGGCGCCGTAGATGAGGATGCTCCGCCCCGTCCGAAGATCTGCGTTTCTCAGGCATGACAGTGCGATGCTCGCCCCGTCACAGACCGCAGCAGCCTCGTCGAATGTCATGCCGGCGGGCTTGTGCGCCAGCGGGGCGCTCTCCCGCATGCAGACGAACTCCGCGTTCGCGCCGAAGCCGGAGACGCCGAAGACCTGGTCACCCACCTCGAACTCAGTGACGGCTGAACCGACGGCCTCGACCTCACCAGCCAGCTCCATGCCGAGGATCTTCCGCTTCGGTCGCCGAAGGCCGGTGCCGAGGCGGGTGATGAAGTACTCGCTGCTGCGCAGTCCACAGTCCGTCCGGTTTACGGTCGTGGCGTGGATCTTGACGAGGACTTCGTCGCCCTTGGGTACAGGCCGCTCGACGTCTTCGAGTCGCAGAACGTCCGGAGGCCCATATCTGTCGTGGACGACCGCTCTCATACGTTCACGTCCTCCTGTCGGTTCGCTGCAGACGATGGATCGGTCCGCCGTGGTTCCACGCTCGCCCTGCCCGAAACAGCTCCGCGGGCCTGCCGCCGGCCGGGCCGGGTCGAGCTCGGCGCCCGGTCGGGATCACCCAACCGTTCTCTGCTACGACGCTCCGCCGGAAGTTCGCGGCGTCCAGTTGCACGCCCCAGACGGCCTCGTACACCGCCCGCAGCTCGGCCAAGGTGAACGTGGCTCCAACGAACGCTGTTGCAATGCCGGTGACCTCGAGCTCGACGCGGACACGCTCAACCGCATCGCGCACGATCTGCAGATGATCGAACGCCAGGTCGATCGTTCCATTGAGAACGTCGGACACCCGGACCAGGGCGGCGTCCGCTGCGTCCGTGCCCGCCACGACCGCCCCCACGTCGCGAAGCACTGCGAGGTACGCCACCGTCACGACGTTCATTCGCGGGTCGCGGCCAGGATCGCCGTAGGCACCAAACTGGGTGAGCAAGTTCGGCACATCGACGCCGGTCTCCTCGGCCAGCTCCCGCCTCGCAGCCTCGTCCAACGTCTCGGTGGGACGCTTGAAGCCACCAGGGATCGCCCACATCCCCTCGAACGGCGCCTCACCACGATGCACGAGCAGCACATGAAGCGTGCCTTCGGACATGGTCAGGATCACCACATCCACCGTCACTGCGAACGCGGGGAACCGCGACGGGTCATAGTCGGCCGGGACGTCCACGTCTTTGGTTTTGGTCTCCACGACTCTTACCGTACCCGCCCCGAGCGGGCCGGAGTTGCGGGGCCGCTACCCTGCTTGTCCGGCTGCCGCGATGAGAGAGCAACCGGGCGAGATAAGACGCATAGTCGGCCGGCCCACCGCCACGCGCTCCGGGTGTTGTGATCGGGTTGGCATCGCGCTCCTGCTGGCGCCTTCGCCTTGCTGACCGGCTGATCCGCCTGGAGCGGTGATGCACGACCAGCCGGTGGGCACGACCAGATCCGCGTCAACGGGCACTGGACGGCCGCTGGTTGGCCTGGTTCGACGGCCTGCAGCTCACCAGCGACGAAGCGGACATCAACGACGTGTGGACCGAACGTCACGGCGAGGTTGATGCCGGCACTGTCAAATCTGCCAAGTGTGGACTCGCCTCCACCGGGGGCACGCGGATGACCCGGCGGATAGGCGCATCGGCGATGCGGTCCCGGTACGCGCCAATGTGGTGACGGGGTGGTGGGGAGGTCACAATTGGCCGCGATCTGCTGGTGGCAGCCAGGCGTCGGCTGGTGGGTCGAGCCATCGCTCGGCCTCGACCAGCCGGTCTACGGCGCCGTTGAGGGCGTCCAGCCCGTCGTTGCGCAGGGATGTGCGGTGCACCATGGTCCACGCGTACAGCGGGGTGGGGTCAACCAGCGGTCGCCCCGGGAACGGCGGCCGTCTCCAGCATGGTCAGGATAGGCCAGTCCGTTGCCCGCAGGTGGTGCGCGGTCTCCTCGGGTCCGGCCGCCGCCACGGCGGCCATCCCAGGGTGATGGTCGGGTGCGACGTTGCCGCCGTGCTCGGTGACGAGGTGCTCGCCGAGGTCCACCCACTCCGGAGCCTCGGGGTTGCCCGCACTCGTGTCAATCGTGCGGCCCCGTATTGCTGTCATCGGGATGGCCGCCTGCTGGGCGAGTGGGTGCTCGTCAGGAACCAGCAGGCCGAGCGGCTCCAGCCGCACCAGACGGCGGGTGAGGTCGTCGGGAATCGGCATGGGCACGCCGTTGGTGCGACCGAATGCGACGTCGAGGCGATGAGCGATCAGTTCACGCAGGGCGGCACCGAGGCCACCGTGGTAGCGGCCTTCCAGCGCGGTGTTCGGTGCCAACGAGCGGGCCAGGGTCAGGATCCGCATCGGCGTTGAACGATCACGGATGACGTCGACGAGAAGGGGACGATCGGTCCCACGAACCTCGTCGAGCATCCGGTCGTGCAGGGCGATGAGCTCGATGGCCCGGGGTAGGAGGCGCTCGGCCTCGGTGGTGAGGGATACCCGGCGGGTGGAGCGGACGAACAGGCGCTTTCCCAGCTGCCGTTCGAGGCGGGCGATGTCACGGCTGAGCGCCTGCTGGGCGACGAACAGACTGGCCGCGGCCCGGCCGAAGTGGAGTTCTTGCGCTACGGCGACGAAGTACCGCAGTAGCCGAGGGTCGATGTCCCGCACCACCGTACCTCCTCCGATTGACAACGTGATCGTAGTCAATCGGGTTCGAACAGGTGTTGGACTCGCAGCGGGTAGGCGGCCGACGGTATCGGCATGGCACCTGAACGCGTCACTACGACGGCACCGAGCAACACCAACTGGACACTCCGGTCCGATCGATCGACGAGGCATGCGAGGTCATCCGGCCGGGCCATTGTCGCGCTCGCCATCGCGACCGCCGTGGGAAGCGTAGGGCTGGCGGCAGGGGGCACCGCTGGAGCGCTGCAGGCAACGGAGATGACAGGGAGCTCAGTCTCTGCGGGCCTTCCGCTCGGTGGCCTGGTGGCCGGATCTGCCCTGGGTGCGCTGTTGATCTCGCGGGCGACCAGTCGGGCCGGTCGGACAACTGGCCTGGTGCTCGGCTACGGGCTGGGCGCGGCGGGGGCGGCCGTGGCCGTGGGGGCGGCGGTGCTCGGCAGCTTCGGGCTTCTGCTTGCCGGCAGCGTCGCGATGGGAGCGGCCAACGCCGCGGTCTTCCTCACCCGGTACGCCGCGGCCGACACCACGGGTGCGGCCGGACGGGGCCGTGCCCTCGGAGTGGTGCTGTTCGGGGCTGCTGTCGGCGCCGTCGCCGGTCCCAACCTGCTGGCGCCCAGCGGGCAGCTGGCCAGCGGAATGGGACTGCCTCACCTCACCGGGCTGTACCTCGTCGCGGTACCCGCGTTCGCCGTCGCAGGAGTGATTCTGGCTGTGCTCGGGCGCTATGCCCGCGACGATCGGATGCTTCGCACGTTGAGCGGTTCCACAAGGCCGGCATTCCGGACGCTCCCTCGGACGCTCACCGCGTCAGGCGCGGCCAGCAGCCGTGCCGAGCCCGAACGCTCCTCTGGTTCGTGGCGCTCGATGCGTGCGGCGGTGCTCGTGCTGGCGGTCACCAACCTGGTGATGGTTGCCGTCATGGCGATCGCGCCGCTGCATCTGGTAGCGCATGGTCACGATCTCGACGTCGTGGGCGTCATCGTCAGTGTCCACGTCGTCTGCATGCTGGCGCCTGCGCCGCTCGCCGGCTGGCTGGTCGACCGGACCGGCACACCGACCCTAGAAGGAGTGGGTGCTGCGCTTCTCGTCGCGGCTGGTGTTGCCGCTGCGCTCGCGGACGCGCACGACGCCGTGGCCTTCACCGTCGTGCTCGCCCTTCTCGGGCTTGGTTGGTGCGCCGGGATCGTTGCCGGCAGCACGATGCTCGCGACCTCGCTACCGGCCCCGGAGCGTCTGCGTGCCGAAGGCATCGGCGAGGTCGCGATGGGACTGGCAGCGGGCGCCAGCGCGCCGATCGCCGGCGTGGTTGTCGCACTCGGCGGGTTCCCGACCCTCGCGTTCGCCTGCGCGGCTGTTGCCGTACTGGCCATCGTTCCGGCCGCAGCGAACACGCGGCCGCCGTCGTCCGCCGCGGGAATGCGCGGCGACGTTCATGCCGCAGCGAGAACGCACCCTGCCCTCGCCGCCGATGTCCCCTCGGAAGCCCCTACCAGCCAGGTCGAGACTTGAACGATCTGGCAACGCCTCGAACGCCGCAGATCGGAGCCCGAGCCGGGCGGGCGCTTCAGCCGGCGGGCGGACGGCTGGCTCACACCCGCGCATCGATGGCCGCCGCGACCAGGAGCGGGGTGTGTTCCCATGGATCAGGGTCAGCAGCAGGACCCGGCCGAATCCGAGGCGGGCTGTCGTGCGTGATCCGAACCACGCGCCAGGAGGAGCCAACGCCGCCCGCCGTGACGGGCGGCCGGAGACCATGAAGACCGGTCGGATCACCGTCAGGGTCAGGTCGGTCCGGGGCTAGCGTCGGCTTCCACTGTCACGTCGGTGGTGAGTGATGCGCCTTTATACCGGCAGCTTGGCTGGCAGCCGCGGCGTGGTTCGTCGGCGCGCTCACGGTGTGGCGGTAGCCGTGCCGGAGCGAGCTGCGCCACCGCTGAGGTTGCGCGATGGCGGACTCCGCCGGACGATCCAGGCTGGAGGTTGCCGTCGTGCCGGAGCCCGCTCTCGATTCCGACACCCTCCGTCGGTTCGCCGCCGGAGACGAGTCGGCATTCAGCGCGGTCTACCGGAGGTACG
>Ga0184612_10000919_pt1 | contig 14135 bp, 13 predicted proteins | sample PLM3_60_coex_FD_133163 | JGI IMG/M metagenome (GOLD analysis project Ga0184612, IMG submission 133163) | Groundwater sediment microbial communities from an aquifer in East River, Colorado, USA - PLM3_60_coex | ecosystem: Environmental > Terrestrial > Soil > Riparian zone | place: USA: East... | reverse complement strand
CGGTACTCGCGAACTCGCTCCGTCTGCGTCGTTTCCGGGCATAGGTCCGAGGTGGCGGGCGTTCAGAACGATCGAGAGGGCCGATGCGCACGTCCCCGGGTAAGGTGGAAGACATGGCACAGGTGATGGAGAAGCAGCCGGTCGTCATCGAGGCGACCGACGACAACTTCGAGCAGACGGTCGTCGAGGAGTCCAAGCGGCGGCCGGTCGTCGTCGACCTTTGGGCCTCGTGGTGCGGGCCGTGCCGAACGCTCGGCCCCATCCTCGAGAAGGTGGCCGAGGAGCGCAGCGGGGAGTTCCTGCTCGCCAAGCTGGACGTGGACGCGAACCCGTACACAGCCGGGCAGTTCGGCGTGCAGAGCATCCCCACAGTGATCGCGTTCCGCGACGGCCGCCCGATCGACGGGTTCGTCGGGGCGATCCCCGAGCCGATGGTCAACGAGTTCGTCGACCGGCTGATGCCGACCGAGGCCGAGCTCGAGGCCGAAGAGGCGCTCGAAGAGGAGCTCGAAGGCGATCTGGACAAAGCCGAGGCCAAGTACCGCGAGGCGCTCGAGGTGGACCCGAACAACCGGGACGCGCGCGTCGGCCTCGGACGGATCCTGGCCGAGACCGCTCGCCAGGAGGAGGCCCGGCAGGTGCTCATGCCTGTGCTGCCGGACCCCGAGGCCGAGCGGATCCTGGCGATGCTCGAGGTGCGGGGCTGGGCCGATCTCGAGGGGATCGGCACCCTCTCCTCGGCCAAGCGTCTGGCCGCGCAGGGGAGATGGCGCGAGGCGCTCGACGGGATGCTCGGCGCGCTCCGGGACGACCCGGATGCGCGTCAGGCGATGCTCGAGGTCTTCATCGTCCTCGGAGACGACTCGGATGACGAGCTCGTCCCCGAGTACCGACGCAAGCTCGCCGCGGCGCTGTTCTGATGGAACGGGACGTCCACGACCGGATCCGGGATTTCTGGGACGAGGACTCGCATACCTACGACGCGACGCCCTCCCACGCGATCTCAGATGCGCTCGAAGCCGCCGCGTGGCGACAGGCGCTCCGAGAGGCGCTGCCCGAGCCGGGCTCCAAGGTGCTCGACGTCGGGGCGGGCACGGGCGCGCTCTCGTTGCTCGCGGCCGAGCTGGGCTACGAGGTCACCGCGCTCGACCTGTCGCCCGGCATGCTCGGCAAGGCGGAGGTGAAGGCCAAGGAGCGGGCTCTCGACGAGCGGATGCACTTCGTCGTGGGCTCGGCGATGGAACCGCCGGTGGGGTCGTTCGACGCGGTGATGGAACGCCATGTCCTGTGGACGATGCCCGACCCGATCGGCGCGCTCGCACGCTGGCGGGAGGTCGCCGGCCGGCTCGTGCTGTTCGAGGGGGTCTGGGGGCAGCAAGATCTCGTCCAGCGGGCGAAGGACAAGGCGGCCGATGCGCTCCGCACGCTGCTGCGCACGCCCGACGACCATCACGCGCCCTATCCCGAGGACGTGCTCGCCGAGTTGCCACTCGCGCGTTTGCCCTCGCCGGTGCCGCTGATCGACGCGGTGTTCGAGGCCGGTTGGTCTGCGGCGCGGATCAAGCGGCTCCGAGACGTCGAGTGGGCGGCCATGCTGCACGAGCCGTGGCCGCTCGGCTGGCTCGAGCACCGCGCCCGCTACGCCGTGGTCGCCGAGTCCTAAGCTTCCTAGAGGTCAGCGCCGAAGGGTCCAGAACACGTCGGTCCTGTACGGCATGACGATCTTCTCCCGGCCCCGCAGGTCAGGGTCGGTGTCGAGGAGCTCGTGCACCTCGGCGAGCACGCGATCCCGCTGCTCGGTCTGAGCAAGCGCGACGTAGCTCACCGAGAGCACGCGGTCGATGAACCCCTGCCGGGTGACCTCGTGCACGTGGTACGCGACCCGATGGTGCAGCGGCCCGAACAGCTCGGTCCGCTCGAACGCCGAGCGCCAAGCGCCGGTTCGGTAGCGAGGCGCGCCCGGACCGGCGAGGCCGTCGAAGATCGCCGTCAGCCGTTCGGACCAGTCGCTGGCCTCGTCTCGGACGTTCCACACGAGCCCGAGCGCACGGCCGTCGCGGAGCACACGGTGGATCTCGGCCAGCGCGCGGTCTCCGTCGAACCAGTGGAACGACTGGGCCGCGACGACGCAATCCACGGAGGCATCCTCGAGCGGGATCTGCTCGGCGGTCGCGTCGATCGCCGTCACGGTGGGGCACGCGCCCTCGAGCGCTTCGCGCATCGCCCGCATGGGCTCCAAAGCGACGATCCGCGCGCCTGTCGGCACGATCCGCTCGGTGAACTTGCCGGTGCCGGCCCCGAGCTCCAACACGTCGCGCCCTTCGTCGATCGCCAGCTCGCGGACGAGGTATTCGATCGCGTCGTCCGGATAGCTCGGCCGGCCGCGCCGGTAGTGCTCGACCGCGACCTCGAACCCACTGACGGCGTCGTGGACCCGCGGGTCGCTCACCCGGTGAGCTCCGCGATCAGCCGGCCGACGCGGCGGCGATCGATGCCCTGGGTGACGGCCACCCGGCCTCCTCGTGCTGCAGGCGCGTGTCGAAGACGTCTTCGAACCGCCGGGCAACGAGCGGCGCCATCTCCTGCACGGTGACCACGCGCCCGGTCAGCTCGGACAGCGACGTTACCCCCTCGTCCGAGAGCCCGCAGGGCACGATCGCGTCGTACCAGGACAGGTCGGTCGTGCAGTTCAGCGCGAACCCGTGCAGGGTGATCCGCATCCGCATCAACCGGACGCCGATCGCGGCGACCTTCTTCGTTCCCGACCACACGCCGGTCTGGACGTCGTTGCGCTGCAAGGCGACACCGACGTCGGAGGCCGCGCGGATCACGACCTCCTCGAGGCGCCGCACGAAGCCGAGCGCATCGGGTCGCGTCCCGAGGTCGAGCACCGGGTACCCGACGAGCTGGCCGGGGCCATGGAACGTGAGCGAACCGCCTCGGTCGATGAAGCGGAGTCCGGCGCCAGCGGTTCGGATCCGCTCCTGCGTCCACACGATGTGCTCGGGTTTCCACCGACGCCCGGCCGTGAACACGGGCGGGTGCTCGAGGAGGATCAGCGTGTCCTCCGTGCCGCCGGCGAGTCGCGCCTCGGCGAGGGCGTGCATCGAGGCGTTCGCGGCGTCGTAGTCGATGAGCCCGAACGGGCGGATCAGGCGGGTCACGGCGTCAGACGGCCAGATCCTCGGCGAAGTCCCACGTCTCGAGGTTCTGCTTGATCCGTGCGAGGAACTGGGACGCGAGCGCCCCGTCGATCACCCGGTGGTCCCACGACATCGAGACGTAGACCATGTGCCGGATCGCGATGGCGTCGTCGATGACGACCGCCCGTTTCTCCACGGTGTCGAACCCGAGGATGCCCGTCTGCGGTTGGTTGATGATCGGGACCGAGATCAGCGAGCCGAACGGTCCCGGGTTCGTGATCGTGAAGGTTCCCCCGTGGACCTCGTCGGGAAGGAGCTTCTTGGAACGCGCGCGGGTGGCGAGGTCGTTGATCCCGCGCGCGAGGCCGAGGAGGTTCATGGTGTCGCAGCCCTTGAGGACCGGAACGATGAGGCCCTCGTCGTAGCTGACCGCGATCCCCATGTTCACGAAGTGCTTGACGGCGATCTGGTCGCCGCGCAGCTCGCTGTTCACCATCGGGTGCAGGAGCAGCGATTCGGTGACGGCCTTCGTGACGAACGGCATATACGTGAGGTTGAAGCCCTCGCGCGTCTTGAAGGCGCCCTTGGCGCGCTCGCGGAGACGGGCGACGTTCTCCATGTCGACCTCGACCGCGTTCCATGCGCGAGCGGAGACGTCGAGCGACATCTTCATGTGTTCGGCGATCGCGCGGCGGATGTGCGTCACGGGAACGATCTCCTCGCCGCCGGCGACCGCCACAGGTGCATGTGCCGTGACTGGCGCGGCGGCAGCAGCCGCCGGAGCCGCGCCGCGGGAGGCAACGAAGCCGAGGACGTCGTTCTTCGTGATCCGCCCGCCGGTCCCGGTCCCGGTGACCTGCCCGAGATCCACGCCGTGCTCAGCAGCGAGCTTGCGCACGAGCGGCGACAAGATCTGCGACCTCGCCCCCCGATCCGCCGGTTGGGTCGCGATGACTGGGGACGGAGTGGAAGCGGCCAAGGGTGCGGCGGGCGCGGATGCGGTGGAGGGAACCGGGGCTGCGGGTGTCGCGGCGGAGGGAACCTCGTCGCCCCCGGCAGTTGCGGTGGCGGCTTGAGCCGTCGCGGAGTCGGTCGCAGCGAGTTGCGACGGAGTTCCCGGAGCCGCGGCGCCCGCAGCCTCACCGTTGATCTCCGCAACCTCCGTGCCGACCGCGACCGTCTCGCCCTCAGCCACGAGGATCTTAGTCAGCGTGCCGGCGACCGAGGACGGAACCTCGGTGTCGACCTTGTCGGTGGAGATCTCGAACAGCGGCTCGTCGAGGGCGACGGCATCGCCCTCCTGTTTCAGCCACTTCAAGATCGTCCCTTCGATCACGGTCTCGCCGAGCTGGGGCATCTTCACCGAGGTCATCGATCAGCTCCTGTTCTCGGAGGGCCTCACCAGGCCGACAGCTTGCGGACGGCATCCTCGATGTCGGACACCTGCGGAAGGTACGCGTCCTCGAGCGAGGGCGAGAAGGGCACCGGTACGTTGGGTGGCGCGAGGCGCACGACCGGCGCGTCCAGCGACTCGAACGCCTCCTGAGCGATCAGGGACGCCACCTCTGCGCCGATCCCGAGGAACCGGTGGCTCTCGTACAACACGATCGCTCGGCTCGTTTTGGCGACCGACGCGAGGATCGCCTCCTCGTCGAGCGGCTGCACCGTGCGAAGGTCGAGCACCTCGACCTCGATGCCCTCGCTCGCGAGCGCTTGGGCCGCCTCGAGCGCGAGGTGCACCATCATCCCGGAGGCCACGATCGTGACGTCGCGACCATCGCGCTTCACGTCGGCCTTTCCGATCGGCACGACGAAGTTGGGATCCTCGGAGACCGCCTCCTTGATCCGGCGGTAGATCCATTTGTGCTCGAGGAACACGCACGGGTTGTCGTCTCGGATCGCAGCTTTCAGGAGCCCCTTCGCGTCCGAGGGGAACGCGGGGCAGATCACCTTCAAACCCGGGGCGTGGGAGAGCCACGGCTCGGGGTTGGTCGAGTGGAAGCTCGAGGCTCGAACGCCGCCGCCGGACGGCCCTCGAAGCACCACCGGGATCGGAACGCCGCTCCGGTAGTGGTAGCGCGCGAGCGCGGTCGTGATCTCGTCGTATCCGCTCGACATGAAGTCCGCGTACTGGAACTCGGCGACCGGACGCAGGCCCTCCATCGCGGCCCCCAGCGCCATCCCGACGATGGTCTCCTCGACGATCGGCGTATCCATGACGCGCTCGGGGCCGAAGCGCTCGATGAACCCCTCGGTGACCTTGAACGCGCCGCCGTACGCACCGATGTCCTCACCGAGCAGGAACACGCGCTCATCGCGCTCCATCTCTTCCCAGAGCGCCTCCGCGATCGCGATCAGATAGGTGGCCTCACCGGTCTCGGACCGCCTCCCGCGCGGCTCGGCGCCGTGACCGGCAGCCCCCGCTTCGACCGTCGTGGTCGCCATCAGGCGGGGATCCCTCCGCCGCGGCCGGGTTCGCTCGCCCAGTAGCCGTCGTCGACGTACAGCCCCTTGGTCACGTCGCCGGGCTCGGGCAACGGTGAGGACAGCGCGTACTCGTAGCCGGCCTCGAACGCGGCCCGTACGCGCTCCTCGACCTCGGCCACGTCCTGTTCGTTCACGACCTCCCGGGTGCGCAACAGCTCCTCGAACCGGCGGACCGGGTCCTTGTTCGTCATGAACTCGTCGAGGAGCTCCTTCGGCACGTATTTCGCCGGGTCGTGACCCGCATGGCCGCGCCAACGCAGCGACAGGCATTCGATCAGCGTTGGCCCTCCCCCCTCGCGCGCGCGCTCGACCGCGTCGTGGGCCGCGCGATAGACGTCGAGGACATCCTGCGCGTCGATGCGAACGCCCGGCATCCCGTACGCCGCGGCGCGCTCGGCGATCGTGGGCACGGGGAACTCGAGCTCATTCGGGGTCGAGTAGGCGTAGAGGTTGTTGTTCACGACCCACACGACCGGCAGCCGGTAGAGCGCCGACACGTTCAGGGCCTCGTGCCACCGACCGTTGGAGGTCGCGCCGTCGCCGCAGATCGCCATCGCGACGTTCGGCACGCCTTTGCGTCGGTAGGCGAGCGCCGCGCCACAGGCGACCGGGTAGGCGATCGGCAGGTGCGACATCACTGTCCAGGTCCGGTTGCCGTGCCAGTCGCCGATGTGGCTGTTGCCGTCGCGCCCGCGCGTGTAGCCGTCGATGCGTCCCCAGAACTGCGCCATAACGCGCTGCAGGTCCAAGCCCTTCGTGAGCTGCGCCGACAGGTCGCGGTGCGTCGGGAACAGTGAGTCCTCGTCTCGGAGCGCGTACGCGACCCCGACGTGGGTACCTTCCTGTCCGCGGCCGGAGTAGATGGCCCCCGGCAGACGTCCCTGCCGATACAGCGCCTCCATCCGCTCGTCGAAATACCGGCAGAGCTTCAACAGATACAGGAGCTCCTTCAGCTGGTCCTCGGACAGGCCGGCCCGCCAATCTTCGGGGGCGATGGGCTTGGGTTCGAGCTTCGTCGTCACGTCACGCTCCGTGGAGGGGCCTGCCGGCGAGCGCCATGAACGCCTCGCCGACGCCCTCGGACAACGTCGGGTGGGGGTGGATGAGCGCAGCGACCTCGGCCGGTACCGCCTCCCAGGCGATCGCCAGCATCGCCTCGGAGATGAGGTCGGTGACGTGCGGGCCCACCATATGCACGCCGAGCACCGGGCCGCCGTCCTTGCCGGCGACGATCTTCACGAGCCCGCCTTCGCCCACGATGTTCGCCTTACCGACACCTTGGAAGTTGAAGCGCTCGACGTCCAGCTCGTACCCGCGCTCGATCGCTTGCGCCTCGGTGAGACCGACGGAGGCGATCTCGGGGGAGCAGTACGTGACGCGCGGGATCTGCGTGTAGTCGATCTCGGGGACGTCGAGCCCGGCGATGCGCTCGGCCACCGCGTAGCCCTCGGTGAACGACACGTGCGCGAGCTGCAACTGTGTCGCGGCCACGTCGCCGATCGCCCACACGTTCGGCACGCTCGTCCGCAGCTGCCCGTCGACCTTGACGAACCCGCGGTCGAGCTCGACGCCGGCATCCTCGAGCTCGAGCCCATCGGTGACCGGACCGCGTCCGATCGCGACGAGACAGACATCTGCGCTCGCAGTCTGCGCCGTGCCGCCGGTCTCGAATGCCACCTCGACGTGGTCGCCGGCATCGGTCACGCGGGTCACGTTCGCGCCGGGGTGCGCGGCGACGGTGCGCTTGCGGAACGCGCGGGCGATTTCCTTGGACAGGTCCTCGTCTTCGAGCGGCGCGAGCCGCGCCAACGCCTCCAGGAGGGTGACGTCGGCTCCCATCGAGCGGTAGAAGCTCGCGAACTCGAGTCCGATCGCCCCGGCGCCGATGATGACGGCCGAGGACGGGATCTCCGGGTACCACAGGGCCTCGTCGCTCGTGATGATCCGCGGTGTGACCTCGACATCCGGAAGCAGGCGGGGGCGCGAGCCGGTCGCGACCACGACGTCGCGGGCCGTGAGCGTTCGATCGCCGACCTCGACCCTCGGGCCCGCTCGCAGGATCGCGGAGCCCTGCACCACGTCGACCTTCCGGGTCTTCACCAGGCCGGTGAGGCCGGAGACGAGCTTGTCGACCATCTTTGTCTCGAAGGCCTGGACCTGCGTCCAGTCGGGCTCCCCCGACGCCTTGATGCCCCACTCCTCGGAGCGGTTCACGGTGTCCATGACGGCCGCGGACTGCAGCAGCGCCTTGGTCGGGATGCAGCCGCGAAGCAGGCACGTTCCTCCGAGGCGCTCGTCCCGCTCCACGAGGGCAACGCGCTTGCCGAGTTGTGTGGCGCGAAGGGCGCAGGAGTAACCACCGGTTCCCGCACCGATCACGACGACGTCGTAAGCGTCGGCCATCCGAGGGCTCATGCTACCTCGCCTGTCTGCCTCGACCCTCCGAGGCAAGATGGCCGCTGCTCGAACGTAGGATGGCGACGCGATGAGCGATCGCGAGCCGCGCAGCGGTCCACTCGAAGGCGCGCACCGCGACCTCGGGGCCAAGCTCGGCCCGTTCGGCGGCTGGCTGATGCCGATCGAGTACGCCGGGACGCTTTCGGAGCACCGAGCGGTCAGGGAGCGGGTCGGGTTGTTCGACCTCAGCCACCTCGGCAAGGTGGATGTGGTCGGACCATCGTCGTTCGAGGCGCTCCAGCGTCTGTTGACGAACGATCTCCGCACGGTCGAGGTCGGGCGCGCCCAGTACCACCATCTGCTCAACGACCAGGGCGGGGTCGAGGAGGACCTGTTCGTCTACCGCCTGGGACCGGAGCGCTGGTTCGTGGTCCCGAACGCCTCGAACAAGGACATGGTCGTGGCCACGATCGATGAGGCCGGTGCCGAGGTCATCGACCACGATGACTGGTGTTTCCTCGGCGTGCAGGGACCGCGTGCGCACGCCGTGGTCGGATCGCTCTGGCCGGAGGCCGTCGAGCTGACGTACCGCACCTGCCGAGTCGTCGCTCGCCAGGGCCGTGAGGTCGTCCTGGCCCGGACCGGCTACACGGGCGAGCGGGGGTACGAGGTCTTCGCGCCTGGGGAGCTCGCCGCCGACCTGTGGGGGGCCTTGTTGAGCTCGGGCGCGGCGTTCGACATCCAGCCCTGCGGCCTCGGTGCACGAGACGTGCTGCGGCTCGAGATGGGCTATCCCTTGTATGGACAGGATCTCGGTCCCGAACGCTCGACGCTCGAGGCGGGACTCGGGTGGGCGGTGGCGTTCGACAAAGGGGAATTCCGGGGTCGCGAGGCGCTCGAGCGCCAGCAGCGGGATGGTCTTCCGAGCCTGCTCCGGGGGTTGTTGACTAAGGATCGCCGCCATATCCCGCGCTCGCACCAGCGCGTGATCGCCGAGGGCCGCGAGGCGGGCGAGGTCACCAGTGGGACGTTCTCGCCCCTGCTGTCTCGCGGGATCGCGCTCGCGTACCTGTCACCGGCGGACGCCTTCGCGTTGGGCGCCGAGGTCGAGATCGACATCCGTGGCCGGGTTGCTCAGGCAACCGTCGTCCGTACGCCGTTCGTCGATCGCTCGCCGAGGTAGCTAGAGTAATCTGGCGAGCTGGAAGGTCGCGGGCTGGGCGGCCGCGATCATCTCGGATACCGACGACCCGTTGAACTCGGTGCGCGCGAGCAGGCGGTTGAGCAGGAACGGCGCCCGCGGCGACGCGGGCATCACGGCGACGACCAGGTACAACCCCGAGCTCGGGATGCCCACCTCGCGGACGGGGCCGTAGCCGGGAGCGGCCACGAAGTACGCCCATCGGGTCGGGTGGTTCCGGACCGTGCAGACCCCGTGCCCGTTCGCGACGTAGTCCCCCGGGGAGTCGGGCGCGCCCTGCGCGTACGCGGGCAGGTGGTCCACGACCACGTGTTGCCGGGTCGCCCGGCACTGCTTCGAGCCTGTGAGCACGTCGAGCACGGGACCGGTCGCGGCCAGGTAGTAGTAGTCGGAGGGGACGCCGACCGCGGTGCCGTCGACCCACATCGCCGCGAGCCCTTCCCCCGGAGGCCGGTCGAGCTCCCAGTCCCCCGGTCTCGGGCCGGCGATGATGCCCTGCCTAGGGTCGTCGACCTCTCCCGCGACACGGGGGCGCCAGGCGTCGGGGATCACGGCGCTCACCAAGCCGGCGGAGACCTGTCGGTACGGGCTGGGGGACTCGCGGATCAGGAGCTCGGAGGGGACCGGGGACCCCGGCAGTGTGCCCATCGCATCGCCGCAACCCGCTGCGACCAGCCCAACGACGAGGATGGAGATGACCCTACGCAACCCGCCGACCCCGCGGCAGCATAGACCCGCGACTCGCGATCGCGCCACTCACCCGCCTCGGACGGAGTAGCATCCCGTTCACAACTGAAGAGGTTCGTCCCCTCGTGTGTGTGTCGGGCGGCAACGGTTCGCCGTCCGGCCGAAGGCGGCTCGGGCGATCCCGAGCCATCCAACAGGGAAGCCGGTGAGAATCCGGCGCGGTCGCGCCACTGTGACCGGGGAGTGAACCCGACAGAGCCACTGGGACCCGAGGGTCCCGGGAAGGGTCGGGGGAGCGTCGATCCGGGAGCCAGGAGACCTGCCCCGAGGGAGCGCACGGGTCGTCCTTCGCACGAAAGGAGACGCGCGTGAGACCCACCCGCATCACCGCAGTCCTGTTCCTCGTCCTGCTCCTGCTTGCTGCCTGTGCGCAGGAGAGCGGCGGCTCGAACGGATCTACCTCGACCGGAGCGATCACCGGCGCGACCGGTGCGACGGCCGAGCCCGCGACGTTCCCGGTAACGATCACCGACGACGACGGCGTGACGGTCAAGATCGCGACCGAGCCGCAGCGCATCATCACGTTCGCCCCGTCGATGACCGAGATCGTGTTCGCGCTCGGGCTCGGAGACCAGCTGGTGGGCGTGTCCGGGCCGTTCGACGACTTCCCGGCCGAAGCTACCGAGATCCAACAGATCGGGGGCGCCGGCGACTTCGGGGTCGATCCCAACATCGAGCAGGTGATCGCGCTCGAGCCCGACCTGTTCCTCACGATCGCGGGTGGCGACCAGTGGAAAGAGCGGCTGCGCGATCTGGATGTGCCCGTCGTGACGCTGGATGCCACGGACCTGGACGATCTGTTCGCCGACCTCGAGGTGGCGGGAAAGGTCACCGGGGCGACCGATGAGGCCGGCGCGTTGATCGCCGACATGCGGACGCAGGCGCTCGAGGTCGAGCAGGCCGTCGGTGGGGTCGAACCCGTCACCTGTTTCTACGAGACCTTCTACCCACCTCTCTACACCGTGGGGCCGGGAACCTTCATCTACGACCTGCTCGAGCGCGGCGGGTGCGCACCCGTGACCTCGTCGGCGGCGATGCAGTATCCGGAGTGGTCGGTCGAGGATCTGGTCGATCAGAACCCCGCCGTCTACCTCGTCTCCTCGGAGTCCGGGGCGAGCGCGAGGGCCGTCGCTCGCCGCGCCGGCTTCGACGCGATCGCGGCCGTCGCCGACGGCCTCGTCATCCCGATCGAGTCGGACCTCGCCGAGCGGCCGGGGCCGAGGATCGTGCTGGGACTTCGCCTCATCGCCGAAGCGCTGCACCCGGGCGCGTTCGCCTGACGATGGCTGCGCCCATCCGCTACCGGCGGGTGATCGCGGGCCTCATCGTCGCGCTCCTCGCGGCGATGCTGCTCGGGGTAGCCGTCGGTGCGGTGTGGGTGTCCCCGCTCACGACGCTCCGACTGGCGGCGTGGAAGGTCGGCTTCGCCGACCGGCCCGAGGACGTGACGCGCGCGGCCGAGGTGATCGTGTTCCAGTTGCGGCTGCCGCGCGTGCTGCTCGCAGCAGTCGTCGGTGGAGCGCTCGCTGCATCCGGCTCCGTGTTCCAGGGGCTGTTCCGCAACGCCCTGGCCGACCCGGCGATCATCGGCGTGTCCTCGGGCGCCGCGCTCGGCGCGATCGTGGTGATCGTCACGGTCGGGGCGGGCTCGCTCGGCGCGTTCGCCGTGCCGCTGGCGGCATTCGTCGGGGCGATGGGGACGGCGTACGTGGTGTATCGGCTCGCGCGCGTCGGACCGGCCGTGCATGTGGCCACGCTGCTGTTGGCGGGGATCGCGATCGCGGCGGTGATCTCGAGCTTGATGTCGCTCGTGATGTCGTTCTCGGGCGAGGACATCCGCGACATCTACTCGTGGCTCCTCGGCGGACTGGTCGCGCAGGGCTGGCGATCGATCGCGACCGTGCTGCCCGCCATCGTGATCGGCATCGCGGGCGCGACGCTCGTCGCGCACGAATTGAACCTGGTGGCTCTCGGTGAGGAGCGAGCGGTTCAGCTCGGCGTCGAGGTGGACCGGTTGAAGCGGCGTGCGATCGCCGTCGGAGCGCTGCTCGCCGCCGCCGCGGTGTCGGTGGCCGGCGTGATCGGCTTCGTCGGTCTCATGACCCCGCACCTGCTTCGACTGGTGATCGGCGCCGATCACCGCCGTTTGATTCCTGCCTCGGTGCTGGCCGGGGCGACGCTGCTGATCCTGGCCGACCTGATCGCGCGGACGATCATCGCCCCCTCGGAGATCCCGGTCGGCGTCGTGACGGCGCTCCTCGGCGGCCCGTTCTTCCTGTTGTTGCTGCGCCGCGAGGGAAGGAGGGCCGGTGCCCGCGTCTGAATCCACTTCAGATGCTCCGCCGGCGATGCGACTGCGGGGCGTCACGGCTGGCTACGCCGCTGGCCCGGTGGTCCGCGACGTCGACCTCGAGGTGCGGGCAGGGGAGGTCGTCGGCCTCGTCGGTCCGAACGGATCGGGAAAGACGACGCTCGTCCGCGTCGCATCGCGCGCGGCGCGCCCGCGGTCGGGCCAGGTGCACGTGCGTGGGATCGACCTGTACTCGATGTCGCCGCGCGAGGCTGCTCGCCTGGTCGCGGTGGTGCCGCAGGAGGTCGCGCCGGCGTTCTCGTTCACCGCGCTCGAGGTCGTCTCGATGGGCCGCTCGCCGTACCTCTCGAGGTGGGGCGGTGGGCGGCCCGAGGATTGGGTGCGCGTCCGATCCGCGATGGCGGCGACCCACGTGCAGCACCTGGGCGACCGGCCGGTCGACGAGCTCTCCGGCGGCGAGCGTCGTCGGGTGGTGCTGGCCCAGGCGCTTGCGCAGGACGCACCCGTCCTCCTGCTGGACGAGCCGACCACGCATCTGGACACCTCGCACGTCCTGGAACTGCTCGCGATCGTTCGGCGCCTCGCTCGACGCCAGGGCACCGCAGTCCTCGCCATCCACCATGACCTCAACCTCGCGTCGGCGAGCTGCGACCGGCTCGTCGTGTTGGATCGCGGCACCGTCGTCGCTGAAGGGACCCCAACCGCCGTGATGACACCTGCGCTGCTCCGCACCGTTTGGGGGATCGAGGCCGACGTGGTGGCCGACGAGGCGACCGGCCGGCCCACGGTACGGCTCGAGGTGCCCGAGGAGCCCGCCACAGCGCTCGGCCGCCGGGCTCATGTGGTCGGGGGCGCGGGGCGGGGCGCGCCGCTCATGCGGAAGCTGGCCGAGACGGGTTTCGAGGTGAGCGCCGGCGTCCTGCACGCATCCGACACGGACGCCGCCGCCGCCGAGCGCTTGAACCTGGTTCGGGTGAGCGTCCCCCCCTTCTCGGCAATCGACGCGGAGGCAGAGGATGCCTGCCGCACGCTGATGCTCGAGGCCGAATTGTTGGTCGTCTGCGACGCGCCGTTTGGGCCCGGCAACGTTGCGAACCTCCGACTCGCGCTCGAGGCAGCGCGGTCGGGCGTAACGACGATCGTGCTCGATCAGATCCCCATCGAGGAGCGAGACTTCACCGGCGGGGAGGCGAGCGCCCTCTGGAGGGAGCTCGCCTCCATCGCTCGGCGCGTGCAGAGCTACGCGGACGTCGACCTGGTACTCGACTGAGCGATCGCCGCGATCTCCTTCAGCGGTTCGAGGATCTCGTCATCGGCCAACGGTCCCGGCTCGACGAGCCCAGAGGGCTTGGCCACGCGTTCGCCGGGATGGCTCGGCATGACGAACGAAACACGGGTCCCGCCGGCCGGCAGGGGATCGGCCCACAGGATGCCGCCGTGGCCGATGACGAGCTGCCTGGCCAGATGCAGGCCGATCCCGGCCCCAGCTCGTTCCTTGCGCAGGATGTCCTCGCCGGCGCTGAAGGGCTCGTCGAACGCCTTCGAAACGGTCTCGCGTAACACGCCCTCGCTCCGGTCGGTGACCGAGACGAGCACACCCTCGTCCATCGGGCGGCCCTTCAGGTTCACCTGTCCGCCATCGGCCGAGTAGCGACACGCGTTGTCGAGCAGCTGTCGGACGATCTCGGTGAAGCGCACGGGGTCGGCCGCACCGCGGAGGCTCTCGGGGATCTCGCGTTCGATCTCGACGTGCGCGTATCGCCGGCCGATCTCGTCCGCCACGTGCCGCAGCAGCGGCGCGAGGTCGAGCTCCTCCAGCTCGAGCGTGAGCTCACCCCGATCCAGCTCG
>Ga0184612_10000916_pt1 | contig 14145 bp, 10 predicted proteins | sample PLM3_60_coex_FD_133163 | JGI IMG/M metagenome (GOLD analysis project Ga0184612, IMG submission 133163) | Groundwater sediment microbial communities from an aquifer in East River, Colorado, USA - PLM3_60_coex | ecosystem: Environmental > Terrestrial > Soil > Riparian zone | place: USA: East... | reverse complement strand
GGAGCGCAGCGCGCGCGGGGTGACGTCCTGGGCCTGGTCCGTTCGCCGGTCGTAGCGGGTCAGCCGGCCGCCGTAGACGACGTCGGGGTCCAGCGGGTCGGGCGCGACGTAGCCGTACTCTTCGACGCCCACCGGGTGCCACTCGCGGAACGTGATCTGGCCGTCGTCGCCGCGGCTGGCGATGCACACCGACCCGCTCTCCTGCTGGCCGCCGCACACCCGGTAGGGGAACGCGTTGTCGGCGCTCACGTGGTAGAGCTGGGCGGTCGGCTGGTTGTACCAGGAGCTCCAGCTCTGACCGCCGTTCACGGTGACGATCGCGCCCTGGTCGGAGGCGATGAGCATCACGTCCGGGTGCCGGGGATTGATCCAGATCCGGTGGTAGTCGTCGCCGCCGGGGGCGCCGCGGAGGCCGGTGAAGGTCTTCCCGCCGTCGGTCGACTTCCACGTCACGACGCTCCCCGTGAACACCGTGTCGGGGTCGGTCGGGTGGACCTTCACCTCCGCGAAGTCCGAGGCGCGCGCCGTGACCCGCGCGTCGGCGTTGATGCGCGTCCAGCTCTCGCCGGCGTCGTCCGAGCGATAGAGGCCCCCGTTGCGCTTCGCCTCCACCGTCGCGTAGAGCCGGCGCGCGTCGCTCGGGGCCACCGTGATGCCGATCCGGCCGAGCCCGTCCTCGGCGAAGGTCGGCAGGCCCTTCGTGAGGGGCCGCCACGTGGACCCGCCGTCGGCGGACTTGTACAGGCCGCTGCCCGGGCCGTTGAAGACGCCGTTCTCCCACGGCGCCTGCCGCGACTCCCACAGCACCGCGTAGACGGTGTTCGGGTCCTGCGGGTCGAAGGCCACGTCGACGGCGCCCGTGTCTTCGTCGCGGTAGAGCACCTTCTCGAACGTCTCGCCGCCGTCGGTGGAGCGGAAGATGCCCCGCTCGGGGCCCGGCCCGTACGGGCTGCCGAGCACCGCCACGAACAACCGGCTCGCATCGCGCGGGTCGACGATGATCTGGGGGATCTGGCGCCCTTCTCGGAGGCCGAGGTGGCGCCACGTCCCGCCCGCGTCGACGGACTTGTAGATGCCGTCGCCGGTCGAGAGGTCGGGCCGCTGGAGGCCCTCGCCGCTACCGACGTACACCGTATCGGGGCGGGAGGGAGCGATGGCGATGGCGCCGATGGAGCCGGTGGGCTGGTCGTCGAAGATCGGACGCCAGGTCCGGCCGTAGTCGTCGGTCTTCCACACGCCGCCATTGCAGGCGCCGACGTAGAAGACGCCCGGCCGGTCGGGGATGCCCGCCGCCGCCTTGGTGCGCCCGCCGCGGTGGGGGCCGATCATCCGCCAGCGCATCTCGCGGAAGAGCCCGGGGTCGTAGGATTCGGCGCGCGCGAGCGCGGTCCCGGCGGTCAAGAACAGAAGGACGGCGCCGGCGCGGCGGATGCACATGGAGCGGCCTCCCTAGAGAGGGCGCCACTCTAGCCCAAAAGCCCCGGAAAGCTCACCGTTTCGCACCGGTTTCGGGACGCCCGGCCAGCAGGTAGCCAAGATAGGCGACCTTCCATTTTCCGTTGTGCTTTTCGAGGATCCGGGTCTCATAGCTGAGGCCAGGCATGTCGAACCGAGAGTCCCCAGTAGACACCGCATGCTGCTCAAATGTCACCCACGCCACATCAGCGTAGATCCGAAAGTTCAAACGCTCACGCAGGAGTTTCGTCGGCGTCAGATTTGGCGTTGGGTTCTCCGCCATGTTCTGTTCCATACGCGCGCCGATTGTGTTCCAGCCTTCAAGGCTCGACACTCCCCCTGGCTCGGACCAGCCCAACCTTCGGCTATAGGGGGCATGAACCCACGTGTCCGCCCACCGTTGAAAATCCTTGGCCCAGAAGGCAGCGGCCTGCTGCTCGATGACGTCGATGATTGCAGCCTTGTCCTCCTCGAACGTGGCGTCCTTCTTCGGCGAGGCTGCCGATGATTCTCCGTTCGCGATTGCGACAGGGGTAGCAATGAGGAATCCAAGCACAGCGAGTGACTTCATCGTGCCTCCTGCAAACCGAGTCAGCCCAACACCGGGGATGAGCTGCGAAGCGGTGCCCGCGTTCGTTTTGGCCGGCGCGGGCATGAGGCGGCATGTCCATTCCGGCAACCATGCCGCCGAAAGCTTCGTCAGCCCCTCGGCCGCTCTATGACTTTTCCCTCACGGCGAGGTCGAACGCTTCACGCAAGAACGGGATGACCGTGCGCAAGTCCTCTGCGGTCCGGACAAGGACGACGTGTGAGACGCGCTTGCCGCTTGGCCCGATCTTGATGAAGTACGGTTCGCTCACCTTGCGACCGAGGTGAACCACCACGCGAAGTGCATCCCGCGTTACCGTCAGGTCGGCAAAGATGCGTGTCGTCCGGAACAGCGCGTACCGGTCACGTGTGACTACCTCCACCTCACCGAAGCTCCTGACGGTGGTCTCCAGTTTCCGGTAGAGATCGGTGAGTACCGGTGGCCTACCTTTGAGTAACGTCGCGGCGCTGCCGACCCCGCACGCGTGACGTTGATTCACCTGACGAAAGGTGCGATCACACCGCGGACAGGCCCAACTCATAAGGCCCTATACGTGTACGTCGTTGCCTCGCCAACCACCGCCTCGCATTCGGACCTACGCGCTGCACTCTCCCTCTTGCGCTTCGACCTTGAACTGCGTGTCTTCGCCCAGGTCGACGAAGTCCTCGGGCACCGCGTCGGCGGCCGTGATCGCTTCGAGATCGGCGAGGGCGGACTTCACGAGGCCGACGTCGACGCGCCGGAAGAAGGCCACCGGCGACTCACCGGTGTCGCGCTCCGCGGAATAGAGGGCGACGAGTCGTTCCACCACCTCGGGGACCCGGCGGGCCGGGACCTTGGCCGCCAGCCGGCCGAAGCGGGCGCCGCCGGTGTCGATGCCGCCGCCGACCATGACGAAGTACTGCGGGATGACCTTGTCGCCGAGCTTGCGCACGCTGCCCTGGAAGCCGAGGCCGGCGATGTGGTGCTGGCCGCAGCCGTTCGGGCAGCCGCTGATCTTGATGCCGAGGCCGGGCACCGCGGCCACGAGGTCGGGCCGCTCCCGCAGGTGGTCGCCCAGGAGCTTGCCCAGGCCGCGCGACTGCGTGACGGCCAGGCGGCAGGCCTCGGCCCCCGGGCAGCTCGTGACGTCGGCGAGGGTCCCCGCGTCGGGCAGGCCGAGGCCGGCCGCGGTCAGCCGCCGGTAGAGCTCGCGCACGTCGCGGCTTCGCACCCAGCGGAAGATGACGTCCTGGTCGGCGGTCACGCGGACGCTGCCGTCGCCGTAGGCGGCCGCCAGGTCGCCGAGGACGCGCATCTGGGCGCCGGTCAGGTCGCCCAGGGGCAGCGTCACCGTCACCACCGCGTAGCCGTCCTGCTTCTGCGGGCGCACGTTCGTCCGCAGCCAGCGCGTCTCGTCCGCGGTGCGCACCGCGAGCGAGTGGCGCAGCTCGGGAACGATGCCGGGGCCGCGGACCTCGGCCGCCCAGGTCAGTGCGGCCACCTCCGGCGCGCTCGGCGCCGCCGGCCGCGTCCAGGACGGGGCTTCCTCCACCGGCGGCCGCTCGGGATCGAACGGCAGGCGCGGCCCTCCTTCCACCCGCAGGTCGGCGCGCGCCTTCTCGAACTCGGCGCGCCAGGCCTCCCAGCCGATGTCGCGGATCAGGAACTTCATCCGGTTCCGCTGCTTGTGCGCGTAGTCGCCGAGCCGGTGGAAGACGCGCAGGATGGCCTCCGCGGCTTCGAGGATCTCCCCGGCGGGGAGGAACTCGTACAGCTCGTACCCCGACCGGCACAGGATCGCGGTCCCGCCGCCCACCGTCACCCGGAAGCCGCGCCGGGCGGTGCCGTTGGACCCCCGCACGCGCGCGTGCCAGCCGATGTCGTTGATGGCGGCCACCGCGTGGTCCTCGTCGCAGCCCTCGAAGGCGATCTTGAACTTCCGGGGCAGCGAGGAGCTGAGGGGATGCCGCAGCAGGTAGCGCGTCAGGGCCTCGGCGTACGGCGTGACGTCGAAGGCCTCGCCCTCGGCGACGCCGGCGTACGGGCAGGCGGTCACGTTGCGCACGGAGTTGCCGCAGGCCTCCCGCGTCGTGAGCCCGGCCTCGGCCAGCCGCCTCATCGCCAGCTCCACGTCGTGGAGCTTGACGAAGTGGAACTGCAGGTTCTGGCGCGTGGTGACGTGGGCGAAACCGCGGGAGTGGCGCTCCGAGACGTCGGCGAGCGCCTCGAGCTGCGCGCCGTCGAGCACGCCCTGGGGGATCTTGACCCGGATCATCTGGGCGTCTCCGGTCTGGCGCTGGCCGTAGGTGCCGCGCACGAGGCGGAAGGCCCGCCACTGGTCGGGCGTCAGCTCGCCGCGCTCGTAGCGGCCCAGGGTGGCCACGAACTCGTCGATATCGGCCTCGTCGGCGAACGGGAGCCGCGCGCGGCCCAGGGTGCGGACGTCGGGAAGAGCGGACATGACGACCTCCTTCAGCAGATCTCGCCCACGGCGGCCGCCCGCTCGCTCTCCCCGGCGGCGTCTCCGAGAGCGGCGGCCAGCGACACGACGGCGCCCACGACGATCGTGCCCGGAGCGTGGGACGGCGCGTCGAGGGGGGCCGCGCCGAGCGCCCCCAGCGTCCCCGTCCACGTGCGCGACGCTTCGGTGGACGCCCCCCACAGGACCGCGGCGGGAGTGAGGGGCGACCAGCCGCGGGCGAGCAGCCGCGCCGCCACCGCGGCGCGCGAGCCGAGGCCCATGAGCACGACGACGGTGAGGCAGTGGGGGGCCAGCGAGTCCAGCACCGGGCCGTACGCGGCCTCGGCGTGACCGGACACGACCACGAAGCCCGCGGCCAGGCCGCGATGGGTGACGGGGATACCCGACAGCGCGGCCGCCGCCGTCGCCGAGCTCACGCCGGGGACCACTTCGAAGGCCACGCCGGCCGCGACGAGCGCCAGCGCCTCCTCCCCCCCGCGGCCGAGGACGAACGGGTCGCCGCACTTCAACCGGACGACCCGCTGGCCGCGCCGCGCGGCGCGGACCATCAGGCGGTTGATCGTCTCCTGCCGCATCGACGGCCGGCCCGCCCGCTTGCCCACCGGGAAGCGGCGGGCCTGGGGGGCGAGGTCGAGGGCGCGCGGGTCGACGAGGGCGTCGTAGAGGACGAGGTGGGCCTCGCCGAGCACGCGCGCCGCCCGCCGCGTCATCAGCTCGGGGTCGCCGGGGCCGGCCCCCACGAGCCAAACGAACCCGCTCATGAAGCCACCTGCTTGCGTCTGTCGTAGAGCGCGTTCAGCGCTTCGAGCAGGCGCGGCCTCCGCTCGCCGACCGGAACGCCCTCGGCCCGCTGCCGCTCCTTCAGCCACTCGGCCGCTCGGACCCAGGTCTCGATCTCGTCGGGAATCACCGCCTCCAGCCCCTCGCGGAGCAGGCCGGCCAGGGCGGGGGCCCGCCCGTCGGTGGAAACGGCGACCGTGACGCCGCCGCGGCGCAGCACGCCCCCCGTGTAGACGCTCGCATTCGCCGGGTCGTCCACGGCGTTCACGAAGACCCGCCGCGCCTCGGCGGCGGCGGCCACCTCGCGGTTGACCTCGGGGGTGGCCGCGGCGACCACCAGCCAGGCGCCGTCGAGGTCGCCGGGCACGAACGGCCGCCGGGCGACGGTCACGGCGGCGGCGGAGATGTCGGGACTGACCACGGGCGCCACCACGGTCAGCTCCGCGCCGGAGGCCACGAGGGCCGGCAGCTTGGCGGAGGCGACCCGCCCGCCGCCGACGAGCACGGCCTTTCGGCCGGCCAGCTTCAGGAAGACCGGGAAGAGCTGGGCGGTCACGGCGCGCTCGCTTCCTCGGCGTCCGGCCGCAGCCTCGACGCGTACGGCGCCAGCGGCATCCGCGTGTGCAGGCCGCATTCGGTCTTGGCGTGGTCGCGCCAGCGCCCCGAGCGCTCGGCCCCGCCGGGGGCCACCCACCTCGTGCACGGCATGCAGCCAATGCTCGGGTAGCCGCGGGCATGGAGGGCGTTGACGGGCACGTCGTGCTCGCCGACGTAGTTTTGTACCTCGGCGCTCGTCCAGCCCGCGAGGGGATTGACCTTGACGAGCCCGAACCGCAGGTCCCATTCCACGACGCGGGCCGCCGAGCGGTCGTTGGTCTGGTCGCGGCGGATCGACGTGATCCAGGCGTCGAAGCCGGCGAGGGCGCGGCCCAGGGGGGCGATCTTTCGGATCTCGCAGCACCGGTCCGGCGAGCGCGCCCACAGCGAGTCGCCGTGAAGGGCGGCCTGGGCCTCCACGCTCAGCTCCGGCCGCACGGGGCGGATCGTCAGGCCGTAGCGGCGCTCGAGCCGGCGCCAGAGGTCGTAGGTCTCCGGGAACAGGAGTCCTGTGTCGAGGGTGAACACGTCGATCGCCAGACGGTGGCGGGCGATGAGGTCGACGAGGACGCAGCCCTCGGCGCCGAAGGCGGTGGCGAACGTGATCCGGGGGGCGTACCGGGTGGCCGCCCACGCCAGCACGTCTGCCGGCGATCGGCCCTCCAGGCCCTCGGCGGCGGCGGCGACGTCCAATGTGCTCTCCACGCTCTCTCCACTTCCAGGAACCGCGCCTACGAGGGCGCGTGCCACGGCGCCGCCGTACCTGGGGCGGCGCCAGAAACCAGAAGGCCCGGGCTTTTCGTCCCGGGCCGCCTGTCAGTGGTCTGAGTTCGGGGTTAGAGCGTGAGGATCGCGAACGCAGGGCCGCTGTAGGGGCCGGGAGCCTCCCGGGCCACCGTACAACGACAACACATCAGCCGCTGCGCCATTTCAGGCGGAAGATAAGCCCCACCCCACCCCCCTGTCAAGGGCAAAGGCCGCCATGACAAAGATTCACCGTCCAGGCGCTTGGAGCATTGACGCGGTTCGCCCGGCCGCCGTAGGCTCCCCTTGGGCGCGGGGGGGCGAAGCCACGAGCGCGACCGAACAGGAGGGGCCATGAGCTGGAAGGCCGTGATGGCGGGCGGGTTGGCGGGGGCGCTCGGCCTCCTCCTCGGGGCGCCGGCGGAGGCGGCGCACGGCTATTCGTACTTCGTCACCGGCAACCCCGGCGATGTCGTCACGCCGACGAGCGGCCTGCTCGTCCTCCAGGGCGGCGGCACCGACGTCGACGAGAACTTCGTGCGCATGGGGGCGCGCGCCGGCGGCGGCGACTTCGTCGTGATACGCGCCTCGGGCACCGATGCGTACAACCCCTACATCTACGAGCTGTGCGCGTGCGACTCGGTGGAGACCATCATCTTCAACAACCGTCAGTCCGCATTCGAGCCCTTCGTGCTCGAGAAGATCCGCAACGCCGAGGCGCTGTTCATCGCGGGGGGCGACCAGTCGGATTACGTGACCTTCTGGAAGGGCACCCCGGTGGAGGACGCGATCCACCACGTCGCGGCGAAGCCCGCGCCCATCGGCGGGACGAGCGCGGGGATGGCCATCATGGGCGAGTTCGTCTACTCCGCCATGAGCAGCCAGAGCCTCACGTCGGCCCATGCCCTGGCCGACCCCTTCCACCGCGACCTCACGCTGGAGCGCGACTTCCTGGTCCTGGCGAAGATGGGCGGCCTCATCACCGACCAGCACCTCCAGGAGCGCGACCGCATGGGGCGGACGGTGACGTTCCTGGCCCGGCTGGTGCGCGACGGTTGGACCGCCCAGGGCCGGGCGATCGCCGCCGACCGCGAGACCGCCTTGCACGTCGACCCTGCAGAGGGCACGGCCGAGGTGCTCGCCACCCCGACCCATCCCACGCCCTTCGTCTATTTCCTGCGCACGCCAGGCCCGCCCGAGTTGTGCGAGCCGCAGACGCCGCTCACCTACCGCAACGTCGCCGTCTACCGGGTCGGGCCCGGGGGGCGCTTCGACATCGGCCGCTGGCGCGGGACGGGAGGCATCGCCTACACCCTCAGCGCCGAAGCCGGTGTTCTGACGTCTTCGCGGGGCGAGGTGTATTAGAGTAGAGACACGACGACGGCGAACCGGCCAACCCGGCCGAGGAGCGGATCGGAGCACGTCATGGCCCCGCGCACGCAGCGAGCAACTTGCGGACCGCACGCCCTCGCGATGCTGATCGTGGCGGTGGTCGTCCTCGTCCCCAGGACGGGTTCACGGCCCCCAATGCTGCCCGACAGCGCGGCGGAGAACCGCCGTCCGGCGGATCGCCTGAGGACGCTACCGTTAGCCTTCGAGCCCAACCGCGGGCAGACTGACCTGCGCTTCCAGTACCTCGCCCGCGGCCGTGGGGCGGTGTTGTTGCTCTCACCGGCCGGGCTGACAATCAAGCTCCACCGTTCCGAGAAGCTGCGCGCCCGAGAACGAGGCTATGCCGAGCGCGAGGGCACGTCTGTATCCTTGGGCTTGACCTTGGTCGGAGCGAACCATCGGGCCCGCGCCGTGCCACGTCACGAGCTTCGAGGCAAGGTCCACCACCTCGTAGGCAGCGACCCCGTCCAGTGGCGGACGAATCTGCCGACATACGCTCGTGTCGAGTACCTGGACGTGTACCCCGGTATCGACGTGGCGTACTACGGGAGCGGGGATCGCGTGGAGTACGACCTGGTTGTCCGTGCCGGCGCAGATCCGCGCCAGATCACGGTCCGCTTCCCCGGGGCGGAGCAACTCAAGGTGCAGGCCGACGGTAACCTCCTCGTACAGGTGCGGGGGGCCGCCGTGCGGCAGGGAAGGCCGATGGTCTACCAGCAGCGGGGTGAGACGAGGGAGCAGATCACTTGTCGGTACGTGGTCCGGGGGCGCGACGCGGTCGGCTTCGAGCTGGGCCGATACGAAGTCGACGAGCCGCTCGTGATCGATCCTGTCCTGGACTACTCGACCTACCTTGGAGGAGGGAGTTACGACTTCGCGAACGCGATAACCGTGGATGCCACGGGCAACGTGTACCTGGCCGGTGACACCAGGTCTCCCGACTTTCCGATTGCCAACCCCCTCCAAAACACGCTGCACGGTGAGCATGACGCCTTCGTCATGAAGCTCGGCGCCGACGGCGAAGGCCCGATCTATTCCACCTATCTCGGCGGAGCCAGCGGCGGCGATCAAGAGTTAGCCCACTCCGTCGCCGTCGATACGTTCGGACATGCCTACGTGACCGGCGTTACCGATGCCCCCGACTTCCCAACCACCCCGGGCGCTTACGATCGTGTCTGCGGGGGCGGAGATCCCCTCTGCGAGAATGGGACGCCGGACGTGTTCGTCGCCAAGCTCAGCCCCGACGGCTCCGCTCTCGAGTACTCCACCTACTTCGGCGGAAGCAGCACCGACCGGGGCCGAAGCATCGCGGTCGATGATCAGGGGCGTGCGTACGTCGCCGGGTTCACGATCTCCACCGACCTCCCGGTCAGTCCCTGGGCCGTGGACAGGACTTGTGACTCTTGCTCCTCACAGGTCTCCGAGGCATTCATCATCAAGCTCGACCCAGAAGCGTCGGCGCTCGAGTTCTGCACGTACCTTGGGGGCAGCAACGACGACGACGCGCTTGCCCTCGCCCTCGACCGGGTCGGGCAGGTCTACGTGGCGGGTCGTACGCTGTCGCAGAACTTCCCCACGCGCAATCCGCTCCAACCGTTCCTGAAGGGCGGCGCGGACATGTTCGTGTCCAAGATCGACCCGATAGGCAGCTCATTCATCTACTCCACGTACCTCGGGGGCAGCGACTTGGACGAGGCGTATGGAATCGCGGCAGACAGAGAGGGGCGCGCGTACGTCGTTGGGGATGCGAGTTTCTTCGACTTTCCCACCACTGGCGACGCCTTCCAACGCTCGTGGATGGGCTGGACCGACGCGGTCGCGGTGAGAATCGAGCCCTTCGGCCAATCGCTGGAGTATTCGACCTACGTGGGGGGAAAGGGAGCGGATGTCGCCAAGGGACTCGCGGTGGATTCCTCGGGACAGGCCTACGTGTGTGGGGTGACGCAATCCGTGGACTTCCCACTCGCGAACCCGGTGCAGGCGGCCCATGGCGGTGGTGACTGGGACGTGTTCGTATTGAAGCTGAACGCGGGCGCGACTGCTCTCGTCTACTCGACCTTCCTCGGGGGAGTCCGAGACGACGCGTGCAACAGCCTCGCCCTGCGACCGGCCAGGGAAGCCATGGTCGCAGGGTACACACATTCCGCCGACTTCCCGGTCACCCCGGACGCGTAAGATCCCAGCTGTGGCAACGACGGAAACTGCAGCAACGGGGCCTATGCCGACGCGTTTTTCGTGAGGCTCGCCTCGGTCGAATGTGCGGTCCCTTGTCTGCGCGTGGCGAATCTCTGGCTCCGGGCTGGAGCCTCGGCGGTATCGGTGTCGGGGTGGGTGCGGGTCGTGGACGATGGTGGTCAGCCGGCCGACGGCGCTACGGTAAGCACCACCTGGACACGCCCCGACGAGACCAAGCTTCCCGTAAACAGTGTAACGAACAAGGATGGGATAGCGGCCGTTATCCTTGCGAAAGGCGGCCCTGGCACGTACACGCTGACCGTAACCGACGTGCTCAAGCCGGGCTACAACTTTGATCCCGAGAACAGCGACATGGCGAAGCGCATCACACGCTAGCATCGTGTCTTCGGCCGCGAGGGCCAGGAATCACGGGGGGGTGCAAACGAACCAGGCACCCCCCCGCGCGCCCTAGAGACTCTTGATCTTGCGCTTGGCCTCGGGGTAGGCCAGCGGCCTTTCGATCCCCGGCCACTGCGACTCCACGACCTTCTGGTATGTCTTCCGCGCCTCGTCCTTCTGTCCGAGCTTCTCGTAGGCGCGCGCCAGCAGCAGCGTGTCGAACGGGTTGTTCGCATCCGCCTGCTTGAGGTGCTCCACCGCCTTGGCGTAGTCGCCGGCCTCCAGCTTCAGGTAGCCCGCGAGGTAGTGATAGGCGGGCCAATACTGCTTGGCCGGCTCACCGCCCTTCTCGATCATCCCCTTGATCGTCTCCGCCTCGGCCCACGCGGCCTCGTGCTTGCCCATCTTGGCCAGCGTGCGGGCCTTGCCGTGGCGCAGGCGGCCGAGCCAGGTCTGCTTCTGGTCCTCGGGGAGGTTGCTTCCCGGCACGCTCTCGTAGCCCTTCTCGTAGTCCTTCATGGCCTCTTCGAGCCGTCCGTTCTCGAGGTTGATGCGGGCCATGGCGTTCCAGATGAAGACCTCGGGGAACTGCTGGTCGAGCCCGCCCGCCTTGTACTCGGCGAGGTAGGTGCGCAGCGACTCGAGCGCCTCGTCGACGTGGCCCTCGTACAGATGGCTGAACGTCACGCCGAAGCGGATGGCGAAGGGCACCGAGCCCTTGGGCAGGCTCTTCTCCACCGACTTGTAGGTGGCGCGCGCCTTGTCGTAGCGTCCCTTCAGCAGGTCGTCGCCGGCCAGGAACGCCTCCACGCGGGCCGTCTTCGGCCCGATGGACTGGGTCTTCAGGAAGGCGAGGCGCGCCTTCTCGGCCTGGTTGTCGCCCACGTAGAGCTGGCCGAGGAGCACCTGGACCAGCCGCTCCCCGGGGTAATCCTTCGCCAGGGCCTCCAGCGGCTCGATCGACTTCTTGAAGTCGACGCCCTGGTTCACGCGCGCGTAGTACATGCCCTCGATGAAGCGGCGCTCGCCGTCGGAGGCGTTCTTGGCCATCTCCTTTGCCTTCAGGTACTCCTTCTCGGCGTCCGGACCGGCGAAGACCGAGAAGTAGTACTGCCCCATCGCGAAGCCGGGGTCGAGCGCCACGATCTTCTTCGCCAGCTCCGCGTTCTCCGGACCCGCCTGGAAGTTCTCGATGCGCATCTGCAGCTCGCGGAGGAGCGTCCTGGCCTCCTCCGACTTCGTCGTCCATTCGAACCTGCGTTCCGAAGTGCCGCCGGCGTAGGCGCCGGCCGACACCAGCGCCGCCACGAGGGCGGCGCCAACGATCCGGATCTTCCTCGTGCTCATGCGTCGTGCTCCCTTGTCAAATGTGTGTGTGACCCACGCCCCCGCGCAGGCCACGGCTTGAGGAATTGTACGAGGAAGAGTGCCCTTTGGTTTCAGCCGCGTTGGGAGCCGGACATATATCCGAACGGTTGAATTTTTCAGCGCTCTCCCGGCGCGAGCGTTCGGCGCGCGCAGCGGAGCGCGCCGCATTCGTGATCAGGGCGGCGGCGGAGTCGCGGACGGCGTCGGCTCCGGCGTCGGGGTTGCCGCCGGAGTCGGGGTGGGCGCCGGGGTCGGCGTCGCGGCCGGCGCCGGCGTGCGGGCCGGGGTCGCGGCCGTCGGGGTCGTGGTGGGCGTCGGCATCGGGCGCCGGGTGGGAGCCGCCGACGGCGCGGGCGAAGGGGACGCCTGACCCGGACCGGGCGAAGGCGAGGCCGGCGCGTCCGGAGCCGCCGCCGGGGGCGGCGCGGCGCCGAACAGGCCCAGCTTGTGCGCCGCGTTGATGATCTCCGCCGCCGCGGGGGCGGCTCCGAGAGAACCCAGGCCGCCGCGGGGGATGACGACCGCGACCACCAGCCGCTTGGGAACGTTGGGCTGGCAGGCGGGAATGTCGTTGGGCTCGCCCATGGCGACGAACCACGAGTGCGGCCGGTCGTAGACACCGACCTGCACGCCCCAGGGCTTCTCCTCCTCGATCCCGATGGAATCGGCGGTGCCGGTCTTGCCGTACACGCGCAGCCCGGGCGGCAAGCCGGGATTCGTGGCGATCCCGCGGGCGGTCCCCGCCAACACGACCTGCTCCATGCCCGACAGGACCGGGATCATCAGGCTCGGGTCGTCCAGCAACTGCTTCTGCTCGCACGTCGCGCCCAGCTCCATCGTCGGCGGGCACCGGCGGTTCACGCCGCCCCCGCCGATCGTGCCGCCGATCCGCGCCGCCTGCGAGACGCTCATCATCGACGCGTGCTGGCCGAATGCGGTGAGCGCGAGGTCGCGGCTGCCGGGCTTGCCCGGGTCATACCACCCGCGGCCGAAGCCCATGTCCAGCCCGTCGTCGACGAGCTTCAGGAAGGCGTCGCGTCCGAGCTGCAGGCCCAGCTGGCCGAAGTACACGTTGCAGCTCACCGCCAGTCCCCGGACGAACTCGATGTTGCCGTGAGGGTTGTCGAGCGAGATGTCGTGCACGGGGGCGTACCACCCCGGCTTGATGAAGTACGGCCCCTGCGCGTCGCGGTGGACGCACTGGAACGTGGGCCCGGCCTTGATGGGGCACGACGGCCCGTGGCCCAGCACGCCCGCGCGCGCGGCGACCACGGAGGTGAACAGCTTTGCCGCGGAGCCGCCCTGGTAGATCCCGCGGAAACCCGTCTTGTCCGGCCAGGGCCCGTAGATGCCCGTGAACTTCGGATCGCGCGTGGTGAACTGGGGATCCTGGAGCCGCTTGAGGAATGCCGGGTCGCCGGGGTTGAAGTCGGGCCACTGCGCGCGCGCGAGCACCTCGCCCGTGTTCGCGTCCAGCACCACCGTCGCGGCGGCCTTCCCCTTGGCCGCGGCCCGCTTCATCACCTCCGACGCGGCCACTTGAAGCCGCGCGTCGATCGTGAGGTGGGCGGTCCGGGAATCGACGTCGGCGGCGACCTTCGCGATCGCCTTTTCGCGCCCGGCCCCGCCCGCGCGCAGGATCGGGATCAGCGGGCGGAAGTCCGGGGCGGGCAGCGGCAGCAGGCGGGTCGGGGCCCCGCCGGCCAGCGCCACGGCCCGGGCGCGGTCCTCCGGTGTTTCGTCCTCGCCTTCGATGATGAAGAGGAGCCGCTCCCCGCCCTCCGGCTCCCGCGCCAGCCAGACCGAGTGACGATTGTCCCGCTCGGGGTACCCGCGGACCTTCGCCGCCAGCAGCCGCTCGAGCATCCACGTGGGTCGCAGCACGATCGGGTCCGCCGGGCCGAGGAGCGTGCCCATGGCGTCGCCGAGGGGGTAGGTGCGGTTCCCGCTCTCGTCCGACCCCGCGATGAGCCGCCCGTCGCGGTCCACGAAGGGGCCCCGGGGGATGCGCGCGGCGATGGCCTCCAGGCGCGGGTCGTACCGCTCGGTCACGCGTCCATGGGGGTAGCCGGGCTCCGGAGCGAGGACCGTGATCACGCCCTGCGTGCTCGTCCTCTCGGCGAGCACGACGCCCTCCTGGAACCCGACGACCACGCCTGCGGCGATCAGGATCAGCACCGCG
>Ga0184612_10000915_pt1 | contig 14150 bp, 15 predicted proteins | sample PLM3_60_coex_FD_133163 | JGI IMG/M metagenome (GOLD analysis project Ga0184612, IMG submission 133163) | Groundwater sediment microbial communities from an aquifer in East River, Colorado, USA - PLM3_60_coex | ecosystem: Environmental > Terrestrial > Soil > Riparian zone | place: USA: East... | reverse complement strand
TCCCGCTGCAGATCAAGGACGACATCCCGCCGGAGCGTTTGCTCAGCCTGCAGCTCGTCGAAGAAGTGAAAAAGGAATTAGAAGCCGCACAAAGGAGAACGCCACGATGACTTCTGAAAAAGATTTACGCGAACAGTTGGCCACCTGCACGCGCATTTTTGCCATGCAGGGCATGATCGGTCTTTTCGGTCATGTCAGCGTTTTTCAGCCCGAAACGAAAACGGTCTTTATCACGCCGGGTATGGGTTCGGACAAAGGCAGTCTGCGCCCGGAAGATATGGTGCCGTCAGATCTCGACGGCAAGCCGCTCGCAGGCAAAGAGGGTCCGCCGGTGGAATGGCCTATTCACACGGCGCTGCACGCCGCCCGTGCCAATGCCCTTGCCGTCGCTCACCTGCACACTCCGAACGCAACACTGTTCGCCATCGCCAAGCGCGAATTCCGTCCGGTTACGCTGCAAGGTGCAATGTTTAACGACGGCGTGCCGCTCTACCCGGAGGCGCAGTTGATCACCAATCCGCAGCGCGGCAACGCCCTCATGAAGGTGATCGGCGACAAGCGCGCTGCGCTATTGCGCGGCCACGGTATCGTCGTCGTCGGGCAGAATCTTCAAGAAGTTCTCTACACCGCCCTGGTATTGGAAGACGACACCAAAAAAACTTTGCAGGCGTCGACGCTCGGCGAAGTCGGCACGATCAGCCCCGAAGAGTGTCGCGAATTCGGCGCCGAGATCGCGCTCGAGCGGCGCGCCCAACGAGCGTGGAACTATTTCTGTAGTCTAGAAGCCCGTTGGGATCGCCAACCGGCAACGGGCCGAAGCGAGTTGTTCCCGTAAACTGGGAAAATACGATCAAGCCGTTCAATATGTTCAAACCGTTCAAACCGTCTATTTTCGGATCGGACGACTGGAACGGCTTGAACGAGTTGAACAAAGGAGACTTACAATGAGCGAAGGCGTTCGACTCTACGCAGGCACGCAGCATGGACTGATCATCTGGCGCTCGACGGGTAACGGCTGGCAGGAAGTGGCGCGCCATTTCGAAGACGGCATCATCGATTCCATCCACGGCTGCAAGTATTCACCCGAGCACGTTTTCGTCGGCGTCACGCACGACGGCCTTTATCGCACCGTCGATGGAGGCAAGAGCTGGGCGAAAGTGCTCGACGGTGACATTCGCTCAGTCACGGTCGATCCGACGGACGACAAAGTCCTTTACTCCGGGGTCGAGCCCGTGGCGCTATTCCGAAGCGAAGACGGCGGCGACAGTTGGCAAGAAATCACCGCGCTGAAAGCGCTGCCGCAAACGGTGCGCAAAAACTGGTGGTATCCGCAGGCGCCCCATCATGGTCACGTGCGCAATATTCACATTCATACCGACGATCCGAAGTCGATTTATCTCTGCCTCGAGCATGGTGGCATTGTGCGCAGCTTCGACCGCGGCGAGAGTTGGGAAGATGTCAGCAAGGGCATCGACTATCTGGATATTCACGTCATCGCCAATTTACCGAAGAGTAAAGAGCGCTACTACGTTGCCAGCGCGCGCGGCTTTTTCACCAGCGACAAACCTGAAATGGGCTGGGCGCGCGCCGAGAACGGGATGACGCGAGATTATTTTCACGACTTTCTTTTTCTCGATTCAGACAACGAAAAACCAACCATGCTCGTGGCGACCGCAGACGCCTCGCCGGGCTTTTGGCGCAGAGAGAATCGCGGCGCCCGCGCGGCGCTCTTCAAGAGCACGGACGGCGCGCAGTCGTGGAACAGAATCACCAATGGACTCGCGGAAGATCTCGATTCGATGATTTGGGCGCTGGTGCATCATCCCGCCGATCACCGCGCCGTCTTTGCCGGCTTCGGCAACGTCGCCCGCGGTCATGCCCACGGCGCCGGCGGCGCAGGTGATCTGATGATCAGCCGAGACATGGGCGACAGTTGGGAGAGATTGGATATCGAGTTGCCGGCGGACCGAGTGCTTTGGGCCGCAGCGGACTGAGCGAACGCGAACCGTTCGCGTTCAAGCCGTTCAAAGACGTTTTGAATCTCCGAAACGGTTTGAACGGCTTGAACATTTTGAACGAATTGAACCACGCATGAGTGAAACACTGATGGCGACGACACATTCCGATTACCCAAACTTCTTTCCGAGTCAGCGCAAAACGCGCCTTCCCGGCGGCTACATGGGAAAGATTCTGCGCGTCGATTTGAGCGCGGGAAAATTCACCGACTTGAATGTTCCCGAAGAACCGCTCTTACGCAAATTTTGGGGCGGCCAGCTCATGGCGGAATATATTCTGCTCAATGAATTGCCGCTGAGCATCGACCCCTACGACGCGAAAAACGTCATCGTCGGCATGACCGGTCCGGTCACCGGCACCGGTTTCACTCCGGGCGGAACAAAGACCTGCTTCGTGTATCTCAGCCCCGCGACGCGCCACACTCTCGGCCGCGCCGCCACCAGCGGCTATTTCAGCTCGTCGCTCAAAGCCGCCGGCTATGACGGCATGATCATCACCGGCGCAGCAACGAAACCTTCCTATCTCTACATCGGCCAGGACAAAGTCGAATTGCGCGACGCAAGCAAAGTTTGGGGCAAGGGCGTGCGCGCGACAGAAGAGCTGCTGCGTTCGGACTCCGGCCACCAGGATGCGCGCGTCGGCTGCATCGGACCGGCGGGCGAGAACCTTATTCGCGCAGCCATGTTCGTCAATGATTACAACCACACCGCAGCGCATGGATTGGGCGCGGTGATGGGCTCGAAGAAATTAAAAGCGATCGTCGTCTGGGGCACCAAGCGCCCGCGGGTCGCGCGTAAAAATGATTTGATTGACGCCGGTCTGCGCTGGCGCAAGGCATTGCAGCCGCGCGTCTATACTCCCGCGCAAAAGAAAAAAAGCGTCGGCCACGGCGACGCATGGGGCGCGATTACGAAATTGAATTGGCGCAGCACGATTATCACCGACGAGGCCAAAGGCTACGATCAGAACCACGTCGTTCTGCGTCCATGCTTTCAGTGCCCGCGCATGTGTCCCTGGGACGTCGAGATCGGCGAAGGAAGACACAAAGGAAAGATCGGCCACTTCAACGCCGGCAGCGAGTGGCAAGATACTTTTTACAACCTGGGCTTCAAAGGCAACGATGTTCTGTATCTTTCCGAACGCATCAATGATCTAGGCATTGAATGCAGCCATTACGCTTGCGGCGCGGGCCTGGCATTTGAAGCTTGGGAGAAAGGCGTGCTCGGGCCCGACCGCACGGACGGTTTGAAATTGGAGTGGGGCAGTCTCGAAGCGGCGGAAACTCTTTTGGAACGTTGCGCCCGGCGCGAAACCTGGCTCGGTAATATTCTTGCCGACGGTCCGAAAGAGCTCGCCGAAACTCTCGGCGGCGAGGCGAAAAACTGGGTCGTCCACACCAAAGGCGGCACGCCGGCGCAACATGAGTGGCGTCCGCTGCTAAGCCAGATGCTGCGCGAGCTGGTCGCCAGCGGCGGCATGAAGCCGCAGGGCGCCGGCGGCGCCGAACCGCCGCCCGATCTCGCTTACCGAGAAAATTGGGGTCCGCTCGATATGCAAAAGCCAGACGGCTGGACCCAGTCACACACGCTCACCGAAAAGTTCCGCCAGGCCTGCGGTTTGATGGGCGCTTGCTGGTTTGCGCTCAATGACAAAATGCCGGACGGTCTGAAAAGCATGGTCGATTCGCTTAACGCAACCACCGGTTGGGATGTGAGTCTCGACGAGATGCTCGACGTCGGTCATCGCGCGATGATTCTGCAGAGCGTCTTCGGCACCCAGCGCGGCTGGATCGCCGATCACGACTGGCAGGACGTGGGCCCGAGATTTTTAGAGCCCATTCCCGATGGCAAGTACAAAGGCTTCACCATCGCCAAGTGGTTGCCGGAGTTGGTCTACGAATATTATCGGCTGACCGGACGCCACGAAAGAACTGGGCGGCCGTATATGGATACACTGCAGCGGCTCGGCTTGGAAGAATTCACGGAATGGTGTCAGAAAGACTGATTGCCCGACCGCGCGAAGCAGGAGGCGAAGTTGCGAGTCTTAAACATCCGCAAAAAACTTTTCTTGATCGCTGCCTTCATTCTCGTCTGCGCTACCGCGCCGCAAAGCGATGCCCAGACCCTAAAAAAAGTCCGCATGGGCAGCTCCTCGACGAACGTTTCCTTTCTCGCGCTTTACACCGCGCTGCACCGCGGTTTTTTCAGAGACGAAGGCATCGACTTGGAAATTATTTACATGCCGGCAAATCTCGCCAGCACCGCGGTACAGAACGGTGACATCGACTATAACGGAGCGGTCACGGGAACCATCGGCGCGGCCGTGCGCGGCCAGCCGATGAAGGTGCTGCTCTTTACCGTTGCCAAGCCCTTTCTGTTCCTCGTCAGCAAAAAAGAAATTAAAGACGTCAAACAGCTTAGAGGAAAAAAAGTCGCCGGCAGCTCGCCGGGCGGTTCGGCGACTTTGATCGCGGACAAAGTGCTGAAACATTTCGGCCTTGAGCCCGGACGGGATGTTTCTTTGCTTCCTATGGGCGGCTCCGCGGCGGGCCGCTTTGCCGTGTTGGACACGGGCGTCGTCGACGCTTCGTTTTTGTCCGTGCCGGAAAACATTTTTGCTCTCGAAAAGGGCTACAACGAGCTGGTCTTTGCCGGCGACGTCGTCGAGTTTCCCCAAAACGGGTTCGGCACGTCGGAGAAAAAAATTCGCGAAAATCCCGATGAGGTCTATCGCATAGTGCGAGCCACACTGCGCGGCCTGCAATTCGTCTGGGATAAAAACAATCATGAAGCCGTCGTCAGCGTCTTGATGAAGCAGTGGAGAATGACCGATCAAAAATTGGCGACGGAAACGTTCCGACATGTCACTCGAGTGCTAACCCGCGACGCCTACGTCAAGTTGGAATCCGTGCAAGTGCTCGTCGATCTGGCGCGCGAGAGCGCCAAGGTCACCAAGCCGATCGCGGCAACCGATGTCGTTGACTACAGTTTCGTCGATAAAGCGAGAAAAGAGCTGGGTATGGCGAAATAGTTTCGGTTCTCGGACTCCGACGCGAACCCGAGACCTGGAACCGATCAGATCAGCGGGTCGATAATTACTTTGATGGAATCCTGACCGCCCGCCGTGAGCTGAAAGCCCAATCCCGCTTCGGCCAAAGGCAAGCGATGCGTCACCATGTCAGCGACGCGCACTTTGTGGTCGCGAATCAACGCGAGGGATTCTTTGAGATCGTCGCCGCTTCCCGCGTAAGAAGTCACCACGGAAATCTCATCGCGCCAGTAATCAAAGAGCGGTATCGCCACATCGACTCCCGCGGCCGTCGGTGCGAAAAATAGCAGCGTCCCGCCACGATCAACGGATTTTATCGCCTGTTGAATCGCCGGCATCGCGCCGGTGCAGACGATTACGATATCCGCTAATCGCCCATCATTCTTATCGCGTAGCCGCGCCGGCACGTCTTCTGCGCCGTGAATCGTTTCATCCGCGCCAAACTGCATAGCAGCCTTGAGCCGGTAATCACTAATATCGGTTGCAATGATGCGCGCCGCGCCGCGCGCGCGAGCCAATTGAATATGCAATAATCCAGAAATACCGCTGCCGATTACTAGCACGGTTTGACCGGCGGCGAGATGGGCAAAACGCTGCGCGCGCACGACGCAAGCCAGCGGCTCGATAAACGAGCCCTCGTCGAAGGTCATCGAATCAGGAATGAGCAACGTGCCCAACTTGACGTTGATTTTCGGCACGCGAATATACTCGGCGAAGCCGCCCGGATCAAAATGGGTCGTGCGCAAAAGATCGCAAACCGACTGATGTCCGGCCAGGCAATAGCGGCATTTGCCGCAGGGCACATGATGAGACGAAAAAACCCGATCACCGATTTTAAAAGTTTTGACGCCCTCACCCGCTTCCACCACTTCACCCGTGATCTCGTGACCCAAGACGAGCGGCGCCTTCTTGATGCGATACCACTCCATCAAATCGCTGCCGCAAATCCCACTGGCACGCGTGCGAATGAGTAACTCACCAGCGGCAATCCGCGGAACCGGCAACTCTTCCAGCCGGACATCCCTATTACTGTAGTACATCGCGACGCGCATGATCGTTCCTCGGCTGGAGAAACTAAGTAGGATAATGTCGAAAAGCGTGGGGGACGGCCGCAACCGTCCCCTGTATCGAGCCGTCGTTTAGAGGCATCCGTTAGGACGCTTTGCGCGCTTTCTCATTCTTGGCGCTCTCGTAAATCTTGTAGGCTTCCTTAACCGAAACGTTTTCGTGAACGATCGCACGCACAGCTTTGATCATTCCCACCGGAGAATCGGACTGAAAGATATTTCGTCCCATATCGACGCCGACCGCGCCGTGGCTGACCGCATTGTAGGCAAGTTCGAGAGCTTCCATCTCAGGCGTTTTCTTACCACCGGCGACGATAACCGGAATCGGGCAGCTTTCGATCAGCTCTTCGAAGTTGTCGCAGTAGTAAGTCTTGACGATATGCGCCCCGAGCTCGGCAGCGATGCGACATGACAACCCGAGATAGCGCACATCACGCGCCATATCTTTGCCCACAGCAGTGACCGCCAGGACAGGAATACCATATTTCTCGCCTTCGTCGACGAGCTTCGCCAAGCTTACCAACGTTTCCTTCTCGAACTCCGAGCCGACAAAGATCGACAGCGCCATCGCGGAAACATTCAAACGAATACAATCATCGATCGACACCGTGATATCCTCGTTGGACAGTTCCTTGAGAATACTCGTGCCGCCGGAAACGCGGAGAACGACGGGTTTATCGGCTTTCGCGTCGACCGAAGTGCGCAGCACTCCTCGCGTAAGCATGATCGAGTCCGCATGCGGCATCAAGGGTTCGATAGTTTTTCGCGGCTCTTCCAGACCGCTCGTCGGACCGAGAAAGTAGCCGTGATCGACGGCGAGCATGACGGCCCTACCATCGGACTTGATAATTCGTGCTAAACGATTTGCCATTCCCCAGTTCATAGACATTACTGCCTCCTAGCCCAGCATTTGATAGATTCAAAAACTATCACAAATCTGTTTTGAATGTGAATCCATGCCGCCGTGGAATTTGACACCCTGCCCGGTGAGTTATAATCTGATCGTCGTACCGTCAAAAGGAGGAACCATGCCGATCCAAGTTATGGATATGCCCAAAATGGCCCGCGAAGAAGGCAAACGAAAAGTCATCTTCAACACCAATCGTTTTCATGCCTGGCTGCACGTCTATCCTAAGCCGGGAGACAAAGACGATATGCACTGCCATAACGCCGACCAAACTTTTTACGTGATCGACGGCGAGTGCACGATGAATTTTCCCGACGGCGGCAAAGCGGTGATGACGTCCGGCATGGTCGCGACCATCACCGGCGGATCTTTCTATCAGTTGGAGAATACCGGCTCCGGACCGATGGTCTTGATGGGCAATCGCTCCGGACCGTCGGAAGCGATCCAGCATATCAATTACGAGTTGCGCAAGGACATCAAAACTTTGCCGCGGGAAGAAATCGACAAGATCCGCCATCCGGGCAATGTGCGCATTTCTCAGTAATCGAAACGCAATCAAGTTCGCGACTCGCTCGGTGTTGCGCTAGTCGGCTTGACCAACAGCGGCCAGACATAGCGCACGCCGAGTCCGAGCAAAATCAGCGCGCCACCCACGAGCGTCGCCACCGAAGGAATCTCGCCGACGGCCAGCGCGACCCATAATGGATTGAGCACCGGTTCGATGAGCGCAATGAGCGCCGCTTCTTGCAGCGAGACCGTGCGTAACCCTTTTGAGAAAAGAAAGTACGGCATGCCGAGCTGCACGGCGCCCATAACTACGAGAAGCAACAAATCGATACCCGACAGCGCCAATCGTGACTTGACAACCCAGATAAGCACGAGGGCGCAGACAAAATTGTTGATCCAGGTTAGGTAAACGGGATTGATTTCTTTCGTGCGCGGCAAATTGACCATGTAAGCCGCAAAGAGAATTCCGCTCAGGAGTGCGAGCAGCACACCGGCCATTTCCGGCTGCCCCGCGCTGTCGAAAGAGATAACGCCGACGCCGAGCATGCCAGCTAAGAGCGCGAGCCCGTTTAACCACGAGATCCTTTCGCCCAACACCAACCACGAAAAAAGAAAGACCAAAATCGGCGCCGTGTATTGGAGCACGATCGCATTCGCCGCCGTCGTGAGCTTGTTCGCCGAAACGAACGCGCTGATCGCCGCGGTGTAGCTCAACACCGAAACTAGAACGGGGCCGTTAAACCGCCAGTCTTTGCGGCGCAAGAACGGCATGAAAACCATAGAGGCGAAGAGACTTCGATAAAAAACGATTGTAAGCGGATGAACATCTAAAAACTTGATGAATACACCAGCCAAACTCCACAGCGCCGCCGCCGAGAGAATCAGTAGCCGGCCGCGCTCGACATCTCGGTTAGTCGAAACAGTGAGATCTAAACTTGGCATCGATGCGTCAGAACGAGACGAAGACGGATCAAACTTGGAGCGCGCCGCAAACGACGCGGTTAGTTTCCCAAATAAACAATTGCCCTAAAAACAAAAGTGGGATGGAGCGCGATCAGCGCCTCATCCCACATTGTCTTCTGCGCAGCGAATTGAGGAAATCGTGTTTCTCAATTCTCCGGTACGACTGACACCTTGAGCGGCACGGTGACATCAGCAGACAGTCGAACCGGTACTTCATAGTCGCCGGCCGTCTTGATCGGCTCGTTCAAATGAATCTTGCGCCGTTCGACGTTGAGGCCCTTACTCTTCAGCGCCTTTTCGATCTGAATATTGGTTACTGAACCAAAAAGCCGGCCTTCTTCGCCGACTTTCATGGCGATGACCAGGGAAACACCCGCCAATTGATCTCCGACGGCGTGGGCTTGGCGTATGATCTTCTGCTTCTGATCCGCTACGACTTTTTTCTGATGTTCGAAAGTTTTCAAGTTCCTCTTGTTGGCTTCCAGCACCAGCCCGCGCGGCAACAGGTAGTTGCGCGCGTAACCGTCGCGTACTCGCACAACGTCGCCGATTTTTCCCACGTTGGCGATATCTTCTTTCAGTATGACTTCCATGATTCACTCCTCCACTAGGACGCCTGGCTGGGAGTCAGGTTATTCTTTCGCAACCGGCGAAAGTCTCCCCACAGGTCGAACAGGCCCAGCCCGACCACCAGCAGCGTAAAAATTTGTTGAAACACGATTAGCACATAAGTCAACCCGCGCAAAAATCGCGGCACATTGTTCTTGTGAAAAAAAAATGCGATCACCGCCAGCCCCTGGGCGAAATAGCAAGCACCGATGACGATCAAGAGATTCAACGCGACAGCCCAAAGCCAGTCCGGGCCGGGAACGAAGAGCGCGAATCCGCAAGCGATGAGCCCCCAAACCAACGCCTCCGGCCCTTTCCACTCGCGCAGAAAATGGAGTGTAAACCACTGGCCACGGCGCTCTGGAAAACGCCGGCCGAGATACAAAATATTGATCAGCACGATAAACGCAAAACTCAACAACAGTAACGCCGGCAACACCTGCAACATGATGCCGATCATTTGCGGCGTCTGCTCCTGTAATTTTTCCAAACCGGCTTGCGGCAAACCCATTTTTTCTTGCATGCGTACGGCCGAAGCGAGCTGCTGTGCGAGAGTTTCGCGGAGATCGCGAAACATGGCAGCCCAGGAGCCGTAGAAATAAAACATAAGTCCGGCGGTCATTGTTGTCACCGCCGCGGCGATGCCGACGACCAGGTATTCAATCACTCGAACACGTCCCAGCGCAGCCAACAACAATCCCGCCATCACCGCAAAAATGCCGTAGATCAAAGCGATGTCTTCCGTCGCCAGGAAAGCCAGCACGATGATTGCGACCGCGAGCACGCCCAGACCGCCGCCAACGCCGTACTTGAGGCCGAACATCAATACCGGTTGGACGACGAATGGAAATAAGAGAATCCCCAACGGCGGCAAACTGAGTCCACTCACGAACAGAAAAATGCTCGAAGCTAGAGCTAAGAAGAATTTACTGATCACTTCCAGCCGCAGCATGAGAATTGGACAGAACGAAGGCGTTTAGTTATTCGCTGTAGTAAAAGGGAGCAAGGCCACGCTGCGGGCTCTTTTGACGGCAGTCGTTAAGAGTCGCTGATGACGCGCGCAGTTCCCGGTGATCCGACTTGGCGTCATCTTGCCCCGTTCCGTTATGAATTGAGAGATCGTTCGGAGATCTTTGTAATCGATTCTGATTGATTTGTCGGCGCAGAAACGGCACACTTTGCGCCGAAACATGGGCCTGCGGCGCGGCCCTCCTTTATCTTCGTCCGATCTCTCGCGATAAGGTCTCGGTCCCCGTTCCATTTGTGCCATAATTAAAAATACCTCTTTCTCGAAAATCAGTTATGCCAGTTCGCCGTCAATCATCGGCGCTCTTATCCGCCTCGGCGGGCTTCGGAGTCATTTTGCTTAAGAACTGGACTGTATTTGCGACTATCTCGTATTTGCTCCGCGGCTTACCCTCGGGCGTATCCCAACGCCGCTGACTCAACCGGCCATCGACTAGCACCTGCGCGCCCTTGTGCAAAAAATTTTTGCTGTGCTCGCCGACCTTGCCCAAAGCAACGATATCGATAAAACAGACCTCGTCTTTGACTTCGTCATTCAAGCGATATCTATGGTGCACTGCGAGCGGGAATTCACAAACCGGCATGCCCGTCGGGGTATAACGAAGATCGGGATCTCGGGTCAAGTTCCCTAACAGGATGACTTTGTTGTACTCCCGCATTCGGGTGCTGCCCCGTCAGTAAAAGACGCTACGTCGAAGGCTCTGCTTTTGCCCCACTCTCTTCCACGGCATGCCTGGGTTCCTCGGAATGTCCCCGCGTTGCGGATGGATTTGTGACCGGACTGTCCTCTTCGGCTCGAACCGTCAAGTAGCGTAAAATGCCGTCGGTCAATTTTAGGTTTCGCTCGAGCTCCTCGACTGCCCGTCCTGAGGCGTGATAGCGCATCAAGGTGTAGTAACCCTTGCTTTGCTTTTCAATCTTATAAGCGAGGTCACGGCTACCCCATTCATCGACTTGGGATACGGTTCCCGCCTGTCCCTCAATTACTTTTTTAAACTTCTCGATGAACTCTTTCATTCTCGAGCCCTTTTCCGGATGAACCACGAAAAGGGTTTCATATAGTGTCACGGCTTTGTTACCCTCCACAATGAATTTTTCTCATTAACATACGGACTGGGCGTTTACAATGTTACCGGCCAAGTCAGTGCCCCCGGTTATAAAGTTCCATCGCCCGCTGCAAACCATCCCGCAAAAGACAGCCGACCGCCTCGGCGGCATGGTTAACCACGGCATTTAATTGACTCGTCTCTTCGCTGCTAAAGGGCTGCAACACGAAATCCGTTGCCTCCATTCCCTCCGGCGGTCGACCAATACCCAGCCGAACTCGATTAAACGGCGCGCCGGCCAAATTCTCTATGATCGAGGCGACACCAAGGTGTCCCCCGGCACGGCCTTTTGGGCGGATACGAATACGGCCGAAGGGCAGGTCCAAGTCGTCATAGATGACCACCAGATCTTCGGCGCTGCCGCCAAATTCTTGGAGGAGACCCTCTATCGCCGCGCCGCTACGATTCATGAACGTTTGGGGCTTGGCGAGAACTACTTTTTCCCCATCGCAAGACCATTCGCCGACCAGAGCGTCGCACAGTAACTTATGGAGCTTAACCCCATTTTGCTGGGCCAGTCGATCAATCACCAAGAAACCCAAATTATGCCGCGTTCGCTCGTACCTGTTGCCGGGATTGCCAAGGCCTACGATCAACTTCACCGATCAATTCCAGCGCGCCCGGATCCGGCAACAGATTAAGTTTTCTCCTCCTCCTGGGTCGCTTCGGTCGGCGCAGGCGCAACTTCCGCTCCTTCAATCGGCGCCTCGGCAGCCGGGGTCGGAGCCTCTTCAACGGTTGGCGGCACCACCGCCACCAAGGCAAGATTCGACTCGGAGACCACAGAAACGCCCTCCGGCATCGTCAGCGCTTCGAAATGGATCGAATCACCAATATCCAACGCGCTCACGTCGACATCGAAAAACTCGGGAATATCGAGGGGCAAACATTCGACTTCGACTTCCCGCACGATGGGCTGGAGAATCCCACCGCGCACGACACCCGCGGCTTTACCGATGAAGTGCAGTGGCACGCGGACCGTGATCTTCGCGGTGAGATCGACTTCATAGAGATCAGCATGAATAACGTCGCCGCTGAGCGGGTGAAACTGCATATGTTTTACCAGTGCCACCTTTTCGGCGAGCGCCGCCGACGCGGATTTCAAGCGCACCAAATGAGAACCTTCCAATCCCGCTATCCGGGTAGAGAAATCGCGTTTGTCGAACTCCAGGGCCACAGCTTCAGTCTTTGGACCGTAGAGAATTCCGGGAATCTTGCCGCTACGTAGCAATCGTTTGGCGTCCCGTTTGCGCTTCTTTTCTCTGGCAGCGACTTGTATTTCGAGAGTTTCCACGAAAACCTACCTCCTCTGACTAGACGAATAGAGAGCTGATGGATTCTTCCTCGTGAGTGCGGCGGATCGCCTCCCCGAGAAGATGCGCCACCGACAATGTTTTGATCTTTCGGCACCCTTGCGCCTGTGGGTTAAGCGGGATCGTGTTGGTGACGATCAATTCTTCCAGCGGGCACTCTTCGATCCGTTTGATTGCCGGGCCGGATAACACCGCGTGCGTACTGGAGCCCAGGATACGCTTCGCGCCTTCTCGTTTGAGCGCCTCTGCGGCCATCGCCAAGGTTCCCGCCGTATCTACCATGTCGTCGACGAGAATAGCGACGCGATCGGCAACCTCGCCGATAATGTTCATCTCGGCGACGACATTGGGCCCAATGCGACGCTTGTCGATGATTGCCAGCGAAGCGTCCAAACGCGTGGCGATCGCGCGCGCTCGCTCGACACCGCCGGCGTCGGGGGAAACAATCGTCACTTCGTTGTGATTGAGCTGCTTTCTTAAATACTCGAGCAACACCGGCGTGGCGTACACGTTGTCCACCGGGATATCGAAAAATCCCTGGATCTGCCCCGAGTGAAGATCCATGGTGAGCATGCGCGATGCGCCGGCAGTCGTAATTAGGTCGGCGACCAATTTGGCGCTGATCGGCACGCGCGGCACGACCTTGCGGTCTTGGCGCGCGTAACCATAATAGGGCATCACTGCGGTAATGCGCATCGCCGAGGCGCGCTTGAACGCGTCCAACATAAGCAAGAGCTCCATCAAATTGTTGTTGCCCGGCGAGCAAGTCGACTGAAGCACGAAGACATCGGCGCCGCGGACATTCTCTTTGATTTCAACCTTGCTTTCGCCGTCGCTGAACGTCTCCACCGTCGCTTTTCCCAGCGGCACCTTGAGATATTGGCTGATCTCGGCGGCCAAGGGTGGATTTGAGTTGCCGGCGAATAACTTCAGTTCGGCGCTGTGCTGTCCCATGGTCTTCGCTGTCTTTTTGTCTTCATCCTGTTATCAATTTCAGACAAATTCCCTTGCTCATTGCTATATAGTTTTGTTCACGCCCGGCGGCAACCTCAATCTAGACTCGCTAAAACAAGCAGCGCCGTTCCTCTCAATGAACGGCGCCAAGTGAAACAGATTCATTTTGATCGGTGCCAGTTTAGTTTGTTAAATCTGGCTGGGCGGGAAGGATTCGAACCTTCGATACCGGATCCAAAGTCCGGGGCCTTACCGCTTGGCGACCGCCCATCCCCGAACTTCACCGCAAGAAGTTCATACGGCCGCGCAGAATATCCGCTTAATCGTCATCGATCGCTTTGGGGCTCCCGCCTTCGGCGAGAACCTTGTGATATTCCGCGATGATTTTCTCCTCGATCATCCTTCGCGTCTCGTTGTTGATCGGATGAGCGATATCCTTATAGGTGCCATCTTTGCGTTTCTTGCTCGGCATCGAAACGAAAAACCCGGTGGTGCCATGGATGATTTTCAAATCCCGGATCACAAAACAGTGATCCAGGGTAATGGTAACATAAGCCCTGAGTTTATCTTCATCGACAGGAAAGACCCTAACTTCTGTAACCTGCATAGGGACCCCCACTTGAAACGAGCCAGG